>FSUB01000245.1_pt1 | contig 13951 bp, 13 predicted proteins | sample 1637331 | NCBI WGS metagenome assembly FSUB01 (sample SAMEA3914816, study PRJEB12502) | metagenome | biome: forest; material: soil | place: USA | collected 2011-09-16 | depth 0.3 m
ACGGAAAGCACGGGCTCGTTGACGCGCACCGCCGATGGTGGTCGAGCAGCGATGAGCTTCACTGGCACGAAGAATAACTACGTCGAGTTCAAGGTCGATCGGCCCCTGCCAACTGATACTATCGTCGTCGGCGCGTTGTCTTGCTCGGACGCCTCAGTGCCGATGGGCGCTTACTTTTCGCATCGCATCGAAGACGCGCGCGGTGAGATATTCGGCTATATCGGGCACGGTGACGGCTACGACGAAGCCGTCACGCAATCGGTACCGCTCACGCGGATCCGGTACCGGTACGCCGCACCTGTTGACGGACAGAAGCCCTCGCCAATTGCGCCTTTTACGCTGATGTCCCTGATTGTAGAGCCTGCCAAGTGGAAATTCGCGGGGCCGTCAGCCGCCGTGATTTCGTGCGTCTACACCATTCGGCAACTCGCCAGCGACGTTCCAGATACCGCGCCGCGTGTGTCGGTCGCGCTCGACCAGCCCACCCCGGGCAACAAGTCGATGTCGGGCTTCCTCCACGGCATCGGCCCCGGAACGCCGCCGGATACTTCGCTCGCTCCGCTCCGCCCGAAGCTCTGGCGGGTCGGGTTCGACCAGTGGATCGCGTACCGGGACCGTGTCAAATCGCTTGGCGCGACCACCGTGTACGTGCTTAGCGACCTGTGGGGTTACGACGCCGCCCGGTCGCCGCTGGATCACCAGGCGGAGTTCGCGGCGATGGTTAAGCGAATCGCGCCCGAAGGCGCACGGTACGACGTGATCTGGGACCTGTGGAACGAGCCCGACGGCACAATGCCGTGGAAGGGGGCCGACGCGCTCAAGTTCTTCGCGGTCTTCGGCGACGCATACCGCGCCGTCAAAGCCGAGGCCGGACCGAATGCACGGATCGAGGGTCCGAGCTACACCCACTACGATTACGCCGCCATTCGCGATTTCCTAGACTATTGTCTCGCGCAGCATATCCGGCTCGACTACTTGAGTTGGCACGAGCTAGATGTCGACGGGGAGGTTCCCATCCTCGCAGATCACCTTCGCAACGCGCGCAGGGAGTTCGTAGATAACCCTAAGTACAAGCCGCTTGGCATAAACGGCATCCACATTAACGAAATCGTCGGTTCGTCGGCGCAGTACCGCCCGGGCGAGATCGTCGCCTACTTGCGCGCCCTCGAAGACGGCGGCGCGGATGCTGCGTGCAAGGGCTGCTGGTACGCCAACGATGGACAGATGAACGGCTTCAACAACAGCCTCGACGGCATCGTCACGCCGAATGTGGGCCAGCCCCGCGCAGCCTGGTGGGCATACAAGACGTACGCCGACGGCACCGATACCCGCGTCGCGTCGAAATCGTCCGACATCCGCGTCGCCGCCATTGCGTCCGCTGACGCAACCCGCGTCCAATTGCTGATCGGCTGCCACCCGATGCAAGCTTTCGGAGGCCCGTCAGCCCCCACCGTCGCCTTCACCGGCCTCGCGAAATCGTTTCCCGGCGCGACCAATGTCGCCGTCGAAGTCACCCGCCTTCCCGACAGCGGCGAAGCCGCCCTGGCAGCCCCGCTGCCCGTCCTCCGCACCACCGTCGCCGTTCACGGCGACGCGGCCGAGGTAGTGCTGCCCGCGATCGGCGAGCACGAAGCGCTGATCGTGACCGTGACGCGAGGATAGGGCGCGGGGGCGTTTCTCAATCTGACGCTCTATGAAAGTTGCCGACTATTTCGTTGACGTACAAATTGCCTGCTAAAGCAAGCCGCCAAGAGCAAGCCAATCGAACAGCCCTTTATTACGAATGCAGCTATTGTTCGACGCGAAATGTCTTGTTCGAAAGACGCGATTGCCGGCAATATGTAAGGGAGTAAGCCCCCAACCAGACGGCCAGCAACAGATTCGATATGCTTGAACACAAATCGAAGCCAGACAACCATTAACAGCGCCGACATTGCTACGGAGGCGATAAGTAACAGAGTCCCCTGCAAATCCGTTAGCTCTCGCATTCGTTAATTTCCTTGTGGAGCCTGTCTAACTCGTCCATCACCCACTGAAATTCATGCCTTAAATTTGATTTGTCGCCAACCCTTACGCGCACTCTGTCCCATGCCTCAGCATTTCCTTGCAGGGCACTATTTAGTTCTCGAAAGTACTCTGTAAGGTGTGTAAGTTCGTCCATGAGAGCTCACTTTTGAATAGATGGCATTTTAGGCTTATAGCTGTGCGCTTGGAACCGGCCAAGCATCGCCCACTTGTCGAAGTCAACCGATTTGAACGCAGGCTCCGCTTTGGCTGCGCTCACGATTTCTGCAACCGTGACGCCGTCGCGCATTACGATGCGAGCAAAGTCGTCGCCCGCAATGTTGGCTACAGTGGTTTGTGCTACTGCGCGGATACCGTCGACCGCCTGATCGAATTCGACGTCTGGAATCTGGAGTTGCTTCGATAGGTTAGTAACATCGTTCATGCACCGTGTAACTGCGCTCATTGCCCTTCCGGAGCGTCAATCAATGAAAGCGCAAGGTTCGCATGAGTAACGTTACCGATCAATTGCCGTATTCGTGCAAATCGTTCGTGAATCATAGCTTCGTCTCAATCGTAATTCGAGGGGATCATTCCAACCTAATTGTTCGCGACAATATCGCAATTTCCTATCTCTAGCGTAGTCTTTGGCGTTAGGGTCTAGAACCAGGATTCGATAGCTATGTGGCTCACATTTTCGACCATTCAATGCGCCAATAATCCATATTATCGCGTCATTCATGCATGGACGAACGCGCTGATATCGCTTATCATACATGTATGATAACTGAGACCCAATCACCAACCACAACGACTCTCCTCGATGCGACGGCTCTCGCCGCGTTCCAACGCGACGGCTACATCGCTGTCCCGAATATCCTCACACCCGGCGAAGTCGATGCCGCGCGGGCGGCGTTGTCGGCGATTGTACACCGGCGCGTCGCGCTTGGTGCCGATGCGCCGTCGCGGCCTGCGGTGCAGTTTGAGCCGGGCTACGACCCCGACGGCAAGGAGCCGGAAGCCGCCGAAGTGCTGGTTCGGAAGTTTATGTGGTTCGTCGATACGGACCCTGTGCTTGCCGCATTCGTTCAGCCCGACCACCCGGTTGTGCAGATCGCGTCGCAGCTTATCGGACCGTCGCCGATTATGTTTCAGGACATGGCGCTGGTGAAACCCGCGCTGATCGGCAGCGAGAAGCCTTGGCATCAAGACAACGCCTACTTCAGCGTCGTGCCGCTCGAATCCATCTGCGGGGTGTGGATCGCGCTTGACGACGCGGGAGTGGATAACGGCTGCATGCACGTGCTTCCGGGGCGCCATCGGGATGGCGCGTATATCCACCACCATGGTCGGGATTGCGAGATCGCCGAGGAGAAGCTGCCGATGGATGAGGTTCGCCCCGTCCCGATCGCCACGGGCGGCGCCATGTTCTTCTACGGCATGCTGCCCCACCAAACCCCGCCGAACCGCTCGCCGGAGCGGCGTCGCGCGCTCCAGTTCCACTTCCGCAACGCAGACAGTCACATACTCGCGAAGGCGGATTACGATGGCGTGTTCGCCGAGAATGGCCAGCCGGCTTCGTGCGAGGCGGCGAGGTAGCGTTTATGTAGCGGGGGCGTGCCACGGGCACGCGATACAACCGATGCCGAGGATCGCGCCGCGATCTAGCAGGTCGCGCACATCGCAATCCGAAACCTCGTCGAAGTCCGCGTACCAGCGGCTCACGGCATAGAAATCTGGAGGCGTTTCGAGGCAGGCGATCTGATCGGCCACGTCGCGCAGGTGCGCCACGGCATCGGGCGACGCTACTGGTGCTGCGACTATAATCCGTGCGGCGTCGAGAAAGTGAACCGCGTCGACGGCGGCGCGCATCGACGCGCCCGTGGCGATTCCGTCATCGACCAGGATACATGTCTTCCCCTGCACCGGAAGCTGCCCGCGACCCATACGGTAAGCTGTCTCTCGACGAACGAGGCAGTCCCATTCGCGGTTGGATACTTGGTCGATGGCCTGGGGGGTGACATGCGCCTCAGCGATCACTTCGTTGTTGAGCACGCGCATTCCGCCGCTCGCGATTGCGCCGAACGCGTACTCGGGCTGGCCGGGAACGCCGAGCTTTCGCACGATGATCACGTCGAGTGGCACATTGAGGGCGACCGCGACCTCGTAGGCGACCGGAAAGCCGCCGCGCGCGAGGCCAAGGACGAGCACATCGTCTCGCCCGGCATAGTGTTCGAACCGTTCCGCGAGCAGGCGACCCGCCGCCTGTCGGTTGGCAAAGATCTGGACCATAGGGTTGCTCCGGTTCTCTATACCCAAACGAGCAGGCTTTGTATCATACCGCTACCCGGTAATCTCGCCGGATTCTAGCCGCGCCATATACGTAGGCACGGCGGCGTCGCCTTCGGCTGGCGCCCACGAAGCGAACGCCTTATCGTTCGACGGCTCCCAGGGGCCGGGTTTGACCTCAAAGCAGACCACGCGATCCGAAATCGCGACGACCGTATGCCACACGCCGACTGGCAAGTCGACACCCCACAGCATTCCGTCCGGACCCGTCCGTCCGAGCGCGTAGCGATCGGTGATGTTGCCGTTGTCGTCGAAAATCAGCACATCCGCCTCGCCGTCGAGGGCGATAAACGATTCCGCCTTTGGCGGATCGAGATGCCGGTGCGGGCGGATATACGTCCCCTTGAGCAGCACGTTCAGAAAGCGGTGCGGGTTGTCTTCCGGCCCGGAGTGAAAGTTAAAATTCATGCGCCTGCGCGGCGCAGACGCCGCCTGATCGGCGACGGCAGCCGCGAGCGCTTCGGTAATCTGGGTAACCATGCTGCATTATAGCGCGTGTCTGGCACAGCGCACGCGTACGGATAGGGACAGTGACAACGAGGTATGGTCCGCCAGCCTACAAAATCCAGGCCACCGGTAAGCGGCACCCTCATGCGCTTACCGGCGGCCTCTGTGCAAGCATCGCTCTCGCGATGGTTCGCCTACGGCCGCGGGTGGCATCTCGAGTACCCGTCAATATTCGAAAGTCCCGAAAGGGCAAGGCGACCCGTGCCGCACGTTTCTCGCACCGGTTGGATGGATGTCTGGACCGGCGCAAGCTGATGGCGGGCGGTGGCGCTGGGGATACGCCGCCGCTCACCGAATGGGTTGCCGTTCTTCCCCAGGGGCGAGGGGGAAGAGCGGCGAAGCGATAGGACGCCGTTGTCGCACCACAATGGCTTAGCTCCAAGGAATGCCAGCGAAAATATAATTCCTACTAAATCGACAGGGTGTATATGTTTTCATGATTACCATAATCCCCATGGGGATTATGGTAATAGGTTGCCGAACTTTTCCCATCGGATTTTTAGACCGATGGCAGGGATTGACGAGCGTGTGAAGTAATTAGATTCGACATCGTCGACCGACTAAAATCCAGGCCGACGCGAAGGATTACCCAATGACTCATCCGACACCGCTACCGACAGCGATCCCGACTGCCCGCCAACTTGAGTTTCAATACTGGGAGTTCGGTATCTTCCTCCATTTCGGCGTGCGAACGTTCAACGAGGGACACAGAGACTGGGACGGCAAGCCAATGGCGGCGGCCACGTTTACGCCGTCAGATCTCGACTGCGGACAGTGGGCGCGCACGGCGGTCGACGCAGGTGCGAAGTACATGGTGCTCACCGCCAAACACCACGACGGGTTCGCGATCTGGCCATCGAAATATACCGAGTTCAGCGTTGCCAACTCGCAGTGGCGCGATGGCAAGGGCGATGTGATCCGCGAGTACGTCGATGCGTGCCGCAAGCACGGTCTTAAGGTGGGGATCTACTACTCGCCGGCGGATGCGTCCACGAAGAGCTACGACAGCTCGAAGGACTACGACGAGTACTTCATTGGCCAGATCAGCGAAATCCTCGCGCCCTACGGCGCCATCGACATCCTCTGGTTCGACGGATGCGGCTCCGAAGGCCATACCTACGATTGGCCGCGAATAACCGCCGAGATCCGGCGGCTGCAGCCCAACGTGCTGATCTTCAATATGGGAGATCCCGATTTTCGGTGGGTGGGGAATGAGGCAGGGCTAACCCCCGTACCGTGCTGGAACACGGTGGATTCGGTGGACTTCTCGGTCAATACGACCGAGAAGGAGAGAGTCGCCAGCGAGCCGCTCTGGCTCTCGCCGGAATGCGACTGCATGATCCGTGATCGAAACTGGTTCTACAGTGACCAGGACGAGCACACGGTCAAATCTGTCCCCGAGCTTCTCGGCATCTATTACCGCTCGGTGGGGCGCGGCTCGAATCTGCTGATCAACATCGGACCCGATCGACGAGGCCACTTGCCAGACCTCGACACGTCGCGGATTATCGGCCTTGGGGCCGAGGTCAAGCGCCGCTTCGCTGCGCCGACCGGCACGCTTGCCGATGCCGTCGTGAACGACGACGTTATCACGTGGACATTTCCCGACACGACGCGCCTCGATCACGTAGTCCTTCAAGAGGACCTCTCAAACGGCGAGCACATCCGCCGATTCGCAATCGATATCGAGGGATTCCCACACTCGCAGCCGATCACGGTTTGGGAGGGCCACAATGTCGGCCACAAGCAGATCTGCTCTTTTCCTGTGATCCGGGCGAAGAAGGTGAATGTGCGCATCCTCGAATCCGACGGGCCTTGGGAACTGCGCGAAGCAAGCACGTACTGGGCCGATCGCTAGCAGATGCCCGGGGGCGGGCCAATCGTCTCGCCTTCGACGAATCGGTACGGGATGACCACCCGCAGGGGCGGGGTGGTGGGATTGGCGAGGGGCTGGTGAATGAGGCGGACCGCGTAGCGCCCCGTCTCGATAAAGCTCGGATCGAAACGGTTCTTCGGTACGCGTTCAAACCAGATACGAGCGCGAGCGTGCACTGCAACGTAGATATGGATTTCACGGATGGCTCCGTTCTCCGCGACATGAAGGCTACTGACACCGATGGCAACCAGATGCACCCGGGATCTGGACGGGGCGCAGTGGGTAGTTGGACCATGATCGAGTGCCCTATCGGCCTATACGCCGCTGGGAAAACCATCGCAAAGGTCCTCTTCGCCTACGATTCAAGCGCAGCGGAGGGCCATGTGCGCGCTGCCGTTGACGATATCGAAATTGGCGAGCCTGCCGCCGCGAACCGCTAGCGTCGACCTATGGACCAGGTGGCGCGCTCTGCACCAGATCCACGATCGGGCGCGTGCTGCTGCCGCCGCGATAGAGGAAGTCCTGGTAGGTGACGTGGTCCACGATCGGGAACGCGCTCGTAAGCGCGATTTGGGTTTTCCCGTTACGCGCAAGTGCGAACGACGGCACGCCGGCCGCAATCGGCGCGCGTAGCGACGTCATCCCCGCAGGCGCGTCCATCGTGGTCGTTTTCCCGCCGGCAGTAATCGAAATCGTCCCCGGCTTGGTCAGGAACGCCAAAAGTTCGATGTCATCGACGAATTTCTCGGCCGGGACGGCCCCATGAATCGGCTGCAACTGCAATGCGGTGTTGTAAGACGCCGTCGACGGCTGTATGCGGTGAAAGTAGTAGATCGCGTCGTTTGTGATCTTCGGAGCGTGTCCGGACTTAAACCACGCCGCATAGTAGGCCGTGAGATCATAGAATGAATACTGCGTCCCCGTCGATGGCGATACCTCAGTCGATTCCGAGTAATCGTTCCAGGTGATCAACTGCACCCAATCCGCCCCGTCGTCGATCGCGTTGCGCCACATAGTGCGGTAGTTCTCGCTGTTCGACGCTTCCCACGCCATGAGGTCCTTCGGCCGATAGTCTTGTGGCGCGACAGGCGCCATGTAGATCGGCACATACTTGTGCGCAAAGGTTGCCGCATCGCTGAACTCCGCTTTGTTCGTCGCGACCGACCGCAACCCCCAGTCCGACGCGCCAATGCTGACCGACGCGTAGTCATTCACGTGTCCGCGCCACCCCTGAAACAGGGGCAGAAGGGCGACCGGCACGCCTTTGGCTTTCATCTCGCCCAGCCAGTTCGCCCACCACTCGGGCGGCAGTATGTGCGCGCAGTACGGTGAAACGACCATGCGGCCATCGTCGAGCCGGTAGACGTTCGGGTACTTGCTCAGCGCCATGACGGCTTCGGTTATCAGTTCCGGCGACGAGCGGTAACCCGCCGTCACGTCGGGCATCGGCACGACCAAGAATTTCGGGTCGACCTTCTCGGCTGCTTTGATTAGCGCGATCGTCGTGACCCAGTTGCCGTCGTGCATGTTCGGTGTCGACAACAGGTCGACCGTAAAGCCATCGATCCCCGCCGCTATTGCCCGTCGCACTTCGGTTTCAAGATCTTCCGTCTTCCGGTCGCTGCCATTCGGCGGCAGCGCCACGAGCGGCCGCTCGCGCAAGAATCCGCCCACCTTGCGCCACTTGCTGTTCTCGCCATCCGCTCTCAAATACTGTGTCGCATAGTAGTCCTTCTCCGGATCGGCGTTGCCGATCGAGATCGGAAACGGTGTGAAGTAGTGGGCGAACACCTTCTTTTTCGAGGTGCCGAGTTCAAGCGTTGACGGGCTCGCAAACCAAGTCGGCCGCGTAATCGTCGCCATTGGATCGGGGGCGCTATGCGCTGGGGATGCCGATGCCCCCATCACTAAGCACACACAAACTGTAGCGGCGGTGCGTTGTAAATTGATCATTGGATTCCTAACGTGCCTCAACCGGCAAACACTGCGCCATAGGCTAGAGTGCAAAGCTCTATGCGACAACCCTGACCGCAGCGAATATCGAAAAACCGCCCCGCAGCCAAAGAGCAGTCCTATTTGTTGACCACATGCCACTACTGGTTGTTGTTACCCAGCAGCCAGTACTTAGACCCGGCTCTCGGTCGGAAGCCCTTCCCGCGACCAGATCGCCTGATTGAAGTACCATTTGACATGCCCGTCGACGAAGGCGAAGTTCTCGCCGCCGGAATGGCGTGCCGTCGGAATACTGCCGAAGTTATCGGTCGGGATATTGTTGTTGAATGTTACCCGAATCGCCGGGTTGCCCGTCGAAGGGTTGTCCCGTGCGGAATCGCATATTTCGATCAGTTGGTCGGGGCGGGGGATCTGGCTGATCTGTATCGCCGAGTAGCCGATAAACGTGTTGAAGTTGATCCCATAGCTCGCGTAGTAGTACGTGTTGTTAGTTCCGGTCGCGTCCTGATTCGCCGAATATGCCCCGATGGGCAGCACGTAGTCCGGGCAGACGAAAACGTTGCTAGTCTTGATATACGGCAATGTTAGCTGTTGCCAGTTCCAGTTCACCGTGTAGGCCGGTACGTGGCAATCGTCATAGTCCTGCGTGTACTGGGTCATCGCAAGCGCCATCTGTTTCATGTTGCTTGCACACGACGATTGCCGGGCCTTTTCCCGCGCCGTGGCGAACACGGGAAAGAGAATAGCTGCGAGCATCGCTATAATAGCGATAACTACGAGTAGCTCAATCAAAGTGAAACCATGTTGGCGATGTCGAATTGGACTCATTGTTTTCTCCGATTTCTACTAGCGCATTGCGCTTGTGCTCTCACGCACGACGAGATGCCCAACCAAGACCGTGTTCCGGTAGGAACCGGAATAGCTGCCATCGATACGACTAAGCAGCATTGCCGACGCGTCCCGAGCGATCTCGTCGATTGGATGCGAAACGGTCGTCAGGGGTACGATACAGTGCTCTGCAGCGGGAAGATCGTCGTGGCCGACGACGCTGACGTCGTCCGGTACGCGCAACCCCGCTCGCAACACATGGTTCACGAACGATGCCGCCGAGAGGTCGTTCAGAATACACACGCCCGTCGGCTTGTCGTCCATTGCTAAAAACTGCTTGGCAAGCTCCTCACCAGCCCGTTCGTTGACCCCGTCGATCCCTGGCGACAGCATCCAGTCCTCGCGCACCGGCAGATTCGCTTCACGCATCGCCTCGCAGAACGATGCGTATCTTGCGCCGTGTGGCCGATTGTGGCCGTGCCAAAACAAGCCAATCTTCTTGTGACCCAGTGCGATCAGGTGCTGAACAGCCAGCTCAGTGTTTGCGCCGGTATCGAAAAAGACATTGTCGCAATCGAGCGACACGTTGTGGCTGTAGCAGACCACGATCCCGCCCTGTTCCTGATACCTCCGTGCTTCTTCCAGAGTCTCGCCCTGTAAGTCGTATCCCATGCAAAGTATCGCAAGCGGGCGCATCTGGCGGATAGAGCGCATCATCGACGCCGAATCCGCCATGAAGCCCGGTCGGGAAAATCCGCCTGAGTGGATCGTCACGTCGAACCCGTTCGTGATCATAATCCGCTGCAGCGCTTCGATCTTCCGCGTCCCGACCCCAAGGTCGATTTCGGCGTAAATCGCGATCGAACGCTGGCCCTGCCCCTTCAGCCTCTGCGCTGTCAAATCGGGCGAATACCCGAGCTCCCGAGCGATCCGCTGGACCCGCTCGCGTGTCTGAGGCGATTCCCGCCCCTTACCGTTTAGCACGCGCGACACCGATGCCGACGTCAACCCCGCAGCTGCGGCGACATCGCGCAGGGATGTACGCTTTGCTGGCAACGGGGTCGGCGATTCTAACTCAGTCTCAATTGTGAGTAATCGATTACTCATCGTAGCGTCATTGTATCACTTCGGCCCGAAGCCGTCAATAGCGCGTAGCAAAAATTCTTTAAGCTGTCGCGTCGTACATTTCAAAGTCACAATAGAAAGCTGCCGCGCATGTTTAAAAACAACAAGTAATTGACGATAACATAGCAACCACAGTGGTTGCCGAAGCCTAATCGTGCACCCTGGGTGGGAGGCGCGATATGATTCGGACACACCATACTGCGGCAACAATTTTGGCATTCGGTTCGCTCTTACTAGTTATGGCCAACGCGACCGCTTCGCAGCCGAAGGCACCCATAACGGTTGCCGCGCACGTACCAAGCGCCATCCTGCAAGTCGACTCCGAGATCGCCGAAACCGGGCTTGAAGGCGACAACCTCGCCCGCTACGCCTCATGGCTTCAGACCCGCCGTGCGCCGACTCCCGCGATGGCTAAGAACCCTGCGCCCAAGCGCGTCGCGCTATCGACAAAGGTCAACCGGTCGCGTTACAACGTTCGCTAGGGCGACCGCTCCAAATTTTCCACGGCTTTTTTACTACATCCCCTTGACAATGGCTGACTTCATTGCGTATGATGTGATATATAACGATATATCGTTATATATCAAGACTAGGACGTAAAATGAAACACCATAACAAACACATCAACCACGAAGGGCATCCGCATCGCCATCGTGGACCCGGATTCGAAGACGGTCCTCCTCCCTGGCGACGGGGCGGTCATCGCGGCGGCGGTAGGCACGAAGGCGGCTTCGGCCCGCTCGGACGAGCTCGCCGAGGCGAGGCGCGCTATGTGCTCCTCGACGCCCTCGCCGCAGGTCCGATGCACGGCTACGAGATCATCAAGAGCCTAGAAGAGCGATCCGGCGGCCAGTACGCGCCAAGCCCGGGGACCGTCTACCCGACAATGCAGCTCCTCGAAGACCTCGGCTGGGTCCGGGCCAAGCAGGACGCCGACCGCAAGGTATTCGAAATCACCGAACCCGGCCGCGCCGAGCTCGCCGAACACGCTGCGGAAGTTGCCGAATTCTGGGCGCGCTTCTCCGCTCCGGTGACGTCGCCAACCACCCAGGCCGAGATTTCGTTTCTCGAAGACGAAGTCGAGACCCTCGTTAAGACCGTTTGGGGCCGGCTCGCCGCCGCCCGCGAGAGCGATAACCACGAAGTCATCCGCCAGGTCCGCCTCGCAATCGAACGTTGCCGCAACGAAGTGCGCTCAATTATCGCGACAGGAACCGGCGCCTAACAAACCGCTAAGCGATATTGCCATCGCTTAGCGGCCCTGGCACCCTCTTAGATTTACCACATCATGCAACATAGCCAAAAGCTAACCCGCTTCGTAAAACCCTACTGGAAGGCAACCCTCCTCGCTCCGCTATTAATGGCGCTCGAAGTCGCGTTCGATCTCATGCAGCCGCGCCTTATACAGAGGATCGTCGACCAAGGCATCGCCCATGGCGATGTGGCGCTCATAGAGCGCTCGTGCGTCCTGATGGTCGCATGCACGATCGGCGGGATTGTCGGCGGCGTCGGCTGCGGCGTCTATGCTACTATCGCCGCGCAAGGTGCGGGCACAGACCTACGCAACGCGCTTTTCCGCAAAGTCCAGTCGCTCTCGTTTGGCGACCTCGACAAGCTCGAAACCGGGTCGATTATCACGCGATTGACGAGTGACGTCAATCAGATGATGAACTTCCTGATGATGTTGCTGCGAATGATGGTTCGAGCACCGCTCTTGATCGTCGGGAGCCTCATCATGGCGATCTTGACCAGCCCCGACCTCTCCCGTGTGCTCGTCTACTTGATCCCTGTCGTGATAGTAACCCTCGCGGTTGTATTCCGCCTCAGCTCACCGATCTACACCGAGATGCAGAAACGTCTCGACCGGCTGAACACCGTAATGCAGGAGAACCTGGCTGGCGTGCGTGTGGTGAAGGCGTTCGCCCGCAGGGTCCACGAGATCGCGCGCTTTCGCGTCGCCAACGATAGCCTGATCGACCAGAACATCGCCGCCGTGCGGCTCAGCTCGGTAACCATGCCGTTTATGATGCTTACCATCAACGCCGGCGTGGTCGCAGCCGTCTGGGTCGGTGGCGTCAAAGTGATCGGCAACCAGATGCCCGTGGGGCACGTGATTGCTTTCCTGAACTACCTCGGCCAGGGCCTCTTCTCGCTTATGATGGTCAGCATGATGATCACACAAACATCGCAAGCCGAGGCATCCGCGAGACGTGTCGGCGAAATCCTCGACTCCACTCCGCAAATTCCCGACGCCGCCGCTGGCGCAGTGCCGCTGAACGGGCAGGTCGCGTTCGAGAACGTCACCTTTCGGTACGACCCCGACGAAAGCGACGCCGTCTTGTGCGACGTGTCCTTTACGGTACAGCCGGGCGAAACCCTGGCCATCTTAGGCGCGACCGGCTCAGGAAAATCGTCGCTGGTCGGCTTGATCCCGCGCTTCTACGACGTGGCCGCAGGCCGCGTGCTCGTTGGCGGCGTCGACGTCCGCACCGTGCACGAAGCCGCGCTACGCTCCCACGTCGCGATCGCCCTCCAGGAGGCCGTGCTGTTCTCCGGCACCATCAGGGACAACATCCGGTACGGTCGCCCTGACGCGACCGAAGCAGAGGTCGTCGAAGCAGCGACTGCTGCTCAAGCGTGCGAGTTTATCGACGCGCTCCCAGACGGTTACGACGCGGTCGTCGGTCAACGAGGCGTGAACCTTTCCGGCGGCCAAAAGCAGCGCCTCGCTATTGCGAGGGCGCTGATCATGAAGCCCCAGGTACTCATTCTCGACGACAGTACCAGCGCGGTCGATGTCGCGACCGAAGCGCGCATTCGCGATGGCATCGCGCGCTACACGGAAGGCCAGACGTTGATTATCGTCGCCCAGCGCGTGAGTGCCGCGGCCGATGCGGACCGCATCGTCGTGCTTGACGACGGCAACGTCGTCGCCAATGGCAAGCATGCCGATCTCCTCCGCACGAGTTCGGTATATCGCGAAATCTACGAATCCCAAACCGAGGTTCTCGCCCATAATTAACAACTGCGAGATCGAAATCGGCTGCGCGACCTATCCCTTCGCGAAGCGAAGACCCAAAAATGGGCGTCGCCCTTAGAGACATCCGAGCTCTTAACCCGTATGACAACGATCAAAACTAAAACAACCGAACCCGCACCGCCGCCATCTCCGTTTGGCCGACCCGGCGGCCCCGCTGGCCGCTTCCTCGGGCCAGGCGAGAAGCCACGCGATACGCGCGGCGTAATCCTGCGGCTCTGGGGCTACCTGCGCGTCCAGCAAGCCGCGCTCATTGCGGCAGCGTTGATGAT
>FSUB01000119.1_pt1 | contig 13681 bp, 8 predicted proteins | sample 1637331 | NCBI WGS metagenome assembly FSUB01 (sample SAMEA3914816, study PRJEB12502) | metagenome | biome: forest; material: soil | place: USA | collected 2011-09-16 | depth 0.3 m
GCCCAAGGTACTCGACGATCTGCCCTTGCTGCTGATCGTTGATTTCGATCCCTTTCGAATCCGCCCGCCGCGCCATCTGCGCGACGATCCCGCGCCATCGCTCCTTCGTGTTCTGAAGCACCGCCGGGTCCGGCAGGTTGTGGCAGGCCGAGCACTTCTCGACGAACAGCGCCTTGTAAGCGTTCGGATCGTCCGCCGCCGAAGCGACAGTACCGTGCGACAGCGACCCGGCAAAGCAGAAGACGAGGCCGACAGTGGCAAGGACTATCGTGAGCGTGATCAGGGAGCGATTGGGGACCATACAAAAACCTCTACGAGCATTCTACACTACAAGACGCAGAACTGATGATTGGGTTCACTGGCTACTGCTCTCTTGTTCCCCTCTCCATATCCTTGGAGAGGGGCTAGGGGTGAGGACTATGGTTCAAACTCCGCCGTTCCGACGACGAGTTCCGGGCACGCCAGCGGCTAACATAGGTACAATACCGGCGACATCGCTGTCAGTGAGAAGGGTTACCAAATGTCAGACGAAGCTGCTTTCAAAGTCGGGCTTGAAGACGTCATCGCGGGCGTCTCGTCGATCACCTCCGTCAACGGGCTCGAAGGCCGTCTGGTCTACCGTGGATACGATATCCACGACCTAGCCCTCAACTCGACATTCGAGGAGGTCATCTATCTGCTATGGCATGAAGACCTGCCGACCCACGCCGAGTTGCGCGACCTGAGCGCCGAACTCGATGCTAACCGGCAAATCCCGGAGGGGCTGATCAAGTTCCTCCGCCAGTTTCCGGTCGACGCCCCGCCGATGGACTCGCTTCGTTCGGCTATCTCGCTGCTCTCGTTCTTCGACCCCGACACCGGGGACAATTCGCTCGAAGCCAACCGCCGGAAGGCGATGCGCCTGACCGCGCAGTTCGGCACGATCGTCGCGGCCCTCGCTCGTCTCGGCCAGGGCAAGGAGATCATCGCGCCGGTCAGTGGGAAGACCACCGCGTGGAACTTCCTCTATATGCTTAACGGCGTCGAGCCCAACCACACGATGGAGCACGCGCTCGATGTCGCGATGGTGCTTCACGCCGACCACGAGTTTAACCCCTCCACCTTTGCCGCCCGTGTTAGCGTCGCCACCCTCACCGATATGTACGCCGCCGTCACCACCGCGATCGGCACACTCGCTGGGCCGCTCCACGGCGGCGCGAACGTCGAAGTCATGCGGATGCTCGAGCAAGTCGGCGACCCTCACGAGGCCGAGGAGTTCGTCGCCGACGCGCTCAAGAACGGGCGCAAGCTGATGGGGATCGGGCACCGGGTCTACAAGACCCTCGATCCGCGCGCCATGTCGCTGCGGTACATGTCGCGGCAGCTTGCCGAGACTAGCGGCAACCGAAAGTGGTACGACATCTCCGAGGCCCTCGAAGGCGCCGCCGAGCGCGCGCTTGCCGCGAAGGGCAAGACGACCCTCAAGGCCAATGTCGACTTCTTCTCGGCGTCGGTCTACCATGTACTCGGAATTCCGACTGAATTTTTCACTCCCGTATTTGCGGTTGCCAGAATACCAGGATTAACGGCACACATTCTCGAACAACTAGGCCACAACAAGCTGATTCGACCGCGAGCGGTTTACACTGGCGAGACAGGCCGAAAAGTGACGCCGCTTTCGCATCGCGGTTAGCGTTGCCAAGTTCAAGGAATTAAGGAACCATTCGATGACCAAACTCACCACCGCCTTTCTCGGTGTCGCCCACATCCATACGCCCGACTTCGTCCGGCGCATCAACGCCCGAAGCTCCGAAATTGAAGTCAAGTACGTCTATGACGTCGACGTCGCGCGGGGCGAGAAGCGGGCAGCGGAGTTCGCGGGAGCGAAGTTCGTGTCCGACTACGCCTCCATACTCGCCGATCCCGATGTCACGTCGGTCGTGATTTGCTCGGAGACGGTGCAGCATCTCGAACTCGTCACGGCAGCGGCGAAGGCAGGCAAGCACATCTTCGCCGAAAAGCCCATCGGGCTTGGCGCGAAGGATGCGAACGCGATGGCCGACCTTATCGAGGCTGCCGGGGTGACCTTTCAGACTGGATTCTTCAGCCGAAGCAATCCCGTCCACCAGTTCATCAAGCGCGAAGTGGCAGCGGGCCATCTCGGCAAGCTCACCAGAATTCGCTACTCGAACTGCCATCAGGGCCTTCTCGGCGGTTGGTTCGCCACCGAATGGAAGTGGATCACTGATCGCAAGCTCGCTGGCGGCGGCGCTTTTCTCGATCTTGGCGCGCATCCCCTCGACTTGATCCTAAGTACGTTCGTCCCCACCGAAGGCGAAGTCGTCAAGGTCGCTGCGAGCCTCGGCAATCAGACCGGGATCGCCGGTCCCGAGATCGACGAATACGGTACCGGCCTTCTCACGTTCAAATCCGGCGCGGTCGCAACTGTCGAAGCAAGCTGGGTCGATCCCAAACTGCGTTCGCAGATCGAGGTCTTCGGCACCAAGGGCCAGATTCAGGTGACTGGCTCCGACGTCCGATTCTACTCCGAGCTCGTCGAAGGAGCGACCGGCGACGAGCCTGTGACCGACCTTCCGGCCGCTGGTCCGCATGCGTTCGAGCTTTTCTGGGACGCGCTCCTCGGCAAACCGCTCGCCGTACCGCTCGTTCCGGTGCGCGAAGCCGCCATGGGCGCGACCGTGATGGAACGGCTCTACCAGGCGTCTGGGCGTGAGACCACTGTGTAAACGTGAGGTATAATCGAGACCTGGAGAGTTTTACTCATGTCCGATCTCGTTCAAATTACGCCTCTCGCGTCTACCGACGCGCCTGATACCGGCGACCGCCGCGTCGTTCGCCGTCTGCCGGAATGGCTGACGATCCGGCTTCCGAAGCGCGCTCCGATCGCCGAGGTAGAAAACCTCATGCGAACGGAGCGCCTCGTGACCGTGTGCGAGGAAGCCCGCTGCCCGAATCTTTGGGAGTGCTGGACCAAGAAATCGGCCACATTCATGATCATGGGCGACACGTGCACTCGCTCGTGCCGCTTCTGCGCGGTCAAGACCGGTCGCGGTGGCCCGCTCGATCCCGATGAGCCGCGACGAGTCGCCGAAGCCGCCAAAACCCTCGGCCTTCGCCACACGGTCGTAACGTCCGTCAATCGCGACGAGCTGCCCGATGGCGGCGCACACCACTTCGCGGCCGTAATCGCGAACCTCAAAGCGCTTCTGCCCGATTCGATCATCGAGGTTTTAACGCCTGACTTCTTGGGGAAGAAAGAGGCAATCGATGTCGTCGTCAAGGCCAAGCCACACGTCTTCAATCACAATATCGAAACCGTTCCGCGCCTCTATAAGCAGGTGAGGCCGCAAGCCAAGTACCCGCGTTCCCTGGAAGTGCTTCGATACGTCAAGGAAAGCGATCCGACGATCTACACCAAGTCCGGCTTCATGGTCGGCCTCGGCGAGACCAAGGACGAAGTTGTGGCGTTGCTCAAAGACCTGCACGCATGGAAGGTCGACGCGATCACGATCGGGCAGTACCTCAAGCCTGGCAAGGGCTATCTGGATGTCGTCGAATACATCCATCCCGACGTTTTCGCAGAGTACAAGGCCATTGGCGAGGAGATCGGCTTCGTGTTCGTTGCGAGCGGACCGTTCGTTCGCTCGTCGCACAACGCCATCGAACTCTCTGAGAAGGTTGGCCTGCTATCTTCGGCCACGTAGTGAACGAACACTCTCGCGGCGCGTCTGCGGAACCTCCCGCCGACGCGCTCGCAAGTCGAATGCGACCGCTCGCATGCCGATGGTCGGAGTAGGGTAGGCTTGATTAGACGTTTGACGGTCCCTGAACCCCGGCAAGGAGTCCACTTAGCGCGATTCATCGTGCTCGTACCTCCGCTCGCGTTCATCGTGGCCGTAGTGATCTACATGCTCGCGCTCGGGCGTCACCTCTCCGTCGGCTTGGCACCGTTAGTCGCTCAGGCGATCAGCCAGAGCGTCAACCGCGAGGTGCGCCTGACGCGTCTCGACCCGTTTAGCTTTCCGACCCGAATCGTAGTCGAAGGGCTCCGCGTCTCGAACCACGCCACGTTTGCCGGCGATCTCGGGCATCCAATGATCGACGCGAAATACGTGACGATCAACTACAGTCTGCCCGCGCTTCTTTCCGATCCCAAGAACGCGAACACGGCTGTACGCGACATCACGATCGAGCAGGCTTACGGCTTCGTCGAACGGTTGCCGAACAATAAGTTCAACTTTTCGGACTTGATCCCGAAGAAGCCACTTCGCGAAGTCAAACCCTATCTGGGTACCATCTTCCTCAAACAGGCAACGCTCTACTTCCGTGACGAAACGGCGATCCCAGCCCTTCGCAGCCGGATCCACGCGTTCAGCAACGTCAACGCCGCCATCGACCTAACGTCGCCGCACTTCGTGTCGTTCCGAGCCACGTCGGAGAGCACGGAGCGGCTGTTCACGCTTGCTAAGATCGACGGCAACCTTTTCCGAAATATGGCGAGCGATAAGCTCGGACCAAACGACATCGGTCTTCGCATTCATCTTAACATCTCGCAAGCGTCCATGCCATTCGTCATGAACGACTTCGTTCCGGAAGCGCACCCATTCGTGTCGTTCACTGGCGGACGTCTCGACGCGGATGTCACGATCAGCCAGCTCGGTTTGCCGAAGAGTCGGCCAATGGACGTGCAGGGGACGGCGCACCTCGCCAACTGCTCCTTTATCGAAGTCAAGCATCAGGCGTTGCTACGCCCTGCTTACGGCGTTGCCGGGGATGTCTTCTTTACCGACAAGCAAGCGACGCTCTTGATGGTGGGGACGACGAATGGGATTCCCGTCCGCTTGAGTGGAGCGCTCTTCGGCTTCCCGAAGACCCAGCTGGCACTACGAGCCGATCTGCCGCAACTGCCGATCGAGCGCTTGCCATCGACGATGCCGTTCATTCCGCCGCTCCCGCCGGAAGTCCGCTTCCCGACACCCGCCGCGCTGACGGCGTCGGTAACAGGCGATGCGACCGATATCAGTGCGAGCGCGTCGCTTGCGACGCCGCTGGTAGCCGTGTCCGGCTATAACGTTCACAATGTGCGTACCGACATCACCTACTCCCGCGGGCTTGTGGCGATCAAGACTCTTACCGCCGACCAGGAAGGCGGGGCAGGGGTTCTGTCGTCCCAAGGCTTGGTCGATACGCGGCAATCGCCCCCCGCGCTCGTATTCAAAGGAAGCGTGAGCCACATCGCGCTAAACGCGTTCAAGCTGCCAGCGAATGTCGCCAAGCAGATCGGGAGCCTTGCTGGCGATGCGAACTTGAGCTTCGTGGCGTCATCGGGCAAGCCGGGACCTCCCGGTCCGCCAGTCATCCCTAAGCCTGGCCGAGCCAAGGTGGCGCTAGGCCCGATTCGGGCGCAGGCGTCGCTGAACATCGTCGGCGCGGTCGTGCACGGCTATTCGGTCCCAGTGATCTCCGGGCGCGTCCAGTACGTTCAGGGAGAGGGCGTCCGCATCTCGGAAGTGTTCGCGAAGGACGCGGAAGGCGGTATCGTGCTCGTCCGTGGCGAGGTTCCCATCCTGGGCAACACGCCGCCGCGCTTCGATCTCGCGCTGAACGCGTCAAGTATCCAAATTGGCCCTGCGATGGAGGCGTTTGGTATCCCGGACGCGCACGGAACAGGCTATTTCCGGGGCAAGCTCACTGGCTCTGTGGCCGATCCGGACTTGTTCGGCAAGCTATCCCTGGTTGCGGCGGGTTATAAGAAGAACGCGATTGACCTCGCGACGGGCCATGTCCGGTACCACGACGACACGGTCGGCTTGGAAGACTTTACAGTCCAGGTGGAACCCGCGCTTGCACGGTTCTCGGGAACTGTTGGGAAGGTTTCTACGAAGAACCCATCGTTTGATCTCCAGGTCGAACTCAACCGAGCGCAGATTTCCGACCTTATCAGCTTTGTACCACCCGAAGTCCTCGCCAAAGCCAACGATCCCAACTTGAACCGCGTATTGAAGTCCGCTACCGGTATCGTTAACACGAAAGTGAAACTCGAAGGCACTGCTAACGCGCCGGAGTTACGCGGCGACCTCACCATCGCCAACGCGACTATCGAGGCGTACCACATTTCCGGCGTCCAGGGCACGTTCGAGTTCGCCGACAACGTCCTGAATGTGCCTCACATCTCGCTTGCATACGAAGAGGCAAGGCTTACAGCGGGCGGTTCGTTCAATGTCGCGAAAAAGACGGTCAAGGCATCGTTTGCGGTAAACAACATCGACGCGGCGCGAATTGGCATCATTGTCGGCAGCGGGCTTCCGATATCCGGAAAGCTCGCCGTCGCCGGGTTTGTGCGGGGAGAAGCCGCCGACCCCGAAGTTTGGGCGCAAATCGCGACAGATGACGTCCATGTGGGCACGTTTGCGTTCAACTCGCTCAGAGCCGCCGCCCATTTGGATCACGGTGTCGTGTCGAGTACTGGCTTGCCGACCATCGTCAAGCTTGACGAGGCGACATATAACGTTGCCAGCTTTAGGTTCGATACCAAGACGAAGGCGATCTCGCTGAATGCCACCGTATCAGGGGGCAAGCTCGCGACGTTGATCTTACGGATTGAGGCCAGCCGCTGGCTGATGAACAAGCTTCCGTCGAACGCCGTCACGGCGCTCTACCAGTTGCCATCGCCGCTTGACGCGACCATCGACGTACCCAAGTTCGTAGTATCCGGCACAATCGAAAAGCCGGAAGCCAGCGTCGTCGTGGACGCCACGAAGGTCGTGATCGGGACGCACCACCTCGATGCGATCCATGCCGATCTTGGGTACGCTGGCACGGTTTTGGACATCCGCGAAATCACGGCGCGCGGAGCGACCGCGTACATGAACGCGAGCGGCACCATCGACCTTGACGGTCCGATCAACGCGCAGTTGGAAGCCTCGAATATCGGTCTCGGATTGCTCAATCCGTATCTGCCTCAGGGCACCAAACTCGGCGGCATGCTCGGCGACTTGACGATCGTGGCCAAAGGCCGAACTAAGTCTCCCGAGCTAACAGCGTCGGTTACGTTGGATAGCCCGTCGTTCAACTCGGTCGCATTCGACCGCCTCGACAGCGGGCGCATCTCGGTCGCGAACCGGCAGTTGACAATCGACGGTTTGACGATCACGAAGGACGAGAAGCTCAAGGACGGCACGACGGTGCAGCACATCGTCAGTATTCGCGGATCGCTGCCGTTCGACTGGAGCAGCGAGAGCGGCACTCCCATGCCGGTTTTCCCGACCAATGTGCCCATGGACCTGCATGCTTCGATCCCAGAGCAGAGCTTGTCGGTAATCAGCCTGTTCGCGCCGAAGCTGCAAGGCAGCTCGTTCAGCGGTGTCTTCCACGCCAGCGTCGATATCGGAGGCACGCTCGCCGACAAGAAGCTGTCCGGCGAAATCGGGATCTCGAAGGGCCAGATCAAGCCCGACGGGTTTAAGTCGGGACTACAGAACATCGAGGCGCTCGTTCAGTTTAGCGGCAGCAAGGCGACGATCATCAACTGCCGGGCCGAGTCGAACCAAAAGAACGGAGGCGACATCATCGCGACTGGCTCGGTGCTCTTCGGAGGCGGCAGGGCGCCGGTAACGAGCGGCATCGCCGACGCGCTCTTGGGCGGAGTCGACCTCAATCTGGGGATCGTGGCCACCAAGTTCAAGATCAACGAAAGCAAGCTGGTTCAGTTCGGCAACGCCGGCTTTGGCGGCGAGATCAACGGCGCCTTGAAGGTGACCGAAGGGTTGTTGTCGCCGCTCGTCGCGGGCACGCTGACGATTAAGAACGCCGGTGTGATCATGCCGACGACCCAAACCATCGCCAAGGGCATTGCGCCCGCTCCGGTGATCAATCCGCGATTTAGCATGAATGTGATGGTCCCTCGCGGGGCGCATGTCGAGTCGTCGCAGGTAAAGGTCAGCGATGCGAGCGGCGCGCTGACGGTGCTCGGCAGCCTGGACGTGCCCAACGTTCGAGGTCAGCTGGTGATCAACAAGGGCACGTTCAACCTCCCCACGGCGCGGTTCCGGATCGTATCGGGCGGAACGGTCGATGTGATGTATCATCCGGAATCGCCAGCGGACGACACTGGTCTCAATGTGACGGTCAACCTCGAGGCGCGAACCAGCCTGAGCATCTCGCAGCGCACGCTCGCATCGAACCAGGGTTCGCTGAACACTGGGATCGCAGTGACCCCGTCGCTGCTCGGCAGCTATGGCGGCGGCGACAGGTACCAGATTACAGCGTTGATTTACGGAACCCTGAAGAGCGACGGCACAGGTTTGATACTCAAGTTCAGCTCGGAACCGAACCTGGCTGAAAGCCAGATTTTGGGTGCCCTCGGCGGCCAATTCGTCCGCGATATCAGCGCGGGTGCCGTAGACACCGGTCTGAAATCGCTGTTCGCCCAGGTATTGAGCAACCAGCTAGGCGGCGTGTTCCTGGATAGCCTCTACGACTACACGGGGCTCGACGTGAGTATCGACTACAATCCTGGCCTGCCGCTCGTGCTCAGTGTGACGAAGCAGTTGACTCCAAAATTGGAGGTGACGTTCACTCGCCTCGATAGCAGTCGAGCTGGCGGCGCGGTCGCAACGAGCTTGAGCCCCCCACAATATCAGCTTCGCCTAGGGTATAACCTTAGCAAGGCACTTCGCTTTAGTCTATCGACTGACGATCAGCATAGCTTTGGCGCTGCCCTTGAAGGTGTGTTCCGGTTCTAACTGAGACCACCCTTCGAGTGCCTGATATTCGGAGAGAATCCTGAAACTTTTTCCTGGAGCACCTGTCAAAGGTTGTAGCGCGATGGCTATGCTGCCTCCGCGCCGGGACGCTAACCGTAAGGACGTGTCGGCCTCAAGCAGTCCGGACGCGGACAGCGCCGCAGTCCGCGATAACGAGCGCGACGTTCGTGACCTGAAGTCGAACTTCAATGCCTTATTGGCGCGTTACGAAAAGCCGCTCTACAATCTGATTTTCCAGTGGGTGCGCGACTCGGATGAGGCGTTCGACCTCACACAAGAGACATTCATTAGCGCGTATCGCGCGAGTGCGAATTTCCGTGGCGACTCCAAAGTCTACACGTGGCTATATCGTATAGCTCTGAACCATTGCAAGAACCGGTTCAAGCAGCGGGATCGACAAAAAGAGTTTGAAGGACCATCGCTTGACGATGGGTTGAGTTCTGACGAAGGCGATAGTGGCCAGACAGAGTCGCGCGCGGTTGCCGACTGGTCCATGGCCCCGGAACAGCTTCTCGAACAAAAGGAGCTGCGCGCGCAGATCTACCGCGCGGTCGACGCTCTCCCGATCGAATATCGGACCGTCCTCGTGCTTCGCGAGATGGAGGGGTTGAACTACTCCGACATCGCCGAGGTCATGGGGCTGTCCATGGAAGCCGTCAAGACGCGGCTCTCGCGAGCGCGTGGGATGATCCGCCGCCGGATCGAGCCGTACTATAAGCTTTAGCGCATGTCAGTTCGCGAGGCTCGGGTCGTACCGAGGTGCGAAGAATGAACGAGCCGGCATTATCGACTCTTTAGCTGCGCGACGCGCGGTGAGAAATGAGCCCAGGCTCAGTCTGCTTAGACTGAGCCTGGTTGGTTAGGAGAGATTTATATTTGAAACGAGTTGGTCTCAATGGCGCTATTAGCCGCGCGCTGTCCTGTGCGCTCTTAGGTTCCTTGCTGATCCCTGCGGGATCGGCGAATGCGGACACTCCCGTCGTCTCTCCCAACGCTTCGACAACGCCGAATCCGGTGACACCGGTTGCGCCGACCGTCGTCGGGCGCATTGCGGAAATCAAGATCACGGGCAACGGCAATATTTCCAAGGACGCCATACTGGCGATCTTGCGCGAGAAGCCTGGCATGCCGTTCAATCCGGCGGACGTCGAGGCCGATCGGCAGGGGATCTACGCGATGGGCTACTTCACCGTGGTGACCGTCAAGGTCGAGCCGGGTGAAAACCAGGGGGATGTCAAAGAGACGTTCTCTGTCGTCGAAAACCCCAAGATCTCGAAGATCGCGTTCACAGGCAACACCGCATTCACTAGCGACAAGCTCGTTGCCGCGATGTCTACGAAATCCGGCGAGGTTCTGAACACGAACAAGCTCGACCAGGATATCCAGGCCGTTATCAACCTCTACAAGGATAAAGGCTATCGCGCGTCGATCTCGGAAGACATCAATATCGACCCCGCGTCCGGTGTCCTGACGGTTCCGATTATCGAAGCGCGGGTGACCGCCGTCGATATCACTGGCAATAAAAAGACCAAGACGAACATTATCAAGCGGCAGATGAAGCAGAAGCCGGGCGCGCTGTACAACCAGACCGTGTTCAGCGAAGACTTGAAGCGCATCTTCAATACCAACCTTTTTGAAAACGTCGGTCCCGCAGACATTTCCACTCCGAGCGTTGGTAGCGTCGTGCTCTCGATTCCGGTGCAGGAGCGCCGCACGGGTAACGTCTCGGTAGGCGTCGGCTACTCGTCCACCGAAAAGCTGGTCGGTCGCGCCGAGCTGTCGGAGTCGAACTTCCGGGGTCTCGGCGAGACCGTTGCGATTATGTGGGAAGTCGGCGGTTCGCAAAGCACGTCGTCGACAGACGTGTCGTTCAGCGACCCGTGGATCGACAAGCACCATACGGGTGTGAGCATCGATCTTTACGACAAGGTCATTTACCGATTTAGCAACTCGTTCCTCGCCGGCCAAACTGTCGGCACGAACAGCCAGTACCTAGAACGCCGCAAGGGCGCACTCCTGTCATTGAGCCGACCGGTCGACGATTTCACGACGGGCTTCATCACGGGGCGCACCGAGACGGTTTCGTCGAACGATGTGGCTTTGCCGTTGGCAGAGACGTTTATCCGCCAGGATGCGAGTATCCAGGGTTTGGGTGTGCGCGTCGTCCGAAGCACCCGCGACAACAATCTTGCGCCGGCTGATGGCGGTTATTACACTCTTTCGTTCGAAGAGATCTCGTTCAAGGCTACTACCGCAGGTAGCCCGCCAGCACCGAGCCCACTCATTCCTCACCGCCTCCAAGCAGCGAAACTCGGAGTCGACTTCCGCCAGTATATCAGTCTTCAGGGCAAGCGCGCTCCGGGCAAGCTGACCGAGCCCAAGCGAATCATCGCTTTTCGACTGATGGGTGGCGCGACTGCCCGCGACACACCCTTCTCGGAACAGTACTTCCTCGGCGGCGCGGATACCCTTCGCGGCTACGACGAAGACCGGTTCTGGGGCAACTATCTGCTGTTGGCCAACCTCGAACTTCGTGTCCCGATTGGGAACAGTTTGGCGGGCGTTTTGTTTACAGATGCAGGTGACGCATGGGGAAGCATCTATGAGGGTGCCTCCTTACGCCAGCACGTTAACTTCCAGGTTCAACAATCCGTTGGTGCCGGTATCCGCGTCCAGACTCCGATCGGTCCTATCCGGCTCGATTACGGTTTTGGAAAAGAGGGTAGCCGCGCCGACTTCAGTATCGGACAATCGTTTTAACAAGCCGATCGCGTAAAGGACGCGTCGTGCTTGGCAACAAGGAGCAGTTTTAAGAATGGTTTCGCCAACTACTACCACATCGACGATCAAGGTGAAAAGCCTCGTCCGCCGCGCGAGCGCTTTCGCGCTCGCCCTCCTCGCGATCGGAACGGTCGGCTTGTCTGCAACCAAGTCGGCAAGCGCCGACTTGAAGTTCGCGAGCGTCGACCTCCAGAAGGTGTTCTCGTTGTCGAAGGACAAAGCAACGGCCGATCAGGACCTTCAGAAGTTCGGCGGGAACCTGCAGGCTGCTTTCCAACTTCAGCAGCAGGGCATCATGCTTTCGGCGACGGAACTGAAGTCGCTGGGCCAGCTTGCTACTAAGACGGCGCCGACGGACGCCGACAAGGCGAGCATTCAGGCTCTTCTCGCGAAGTCCAAGAAGGACGCCGACGAGCTGACCGCTCTGCAGCAGAAGAAAGAATCGGACCTAACCGATTCCGACAAGCTTAAGCTGTCAACACTGACCGCACAGGGACAGGCCGGACAGCAGAGCCTCAACGACATCAATCAGGACTACCGGAGCCAGCTCGACCAGAAGAGCCAGGAACTCAATGGCCAGATCAGCGCGCACATGAAAGATGTGATCGCCCAGGTCGCCGCGAAGCAGAGCATCACCGTGGTTTTCGATTCGACGGTAGCCGTTTACACGTCACTCGACATCACGAAAGACGTTCTCGCGATCCTCAACAAGTAGGGCCCCGCTCGCATCTGCCGCCGGTCCCGAAAATCCCGTAAAACGAGGGAAGAATGGGCCGAAACAAAGTACCCATTTGCGTTGTCTTATGTATAGCGGCAACGGTTTCGGTTGGTTTGACAGGCTGCTCGGCATTCAAGCCAAGCAGCCCAACCACCGCGAAGAAGCCGTTGGTTCCGGGAGTCGTCGACCTCGCTGGTCTGACGGCGCGAAATCCCGACTACCTGCTTGTCAGGCAGACGGATAACGCGCTTAAGGTCTACTCGTCGGCGTTGGCGTCCGGGACTATGAGCGGATCGTTGCCAGTGATCGACGCGGACGAGGTCTTTACGGCGCAAACCCTCCAGGTGAGCGATACTCCAGGCTACTCGGAAGCGGATCTTAAAGGCCGGTTGGAATCGTCGGGAGCGAAGCGCCTCGATGCTCTTAAAGGTCGGCTGGACCGATCGAATCAGCTTGCGCACGACGAGGCCCAGAAAGCGGCCGATGTCAGCGAATCGGCGCAATTCGAAACATCGCGCGACGAGCTACTACAAAGCCGATACAACGCGTTGCTCGCGATGCTGTCGGAGAATTCGGAGCACAGGCTCAATCTGAACGTTCAGATTGGCGCGCTTACAAAGGATAGGGACCCGGTCAACCCGCCAACGGCGCCGGACGACTATTGGGCGAAGCTGCTGACGGATAAGAAGAAAGAATTGGTCGCGCTCGATTCGAGCCGCCAAGAAAAGCTGAATGCGGCGGATCTCGCACTTGATGCGGAGATCGCCGTGCTACGGCAGAGTATACACGACGAGAAAGCCGCTGCGGTTGCACTCAACGACAAGAAGCTTAAGCAGCGGTCGGCGGCACGGATATCCGACTACCAGCGATTGCTGAGCGAGCGGCAGGCGTCGATCATCAGCGCCGCCCGAGATTTTGACCGTGAGATGGCTGGCGAATTGGTGATCGATGCCGCGACCCCGCTGGCGACTGGCGCGGTGCACGGAGCACCTGTCGTTAACCTCGCTACGGAAGCGGCGTGGCGAGGGCGGGTTCAGGCCACGATGGCCACTCTCATAGCCCAGCGCTCGCGGCAGGTGGTCTTGGTGACCGAAGAGACTCGGCGAGCCGTTCTCGATGTCGCGAAAAGGCAGAATCTGTCGATTGTAAGTTGGAAGACCTCGACGGGGAGGCAAGATCTCACCCTTCGTGTCCTAGCGGACCTGCGAAGGCACGGATGGACAGAGTAGCGATTGCTGCTCTCGGGTTGAAGAGGAGTTACAGTCAATATGAAACAAACGACTGTTGGAGAACTTGCCGCTCTTATTGACGGGTTCGTCGAGGGGGACGGCAACGTCCTTATTCGCGGTATTGCGAATATCGAAGACGCCCAGGCTGGCGACGTGACCTTCGCCGAAAACGCGAAGCTGCTCGACAC
>FSUB01000268.1_pt1 | contig 13653 bp, 11 predicted proteins | sample 1637331 | NCBI WGS metagenome assembly FSUB01 (sample SAMEA3914816, study PRJEB12502) | metagenome | biome: forest; material: soil | place: USA | collected 2011-09-16 | depth 0.3 m
GCCACCCGGATGGAAGGGATCGTCGTCGACATCACGGCTCGCAAACGTGCCGAGCAGGACGCGCATGCCCGTGCCGAGCGCGAGGCGTTCCTGAGCAGCCTCGAGCAGTCGTGGCGCGCGAGCAACAACGATCCCGACAATATCCAGCGTCTAGCGGTCGAAGCATTGGGCGACGCGTTAGGCGTCGACCGGTGCTACTTCTCGTTCTACGACGAGGTTAACGACTCGCTGACGATCAGCCGGGACTTCGTCCGAGGCTCGATTCCCTCACTAGCGGGAACGTACAAGTTGTCGGTGGTAGGCTTCGATCCCGCCGTTCACTTTGCGGACCGCAAGACCTTGATCATAAACGACATCGAGACCTGGGACGCTCCAGCGACGCTCGTCGATATCATGCGGCAGCTCCATGTGCGGGCGGGTGTCGGGGTTCCCATATTCACACATGGCCGACTTATGGCATCTCTCCATGTGGAGACGAGCTACGTGCCCCGAACATGGACGGACGAGGATATCCAGCTCGTTCAGACCGTCGCCGAACAGACCCGTACCGCCATCGAGTCGGCGGTGGCGCAGGAACGCGAGCACCGGATCGCGACTGAGCTCCAGGGTGCCCTCCTGCCTGCGCTTCCAACATCGGTGCCGGGGCTGGCGCTGACTTCGTACATGAACCCGGCGCTGGACGAGGCGGCGATCGGCGGCGACTTCTGCGATGTCTTCGCGCTCGACAAGTCGCTCTACGCGATCGTCGTCGGCGACGTGTCCGGCAAAGGGCTCGCCGCCGCCGCGCAGCTGGCTACCGTCCGCAACATGATGCGGGCACTCCTGTACGAGCATCGCGATCCAGTGATGACGGCGGAGACGTTGAACACCATTCTGACCACCAATCAGCTCATTGTCGGTTTCGTGACATCGTTTGTGGGTGTTTACGATGCCGAGGCAGGGGTCATCGACTACACGTCATGTGGCCATGAGCCTGCTTTGGTCCGCAGCGCGTCTTCGGACAAGGTGGCCATGCTGGAAACATCGGGGCCACCGCTTGGGGTTGGTGAGAACGCCACGTTCGGCCTGTACAGCCTCAAGTTGAGCGCCGGCGATACCGTGATGGTCTACACGGACGGCCTCACGGAGGCCGGTCCTAGCCGTCGCGAACTTCTCGGAAGCGAAGGGCTCGCCAACCTTTTCGGCGCGCTTGCGAGCGACGAAGATCTGGCCGCTACCGCGAGCGCGCTGGTGGCAAATGTCGAAGCGTACGCGAGCAGTGGCTTCCGCGACGATGTCTGTCTTCTGCTGATGCGCCGCCTGTAGTTTCCAGGGGGCACCGACGGTGCCATAATGTCCCTGTGCAGTTTCCCTGGCCGTTTCGCAACCGACGCGCCGCGATCTTAGCCGAGCCATTTCCGGAGGCGTGGCTCGCGATCATCGACGCGAATGTTTGGCACTACGCCCTCCTCACGCCGAGCGAGCAGGGGAGGCTTCGGGACGACTTGCGGGTGTTCCTCGCCGAAAAGTACTGGGAGGGCGCGCAGGGTCTCGTGGTAACCGACGAGATCAAAGTGACGGTGAGCGCCCTCGCGTGCCTGATGACGGTCGGCTTCGAACTCCACGACTACTTTCCCAATGTCGAGACGATATTGATCTACCCGTCTACATACGTGGCTCCTGCGGCCGCTTCCTCGCACGGCATCGTCGACATGGATGGGCATGCCCGATTCGGCGAAGCGCACGGTCGCGGACCGGTGGTCCTCTCATGGTCTGACACGGTCGATGGCGCGCAGAATGAGGCCGACGGGGAGAACCTGGTGTTCCATGAGTTCGCCCACAAGCTGGACTTTCGAGACGGCTACGCCGACGGGGTACCGTTCCTGCGCGACACGGCGGACGTTGAGGAATGGGCTCGGGTGATGTCGGCGGCATACTCAAAGCTAGTTGACGATGTCCGCCACTATCGGCACGCTGTGCTCAGGCCCTACGGGGCGACCAACTCGGCCGAGTTCTTCGCGGTCTGTACCGAGACGTTCTTTGAGCAACCGGTCAGGCTCCGGGACAAGATGCCGGAACTGTACGGCGTGCTGCGGGATTACTATGGCATCGACTGGGCCGAGAGGATGGGCAGCACGGGCCGTATCGAGGGCCAAGTCGGAGATTAGTGACACTCTATCGCATCGCTCAAACGAGGAAAGCACCATGACCAATTCAAACGTTATCGGTTCCGGAACCAAGGACGATCCTTGGCAGTTGAAGACGCCCCCTGGCTCGTCGGAGTACACGATGTACCGGGACGATACGACGGAGCCGCCGTCGCTAGTCTGTCAGGTCGGGACGACCAAGCTGAGCTATCAGGCTCGCTGTCTCGACGACCTCGATGCCATGCTGAAGGCGCATGGCGAGTGGATGCCGCTCGGGAGCGCCGATGAGCAGAAGCCCGCCGCCGAGGGGACCGTCGAGGCTTGGGGGCGCTCGGAGAGCAATCCTGTGGGTGGCTGGTACGGGCTTAAGAAGGGCTTTCGCGGACGGTTCGGCATGTATATCCCTCCGTTGATGGAGTCCCTCGGGTTGGCGGAAGTGGAGCACAATCCGAAGAACAACCGGATACGAGCGAAGTAGGGTCGGTGTGGGTGGCGGACGGCCCTGTCGGACCACTCTACCCCGCAAGGAAGACCTCTCTACCCACTGGGTGGGTCCCTCTCTCCTAGGCGGAGAGACTCAGAGTTTAGGAGCCGGTGGCGCTATGGGAGACAGGATGCCGGGCGACTCAAGTTTCAGCTGGTGACAAAAGAGCGCGTCGCTGCGGACGCCTAATCGCGTCTTCGATTTTGAGTACTATGGACCATCTTTTTAGCGATGACGAGCTGCTAGAACCGGCCAGCGAAGCGTTGGCCGAGGGGGCGGTGCTGCTGCGGGGAGGAGCGTTGCCACTTGCCGACGCGATCCTGGCGGGGATCGCGGAGGTCGTGGCGGCGGCGCCGTTTCGACACATGGTGACGAAGGGCGGGTTCGCGATGTCAGTGGCGATGAGCAACTGCGGCGGGTACGGGTGGGTGTCCGACCGGCGCGGCTATCGCTACGAGCCTAGCGATCCGTTGACGGGAGCGTCGTGGCCGCCGATGCCGGAGTCGTTCCTAACGCTCGCCGCCGAATCGGCGGCTGCGGCGGGGTTTGTGGATTTCGTTGCCGACGCCTGCCTGATCAACCGCTACGCTCCCGGGGCGAAGATGGCGCTCCACCAGGACCGTGACGAGACGGATTTCGGCTCACCGATCGTGTCGGTGTCGCTGGGCATCCCGGCGACATTCCTGTTCGGCGGTATGGAGCGCAGCGACCCGGCGACGAAGGTCGCGGTTCGCCACGCCGACGTCGTGGTCTGGGGCGGCCCGAGCCGACTGGCGTTTCACGGTATCGCGCCGCTGAAAGACACGGAGCATCCGGCAACGGGGCGTTTTCGGTACAACCTGACGTTTCGTAAGGCGCGGTAAGCGGCTGTCTCATTCGTGGCGCTCGGACCGTGCACTCAAGTGCTGGCTGTGGAGGACGGGAATGCCTGCCTGCGCGGGCGTTGATTCCGCCGTTGGCGGGACAAGGGCGGAGCGGTATAGTACAGCCTCGTGTCGCGGATGATGCGCATTGCGGGGCGAAACGTTTTTTATGCGCATCGGAAATTCCTTGTGCTTGGTGGCGAAGAAAAGCGATGAATCTGTTGGATAATAAGGTGCATATTATGCGCATAGTCATGGGATTATGCGGTATCGGCTCGTAGGTCGCGACGTTATTTTGATGTCAAAGTTCACAAGTTCGATTGAAGGGCCTTTGCCTTCTTGTATATCTTTATTGTACCACGGTTATGCCTAATTGTCAACGGCCATTTCCAGTACGTTTTGTTTCCGACAGCGATTTGATGTGTGTCAGGACGCGCAAGTGAATTTTGTGGATGATGGCATCTGAGTAGATGGACCAGTACTCTTGCGGCCAGATGTTATCGCGGTACCACGTGGTTCCGACCATTTTAGTCCGTTTGCCCGGTAGGGCGAACAGTTCGAATTGACCACGCTCGCAATGGAGATAGCCCTCAAGGTGCTTGGGATGGATTCGGTAAGGCGACATTTCCGTCATCGGCGGTGGTTGCTTCGCTACCGAGAAGCGTAGGCACCGCGGCTCGTTCCAGTCGGTAATGGGTTCCACGAATGTTCCGGTCGAGAAATTGCAATGCCGCACGGCGCCAACTCCGTGACCGATGATCTCGGCGTTCATCGGGTAGGCGATGCCAGCTTTGAATATCGCCTCCTGTGGAGCGGGAAGTTCAGGGAACGAGATGACGTTGCGCCATACCGTTTCAGGTGGTGCATTCACGATTACGGTGGACGTGACATGTCGAAGTGGCGGAGGCGGATTGAAATTGGCTTCGGACACGAGGAGACCCGGCAGAACGAGTATTGTCAGGCACATTGTTTTACTGCTCTGCTCGGCTTCGTTTTTGGATGCCGACGCGATCGATATTGCGATCTTGGCACCGAGATACACGAAAGGGATAGCGATCGGTAATGCCATTAAGAGGCAAATGGCGCCTTCCCATGCTATCAGGAGGAGTGCGACTCCGGTCCACAATAGGGCCAGGTACGCCTTTCTATAGCACCTTCCGGCATCGATGACATTGCTAGCGTCGTAGCATTCGGATGCTGCTGCGATGTATCCAATGAGCATGGGCACACCTATAAAGAGCGCGATTCCATAGAAGTTTGCGACGTAGGTTCCCAGCCAGATCACGACGAGGGCGGTCACAGTGGTTATGACAACCGTCTTTAGTCCCCGCAAAACTTTCGGTTGTAAGATTGGTAGCGCCAAGGCAGGAGCATTGGTGCCCACTGTCTCTTCTGTTCGAAGAGCGGCGAGAATGAGAGCGACCATTATTGCGAGCGGCGTCACGAGCATAAACGCGGACACGGGAGGGTAAATGCCGGCGCTTCTAGCACGATTGTATGTTGCGCTCATGGCAAGAATGGCGAACGGAAGAGCTATCAGCGCCATTGAGGCACTATGGGCTTCGGCAACTCGCGACTGGCCAATCCAAGAACCGTTGAACAAGATGCCAAGCCGATAATAAGAGTCGATGGGCCAATACTTGTGGAACAGAAACGTGGAAGCGATATTGTCTATCGCTAACCGAGCTGCGGCGAGTGCAACCATTGCAAGCGTATAGCGCCGCCGATCCACGAATCGCCCTGGCACGAATATCCGTATTGCGGTGTCCATAACCCATTCCTCCAACAAACCAGTAAGTGAACACGTTCACTTATCTCTAAGTATACCGTAATGTCAGATATAATGAACATGTTCATAAAAAAATTGGAGGCTGTTGTTTTGGATAACCTAACGCCAAAGGGCGAGAAGACGCGCGCTCAGATACTTGATTCGGCGGTGCGACTATTTGGAGCGAAAGGATACAACGCGACGACGATGCGTGAGATCGCATCGGACGTCGGGTGTTCACTCGGGCTAGCGTATCGCTATTTTCCCTCTAAAGAGGAGCTTGTCGTCGCCATGTACGACAACACGTGCGCGGAACTTCGCGAGTTTGTCATCGGCTTGCCGCGTGAAACGATAGCCGCACGTTACACATCGACCATCCGAAATGTTTTCGCTCGCCTCGCGCTTTATCGGGGTGCGTTTGCCGCAATATCCAGTGTCACTATGGATCCCACATCGCAGGCGGGAGTGCTCAGTGAACGAATGGGATACTTGAGGCGGCAGGGGATCGACATTATCCGAGTCGTACTGAGCGGCGCGAAGGACGCGCCGAATGCCAACGACGTGGAGGAGCTAACAGTCCTCGCATACGCGGCATATCTCTTATTGCTCCTCTTTTGGGTCCAGGATACGACGCCGGATCAGACGGCCACGGTGCGACTGATGGGGTTCGTCGAAGATGCGATTGGGCGGTTGCGTCCACTTCTTGGGCTCCCTCTGCTTATACAGCCGCTAAAGCAGCTTGCTGGGATTATCAGTCCAGTTTTCGGGCCGGCGGTATAGGGCCGTTGAACACCCGTTCGCCGTCCCGTCAGGACGCGCCCATCTCCGCAAGCGAGGGCTATGATGACCGACGGCGTTGGCTGACCTCGCTCCCCACTTCGCCTTCACTCCGACGCGGATCGCGCTACTCATCATCCTGTAGGACTGGCGATAAAGGTGCCTATCACTCGTACCGGAGGGCGTTGATCGGATCGAGCTTTGAGGCGCGGTAGGCGGGGTAGATGCCGAAGAAGAGGCCGACGGCTACGGCGAAGCCGAAGCCTAGGAGGCAGGCCCAGTAGGGGACGAACATATACACGGTGGTTTGGACCTTGTTGACCAACATGGCGATGGCGTAGGCGGCGCCGATACCGATGAGCCCTCCGCAGCCAGAGACGACCATCGCCTCGACGACGAACTGGAGCAGGATCATGCCTCGCGTGGCACCCACGGCTTTGCGGATGCCGATTTCGCGGGTGCGCTCGGTGACGGTTACCAGCATGATGTTCATGATCCCGATTCCGCCGGTGAGGAGCGCGAGACCGCCGACGCCGCCGAGCACGAGTTGGAAAACCATCAGAACTGTGTCGATCTGCTTGAGCAGGTTGTCCTGCGTGTCGACAACGAAGTCTTGCGCGTTGTAAGGATGGCGGCTCTTGAGCACGGTCCATATCTGGTCGGCGGCATGGTTTGTTTCGTCATTGCTTATCGACCGGGCTACGAAATCATTGATCGTGGTATTTCCCGTGACCCGCTTCTGTACGGTCTGCAGCGGCGAGATAAGCGCGTTGTTGTAGTCGGTGCCGTCGCCGCCTCGGTCCTTTGGGCCGATCACCCCAACGATGGTGAGCGAGACCGAGTTGTTCCCCGCCACACAGGTAACCTGCCGCCCGAGCGGGCTTGCGGCATGGAAGAGCTTGGTCGCGATCTTGTTGCCGACAAGGCAGACCTTCGACCAGTTCTCGTTGTCGAACTGGTCAAGGAAACGGCCCGAGGCAATGTCGAAGTGGTTGGTCGACGTGTAGTCCGGCAGGACGCCGAGAATCTGCGCGTTGACGGAGTCGCGACCCGACTTCGCTACCACCTGAGAGGTGACCGACGGGCTGATGGTCGAGACGAGGTTGCAACGCTCGTGAACGGCGTCGACATCGTTCATATCGAGCCCACGGTAGCCGCCGCGGCGCATCTTGCCAGGCTTGGGCGCGTAGTACGCGAAGACGGCGTTGGAGCCGTTTTCGACCAGCTGGCCGATCACCTTCTGGCGCGCGCCCTGGATGATCGCCACCATCAGTGTGACCGCGAGCACGCCGATGATGACGCCGAGCATCGTCAGGAACGATCGCAACTTGTTAGCCCAAAGCCCTTCGAGGGCGATTCTGATGGCTTCGATGACTGGCATGGTTTAGATTGTTACTTCGGATCGGAGCCTCACCCCCGGCCCCTCTCCAAGGATATGGCGAGGGGAGTCGGAGATACGTTTCACGCCTCTCTTAACGGAATGGGCGTGGGGAGTAAGACCTCCTTATAAGGGTAGGTATTTTACACTCGGCACATAGTAGGCGAACATTTAATTTGGATCTGTTGATACTTGTCGGGCTCAGTTAACGATCCCTGGCGGTACGGCGTACAGTCGATAGCTTAGAAGCTTGCTGCTACGGTTGCCAATTATAGCCACTTATAGATCTCGTGGTCGAAATACCTATCCTTGTAAGAGTAAGACCTCTCCGTCAACGGCTCCACGAGCAAGCTCGCGGAGCCGTTGCCACCTCCCCGAAACGGGAAGGAAATGTGCGCTATTTTTCTTCGTTCCCATTCCATGTTGATTCGAGAGATCGGAATCAGTTGTAGATATCGATCTTGCGGCGGTCTTCGGCGCCTTGGGACGGGATGACGACTTTGTCGCCGGCTTTTAGGCCGCTGACGACTTCCAGGCCGGCGTCGCTGCGCAGGCCGAACTTGACGGGGCGCGGGATCTGCTTATTGCCGGGCTCGACGAGAACCTTGACTGTGCCCGACGCGCCGCCGTCGGGGGCGACTTCGGGGGACACGGTTAGGACCTTGCGGCGCTCGGCGGCGGTGATGGCGACGCTGGCGGACATTCCAGGTCTCAGGCGCGTATCGAGCCGGTCCAGGCGAATGCGTATGATGAACTTTGCGATGGTCGCCGATGAGTCGACGCTGGCGTCAGCCAGCGCGCCGGTGGACGCGGGGGCGATTTCGCTGACATGACCAGTGAGATTGACGGTCGGGAGCGCGTCGATGGTCACCGCCGCAGTTTGGCCGACGGCGAGCTTTGCGACATCGACTTCGTTGATACCGACTCGAACTTGCGCGCCCTGGCCGAGAGTTACGAGGATCGCTTGCGCATCGGAGTAGCCCGTCGTTGCGCTCTGTACGATTTCGTTCTGCTCCTTGTACTTCTTGAGCACAATTCCCGAAGCGGGCGCGACGATTCGGGTGTCGTTGAGGCTGACCGTCAACTGCGCGAGCGCGTGTTGGTTCTGCTCGACGGCGGCCTGCGCCTGGTCGATATCGAAGCGGCGGATAGCGTGCTGGTCGGCGTTGATGCGCGCGCCGTCGAGCTGTGCGCGGGCGCTTGCGACTTGCGCGTTGGCATCGGCGATATCTTCGGCGCGGGGGCCGGCTTGGGTGAGCGAAAGCTGTTGTCGAGTGGCGGCGAGACTGCTTTTCGCGGTATCGACCGCCACTTGGGCGGCGTCGACGTCGCTTTGTGCGACGAAGCCCTTGTCGAGCAGCGTCTGCTTGCGCTTGAGCGTACGAAGGGCATCGTCGACGGCGATCTGGGCACGCGACACGGCTTCCTGCTGCTGGCCGACCTCCTGGGGCCTCGCGGCGGCTTTGACTGCGTCGCGGTGCGTGACCGAGGTCTTCAAAACGGCTTCGGCCTGCGCGATCGACGATTTGTCCTGGTCGATCTGGAGCTTGTACTGGGCGATCGATTGTTCGAGGCGCGCTTTCGCTTGGTCAAGCTGGGCCTGAGCCGTTGCAATCTGGGGATCGATGACACTTCGGTCGACTTCGGCGATCAACTGACCGGACTGAACCATTTCGGCCTCGCGGACCGGGATGGCGAGGACTTTCCCGGCGACCTTGCTTTTGACGTCGATCTTGTTGACCGGCTCGACGACACCTGTTTCGGTGACAGTGTCGGTGATATCGCACACTGCCACGGTCGACGTACGCGGCACAGGAGCATTCTTGCGCGTCGCCTTGCGGATCGACACGACGGCGACCGCGACGATCGCGACGCCGAGGGCGAGTATGAGGATGGTTTTGTACGGTCGTTTCATGATTTGGTGTGCGCTGTTTTGGTGGAGTGATAGGAAAATATGCCTCACCCCTAGCCCCTCTCCAAGGATATAGAGAGGGGAATCTGACTGTGCCGGAAACTCGCCTTCAGTTGGTAACAGCCTCGTCCGAGATGATGTGACCGTCGCGGAAGCGGACGATGCGGCGGCAGTGGTTGGCGATGTCGGGTTCGTGGGTGACGATGACGACCGTCTTCCCCTCCCGGTTCAGGTCTGCGAAAATGGCCATGACTTCCTCGCCGGTCTGCGTGTCGAGCGCGCCTGTGGGCTCGTCGGCGAGGATCAGTTCGGGGTCGTTGACGATCGCACGGGCGATCGCGACGCGTTGCTGCTGACCGCCGGAGAGCTGGTTCGGGCGGTGGTGGACGCGGTCTGTAAGGCCGACGCGCGAGAGCGCGGCGAGGGCCTTTTCCGATCGCTTCTTCGCTCCGGAATAGATCATAGGCAGCTCGACGTTGCGCTGGGCGTCCATGCGCGGCAGCAAGTTGAACTGCTGGAACACGAATCCGATCTTGCGATTGCGTACTGATGCGAGTTCGTTTTCGCTCATCCGCGCCACTTCTTCGCCATCTAAAACGTAGGAACCCGACGTGGGCTTGTCGAGACAGCCGACGATATTCATGAGCGTTGACTTGCCCGATCCCGATGGTCCCATGATTGCTACCATTTCGCCGTGCTTGATGTCGAGAGCGACTTCGTGCAGGACGGTCAGGTCGGTTTCACCCGTTTGGTAGGTCTTGACGATCCCCGAAAGCGAGATGACGGATGCGTTAGCGCTTGGCATCGTTGAGCCCCGTCGCGCGGTCGAGCCTTGCGGTAGCCTCGTAGTAGTCGTATACCGCCGAGACGTACTGGCTCTGCGCCTGGGTAAGTGTGAATTGGGCTTGGGCAATGTCGACGACGTTCCCGATGCCTTCGCGGCGCGCTTCCGTCACGGCGTCGAAGTTGACTTGCGCGGCATCCACCGCGCTTTGCGCGAGGCGAGCCTCTTCGGCGGCCTGCTCGCGCTGAACGAAGCTGGTTTCGACGTCGGACGCAATCGCGAGTTTCGTCGCCACGATCTGCTGCTCGGCGCTGAGTTGCTGGGCTTGCGCCGTGCGGATCCCCGCGCGAGCGGTTCCGCCGTCGAACAGCGGATAGGTGGCGCTCAGCTGTAGGAGCGAGTCGGTGCCAGTGTCGTGAAACGCGCTTGTTGGCGAGTAGGCGTATTGATACGTTCCGCTCACCTGGATGCCCGAGTTGATCTTGGCGAGTTTCGTGTTCGACGCCGCCGCGAGCGCGTCGGCGACGCGTGCTCTGAGGTCCGGTCGGGATGCGAGCGCGCGATCGAGGTAGGTGGCGAGAGTTTCGCCCGTCGCCGTCCCCGTCGGCGGCGCGGCAGTCGGCACCGGCGCGGGATCGCCCGGGAACGTCGTCGGGACGCCCATTGCAGTTCGAAGCTGGATCATCGCGGTACGGGTTCTATCGACGCTCTGACGGAGCGCGAGCTGGGCGGTCGCGAGGTCGGCTTTGGCCTGGTACGCGTCTTTGCGCGGGCTGGTGCCCGCGTCGATCTGCCCTTGCGTGAGGGCGAGCACGGTGGTTGCCCGGTCCACCTGCGACTGCGCTACCTTGATGAGGTCGCGGTTGCGGAGGACTTCGTAGTAAGCCAGGGAGACGTTCAGGATGATCGCCTGCCGCGTATCGGCGAGGCTTGCGACCTGGGAATCGACGGCACGCTGGGCCTGCGTCTTGGCGGCGTCGCTCTGGCCGGCATCGATGAGCGTTTGATTAAGCGTGATGCTGGTTCGGCCGCCTTGGCCGACGATCGTCCGGCCACCGGGCGATACGAGGATGCCGTCGCCGCCTGGCGTGACCCGCTCGTCGCGGAGGGTCGCTTGCGGCGTGACGGTCGGCAGGTACTTCGCCTTCGCTTGAATGAGCTGCTGTTCCGCTACGGTTACCTGCGTTTCGGCGATTGCGGCCTGTGGCTGGCGGGCGAGCGCGATGCGGATGGCTTCGTCGAGGGTGAGCGTGGTCTGAGTATCGACCGGCGGCGGAGCGGCTTGTGCGATAAGCGGCGCAAAGCATGCGACGGCTGCAAGGACGGCGGCGATATAGTGGCGGATGGAACTTGCGGGCGGCATATTGTTAGTTATGACATCCTAGGCGCGGGAATGTTGCATGTGGGTGCAGGATCGGAGCCGTCTACTCCGCGAGCGACCTCTCTACCCACTGCGTGGGTCCCATCTCTCCGAGGCGGAGAGACTATGAGGCCGGATGATGCGCTGGTGGCGACTGTGTCCGATTACCCGGCTTTTGTTATCGGGTGGGGCCGGAAATAGGCGAAGGGGACCGCTCACCTGGCAGAGCGATCCCCTTCTAAGACGGCAGCTCGTGGCTGATACGAGGTTGCCGAGTATTGCGCCCCTCATTGAGCCTCTGGACAAAACTCACCGACCACACTTACCAGTCGCATCGGGGTACGACTCTTTTATACCAGGGGTTGCGCGGCTTGACAAGAGTATGCGGACATAATCCGCCGTTTGGGGGACTGGTACTATTTGTTGTAAGGTAAGTCTGATTATTAGTTATTGTTGATAGCCGGGTCCACCACGAAACTACGCGGTGTTCCGCCCTTGGAACTGCAACGCTTCGCCGATCAGCCAGTTGAAGTAGACCTGGAAGGCGACATCGGTCGCGGCAAGCTCTTCCGGGTGGTATTGCAAAGCGAGGAGCGGGCGGCCGTCGGCGGCTTCGACGCCTTCGATGACGCCGTCGCGGGCGCGCGCGTTGACGCGCAGGCCGTCGCCGAGGTCGTCGACGGCTTGATGATGGTAGCTATTCACCGGCGCCGTCGAGGCGCCGAGCAGCCTTTCGAGCAACGTGCCGGCCTCAATGTCGATCGTATGAACGGCGATTGGGGCGAGGCTGTGCGTGTAGTGCTGGAGCGCGCCGTCGACCTGGCTGGGAACGTCTTGGACCAACGTGCCTCCAAGGGCGACGTTGAGAAGCTGGATGCCACGGCAGATGCCGAGGATCGGGACGCCGCGTTCGAGGGCGGCGGTCGCGGCGGCGATCTCGGCAACGTCGCGCGCCGGGTCCTGCAACGTGAGGCTGGGGTGCGGCTCCTTACCGTAGGCGAGCGAGCAGACATCCCCGCCGCCGGTGAAGAGGACGCCGTCGACAAGGGCGACGATCGCGCGGACGGCCTCGGGGTCGGTGTGGCGCGGGATGACGAGCGGCGCGCCACCGGCGCGTACGACGGCGTCGACGTAGTCGGTGCTACAGCCGGTCGTCGTCTGCTGCATCTCGCCCGCTTGGGCGGGGCGCAGGATCTGACCGGCTGTGATGGCGATGATCGGGTAGGTCATGATGTTCGTGATACGATTATGGCCCCATCGGGGGTGGTTTCGCGCACGATTCTGCCAGTTTCGACGAGTTCGTCCAGAACTCCGTCGGCTTGCGGCGGCGGGTAGCTCATTGTGAACCGCGAGACGTAGAAGTTGGTCCCTTCGCCGATGGCGCTTTCGTGCTCGGAAAGCACGTCGGCGCGCGTAAGCGGCGCGGCTGGTTCGAGCGCCGGGAAGGCGTCGAGGAACTCCTCGAACGCGTTCCAATCGCGCAGGCGCTTGGAGTAGGCGCTGAGCAGGCAAATGGGATCGTCGTAGCGGCTGGCGATATCGAGGGCGAGGTCGGCCTGGCAGAGCCGCTTGCGCGCCATTTGCTGGATGACGCCGAGATCGGATGCAGTCGCGCCGAGGTGCGCGAGAGCGCTCTCGCAGTCGCCGAGCATCTTGCCGACAAGGTCGGCAACGGGGCGGGGTTCGCCGTGCCAGCGGAACGTCGCCTGCATGCCATAACGCGCTGCGAGCCATCGGTTGTCGATGTACTCCATGTAGCTCGTCTCATCGACGCGGTCGTCGATCGGGTTCGCGCCGAGGTGGTGCACGAACGCGGCGATGAACGTCGCAAGCTCGGCGAGCAAGCGACGCGACGACGCGCAATCGATGATCCGTACCTCGAGGGTGGGCGCGCCCCAGACCTTCGGTGCGGCATCGCCGCCCCACGCGAACTGGGACATGCCTGCGGTGCGCGGCTCGGTCGGCTGCGAGCAGCCGTTGGCGAACGCCCGGACTCGGTGGCTCTTGAAGCGCGTCGGCAGGTAGTTCGACAGCGGCGAGTTGGCCCCGAGAGCGGCGAAGACCGGGACGTAGCGCATGAGAGCCGCTTCGAGGCGAACGCCAACGGCTTCGTCGTGCAGCGTGCCGATATGGACATGCGCGGCGTTGTAGAAGTTCGACACCGGGCTGGCAGCGGCGGGAAAGAGGTCGCATTCGTAGGC
>FSUB01000200.1_pt1 | contig 13600 bp, 9 predicted proteins | sample 1637331 | NCBI WGS metagenome assembly FSUB01 (sample SAMEA3914816, study PRJEB12502) | metagenome | biome: forest; material: soil | place: USA | collected 2011-09-16 | depth 0.3 m
CCTTACGACACCGAATTCGGTCTCGGTCGCCCACTTGCGCAAGGCGGCGTCATGGCCAGCTTCAAAGGCCAGTTGAGCGGCCACATCTGGCACCACATCGTCGCCGTTTGGGACGGCGACGCGCACTACGCGCAGGTATTCGTCGACGGTGTCCCCGGCGACAAGGTGGCGTTCGCTGGCGACTACGCGCAGCCAACTCCGCGGGCGTCGAACGACTACACGCCCGAACTCGATACTGGCGGGCTGATGCTCGGTACGAACGGCAACGCCGGAATGCGAAATGGTTCGCAGTTCGATATCGATGAGCTTGTCATATACAATCGCGCCCTCTCGGCGACCGACGCGATTGCGGACTATCGCGCCGGGCAACCGCCGATGTCGCCGACCGACCAAATCGCGCAACACAAGATCGTTGCCGGTGGCCAGGCCGCGCTCGACAAGATCGCGATTACGGTTCCAAGCGATAGCGGCGGCTACTTTCCCGTTGGAGGGACTATCCCTGTAACTTTTACCATTGGCCTAGGGGCCATGGCAGCCGGGAAGGCCATGGCGGCCGTTACGCTCCACGATTTTACGGGGGCTGTGCTTTGGCGAGGAACGATACCGGTGAATGGCGTCGGTAGCCCCGCGGTCGTTTCCACTCCCGTCCCCAGTTACGGATTACGCCGAATCGACGCGCAGTTGATCGGATCGAATGGGACCGTGATCAAAGCCGTCAGCTTCCCGATTGGCGTCCGCCGACCGCAGCTGCCGATCGCCAAAATCCCGCTCACAGCACCGCTTGCGCACTTTGGGGCAACGAATATGCACCCCGAAGACCTGGCCGTTGGCGGTAAGTTCGAGCGCGTTTTGCAGCCGTGGTGTCCGTACGTCTCCGAAGGCGTGTACGACTGGAAATATACCGACCTCTACGTGAATGCGGCGACCAGCCACGGGCTGGAAGTGATGTACACCCTGTCGTCGGCGATGAACGCCAAGGGATTCACCACGTTCAAGGACATGGCCGACAACCTCCCCGCGTGGGACACGTGGGTGCGCCTCGTGGTCAACCGGTACAAAGACCGCGTCCACTATTGGGAGGTGCTTAACGAGCCTAATGGCGGCGGACAGATTACAGCGGCAGAGTATGTCAATATGCTCAAGGTGGCCAACAGGGCGATCCGCGAAATCGACCCGACCGCCAAGATCATCGGCATTTGCGGCACGGCGAACTTCGTCGAATGGACCGAAGACGTGCTCGCCGCCGGTGGCGGCCAGTATATCGATATCCTATCGTTCCACAACTACATCGGCACGTCGCCCATCGACAGCCGCAACAAATACGCGAAAGTCGAGCGCGTCAAAGCCGCCATCATGAAATACGTCGGGCATCCGCTGCCGATGTGGAACGGCGAATGCGGCATTCACCAACCAGTCCGCGTCGACGGGCGCGCTATGACCGATGATGAGATGCTGAAGGCGTATCCGGGGCGATCATCGGTGAAGTCAGGGTGGCCGACAGCCGGGGTCGACGCCATCATGATGACCACCGAGCACCGATCCGCTTGCTGGCAGGTCGAGTCGATCCTTATGGATCTGGCATCCGGTGCCGAGAAGTACTTCCTGCTGATGGGATCGAACCGCTACTACCCGTACTCGATCTCGACCGGCCAAGGCTTCCCCAGCGAGAAGGGCATCGCCCTTGCCGCGATGTCGTCGGTCACCGAAACGATGCGCGACGCGCGCTACCTACCGCTAAGCGCTGGCGATGCGGCGGGGATTATGATCGCGGACAGCAAGGGCACGAACACTGCCGTCCTCTTCGCGGACCGCGAAATGACGTTGCCGTTCAACGTCGCCGCTACCCGCGACATACAGGGCATGGACTACCTCGGCAACCCCCTGACGTTCCACCCTAAGCAGGGCCGCCTCGCGCTGCGGATCGGACAGGAGCCGGTCTACCTGTTCAATGTTTCCGAAGACCTCGCCGAAACGCGCCTCGTATCGGTCACCAAGTTCCCCGCCGAGGTCGCGCCAAGGGCGACCGTGCAGGGAGAGATCACACTGACGAACTCCAGCGACCAGCCTCTGATCGGCACGCTATCGCTTTCAGCAGCCGGATGCAAGCTTGGTGCGATTCCGGCTGTTACGATTGCACCGGAGGAAAAGAAGGTCGTGCCGATCACACTCGTTGCTGGCGATCTCGATCGCGGCAAGCATACCCTCGCCGTTGCCCTGATGCAGGGCCAAGCGGTGGCGTCGCGCACCGAGTTCGTGTTCTCGTCGCAGGGCATGGCCACGCCGGTCGCGCAGGCCGGGAAACCGATCACGCTCGACGGGGACACGTCTGACTGGGTCGGCGTCAGGGCCGAAACCGCCGACCAGCCATCGCAGGTCGTGATCGGTCGCCCGGATGTCGGCGTTGCCGACCCGCGCTGGTGGCAGGGGCCGAAGGACCTCTCGTACACGGTCAAGACCGTGTGGCGGCCCGACGACGCCGTTTATATTCTCATCGAAGTGACCGACAACACGTTGACGGTCGCGCCGGAAGGCAAGGCGAATCTCAGCTACATGTGGGATTGCGTCGAGCTTTTCTTCGACGGTCGCGCTCTCGAAAACCAGACCACCAGCTACTCCGCCGGGTCTGAACAGATCGTGATCGTGCCGCGCATTGGAGACACCACCGCAGCGTGCCCCGTAGTCAACTTCGCCCGAGGCACCCCCATGCTCGACACCGCGTTCGTCGGCCGCAAAACAGCGACAGGCTATGTTGTCGAAGGCCGCATCCGGCCCGCACCTGGCGGGAGCCTCAAGCTCGTCCCCGGCACGCACTTCGGCATGGATGTCTGCATCGACGATGCCGACGGCGGCCAGCGCCGCGCGCAGATGGCGCTGCACGGCAGCGAAAAGGACTGCTTCGACACGTCGGCTTGGGGTAGGTACGAGCTGGTGGGGAAGTGATACGGATTTAGGAGCCGCTCAAGCCGCTAGGCTAATTTTCTAGGTGCTTCGCGCGCAGCCTGCCAAACCCAACTGCTTGGCAGTCCTGAGCGCAGCGAAGATCGAAAAAGGGCCACCCGGCCGGAGAGGGTTCCTAAATCTAGTTGAAAGCGCCGCGCACGGCGCACTGGGGGTGCTACAATGATTGCCAAGACGATGACCAAACCAATCGCACAACGAGCCGGCAAACAGCGCCTTAGCGCGCCGTATAAGAAGATCGAGACAGACATCCGTCGCAAGATCTGCCGTGGTATCTGGCAAGTAGGGAGCCTCATCCCGAGCCGCCAGCAGCTCGCGCGCGAGTACGGCGTCGACCTCAGCACCATTCAGAAGGCGGTGAGCACCCTCCTCGCCGATGGTGTCGTGGCATCGGATGGCACGCGGGGCACGTATGTCAGCCGCCTCCCGGTCGGCGACGAGGAGTTCGCACCGGAATTCGCAGATGGCACGGCCAGCGCACCGGTCGCGGCGGAGCGGAGCGTGTGGGAGACTCCGCGCATGCCGTCGACGGGCCTCCACATTCCCGTCGGAACCAAGGTGATGGGTATCGTGGGCCGGTTTGCGCCCGATATTTCGGAGCTCCTGGTGCCTTACATCCTGGCCCAAGCGCTCGAGAACGCGTTCAACGGCAACAAGGATGTCTCCCTGAAATTCTTCGATTCGTTCTGCGATCGCGACCACTCGCTCCCGATCCATGAAGGCGCCGCCAAGCTGCTTGCCGAACGTGTCGATTGCCTTTGCGTGATCTATCCCGAACCTGACGATCTCGAACCCGTAATATCGGCGGCCTACCAGACAGGAACGCCGTTGATTTTCATGCCGCCAGCCAGGCTGGAACAGCCCGTGATGCAGATCTATATCGACCACCGCTACGATGGGTTCCAAGCCGCAAAGTTCTACCTCGACATGGGCCATCGCAATATCACATTCGTGGGCCTTAGCGGCCAAACCTGGTCCAAGGATCGATTGGAAGGCGTCAAGGCTGCGGTGCGCGCGGCAGGTTTGCCAGACAGCGCGCTCACCATCGTGCCTGCCGATATGGAAACGAGGCCGAAGGCGACGCACGACGAGTTCCGAGACGAATTGCAGGCGTGGGCGCGGGCGCAGATACGCCGAGGCGAGTTGCGGGGGGCGTTTATCGCCGCGAACGACCGCGTTGCACTCTCCATGCTCCTCGTTGCCGATAGCGAGGGCCTGACGCCTAACCAGGGGTTCTCGATTATCGGGTTCGACGATATCCCGGATGCCAGGCGCCGGGGACTGACCACCCTTCGCCCGCCCCTCTACGATATGGGGCGAGAAGCGGCGCGAATGATGACCACGATCTTGCAGAATGGCGACCTGCACAGCCACTCGATCCAAGCTACGATGGCGTCGCAGGTCGTTGTCCGCGCTACGGCGTTTTAGTGTTCCGTCGCAAACATTCGCTTTTGGATCTGCCAAAACGTCTTAACGCCCGGCACATCGCGCGGATGCGCGAACCCTGGGTGCGGCCAGTAATCGGGATCGATCTCGGCGACACAGACACGGAAATCGTTCGCGATCAATTCCTTGATCCCCTCGTGCCAGTGCCTCCCGCCGTATCCCCCGGCGATCTCGATCCCGCGTATGGAAGCGTACTCCGCATCGAGCGGCGTGGAAGCCTCGCCGCTGATATTCAGACCGCGCTTCCACTCGATCCAAAACTGAACATGGTGGCCGTATTCGTGGGCGACCGTGTACGCGGTCACTGCCGGATGGATCGGTGTCCGCTTGCCCGACAACACGATATGCGCTTCGTACGGATCGGGTCCGACACCGCTGGCATTCGGCAAACGGTAGAAGTTCGCGTGTCCGTTCGTGTGCGCCAACGTCTCGTGGTCGAGCACGTAGTATGTCGGCTTGAAGCCGATCGTGAACGACGCCTCGACAATCGCCGCCGTCTCTCGCACGACGTCGAGATCGTTGCCGTAACCGGGATACGGGTCGAGCGCGACAGGAATGTACGCCTCCGGAACGAGGCGCGGGCGGACATAATAAACCGGGCTCGGCCCCTCGTAAGGCCAACCGAGCTCACCGGTCGTAACCGGTACGATCCGCCGGTCGAGCGCAAGTTGGCTGGCGAGAATGCCATTGCTGTCAAAGGTACTCATGCCTCATGGTACCATAACCGTGCCGAGCCGGGTAGGCTCGCCATTCCCTTCTCAACGCGGACACCACCATGATTAACCTTCGCTCCCTCTTCGCTTTCGCGCTTATCGCCGCCGCTCTCGCGGTCGCGCATGCCGATCCTGCGCCGACGCCAACGACGGTCACGATTCCCGTGTCGTCGCCAGCGTTCGTGTTCTCGCCCGGCAACTGGACTGGCGATAAAGGCCGGGGTGGCGACCAGTTTCGGCAGACCTGGTATTCGGGAGCGTACTTTCGCGTGACTTGGACCGGCAACGCCAAACACATTCGGCTTCTAATAGACACGTCGGGCTACGGCGACGCGGTGAAGGTCAAGCCTCATATCGCCTATTGCATGGACGGCCATTGGGGGGCCGATGTCGAATGTAAGGATGCGATAGACATACCCGGCTCGCCGTATACCGATGCGCACTGGCTGGCTGTCTACCTCCAGAACTCGCAACAAGCAGATCGATGGGGCGCAGTCGGTGCGAGCGGGCTCAATATCCTGAAGGTCACGGGATTGGAACTCGATTCCGATGCCAAGCTACTATCAAATAAGCCCGCATCCCAATGGATACTCGAAGTCGGCGACAGCATCACGGAAGGCAGCGGAACGACTGGCAACCTGGATGATTATTCCTACTTCATCGGTCAAGCCATGCAAACCGTAGGCTACGAATACTGCGTGAGCGCATGCGGTTGGAGCGGCTGGCTACAATACGGCGACCGACCCAAGGATGTCCCTCCCTACTATTTCGTAGCGGGGTCCGCAAATGGCGTCGGAGGCAAGTACGACACACTCCAGAGTCGCTGGGACAAGATCGACGGGAACGGCCATTCGCTGCTTGACGCGAAGGGCCACATTAGCGGCTACGGAGACCTCGGCCAAGAACCGTCCATGATACTCATCAACTATGGGACCAACGACGCTTTCTGGGGCTCCAACGTCAGCGACCTCCAGGCGAGCATCTACCAAGCACTGGAAACGCTGCGGGCTGCGGCGCCGGCAGCGAAGATTTACGTGATCGTGCCGTTCGAGCAGTTTTCCGCAGACTCGATCAAAGGTGCGGTGAAGCGCTACCAGACTGTCCACGACCACGACAAGGCGGTTCGCCTGATCGACCTCGGGACTACCCCTGCGACGATGTTGCGCGGGGAGGGATTCTACGGCGCCGTTCACCCGAATATGCGCGGACACGCGGCGTTTGCGGCACAACTTCTCGTATCCATCCTCGGGAAATAGTCTTTGGCGAAGCCGACCCTTCACGGCGAAGCGGTCGGCTGCGGCGTGTCAGAATTCCATTGACGAGTCACGAAAACCTTGCTACAATCATTTAGCAATTCGAATTACTTGCGGGCATCTACCTGCGAATTACCCTATTAAGACGTTGCGGAAATATCCTCATGGCAATCGCTGATACCCTCGCATCTCTTCGGCGCATCGTGATTGCGAGCGACGATCCGGTCTTCCAGACGGCGGCGACCGAACTCGCCTGGAGTTTGCACCCGCTGCCCGTCGTAGTCTCAGCGACGCCAACGGCCGGCGACGCCGTGCTTTGCGTCATCGACAACCCGCTAGCGGCACCGCTCATTCTCGACGGGCTTACCGACCTGCACAATGTCGCGCCCGCACGCGACGGCTTTCACGTCATCGAGCACCAACAATGCCTGTGGATCCTCGGCGGCTCGAAGCGGGGCGTCCTAAACGCCGTCTACGCCGTCGCCGACGCCCTCGTCTGTGGGGCGGATGGCGGTCAGGTTCGCGGGGCGTTCGCGTTCGACTACCGGATATTTTCACCGATTATCGGATCGGGGTTCATTGGCGGCGCAGGAATGATCGCCGACGATTACCGAGCGCCGATACGCTATGTCAGCCGCCTCGGCGCGAGCCACGTAGCCGCGACGCACGACTTCGCGGGTGGTCCGTCGCGCGACCTGCACGCCTATGTCGCCAGCGACATCTACCCTCTCGCCGCCGATCCCGCGCCGCGCGACCAGTTCCGCCGCAACTTGCGGTCGATTATCGACGTCGCCAGTAAGTTCGGACTCGGCGTCTATTTCGACTCCAGGCTTTTTGCCTGCCAGGGCGGGCCGTGGGAAACCGAAGCCGTGCGCGACCAGTTCCTCCAACGCTTTCCGGCCGACGTGCTCTCCGATAGTGGCACCTACCAGGGGAAGGTGCTCTGCTTCGGTCACCCCACCGTGCAGGCGTTTCTCCGCGAAGTGATCGCGAACTTCTTCGCCGATTTTCCCGAAGTCGACGTGTTCCACTACCTGACCATGGACGCGGAAGGCGAGTTTTGCGATCCAGAAACATGCCCTCGCTGCTGCGGGCTCGGCAAGTTCGATCAGCGCGACCGCCTCGCGCGATTTCTAGCGGAAGAGATGCCCAAGGCGCGACCGGGGATAAAGATTCTCAACACGGGCCACCAATGGGACCGGTCTAGCTACGGGATCGGCCAGCTCCTTGCGAGACAAGGTATGCTGCCGGAAACTATAGGCCTGCAGCTATCCGCGACTGGCGACGCTGCGACATTCGAGCGACAGGCTCACGACCATCTTCGAACCGCTCGGGTCGTCACCCGCCGTGCGGGACAGCTGCTGATTGGTCGAGATACGTTCCACGTTTTCGAAGACGCGCACTATCCTTGGAGCCAGCGCTACGATTACCCGCTCGGCGTCTTCGCCAAGGTGCGCCGCTGGGCCGCACTTGGCTATGACGGTCTCTACGACGCCCGAGGGCGGCAAACAGCCGCCGACCTGCATGCGAACGCGCCCGCAGTCCGAGCGGCCCTGCTCGATCCCGCTATCGATCCGCGATCGTTTTGCGACGCGCTCGCCGCTCGCTGGTTTGGAGACTTAGCAGGCCCCCTCGTCGCGTCGGCCTGGCAGACTCTCGAGTGCGCACACGCCATTCGCTCGAACGGCTACGCGTTCCCATCGAGCTCGCCGCTCTCCGAGTACTCGCCGTGGCATTTCAGCCGCGCCCAAACGCCCTTGTCCGACAATCCGCTCTTCACGAGCGCGATGGACGAACAAGCCGCCCCAGATTACGGCGAGTTCGCGCCTGCAAGCGCGAACGGCTTCATCTACCGCGAAGGCGACTATGCCGACAAGCTGCGCACGACCGGATATTGCCTTTCCCGCAGTGCCAAGCTCTGCGACGACGCGTCAGAGCTACTCGCCGACGCGCTCCGCCAGCCGCTTCCGGACTCCATCGCCGATGCCTCGCTGTGGCTCGGTCCCGGGACAACCGTTGCACCTAGCGATTACCTTGCCGATCACCTCGCCTACGTGACCGGCCTCGCACGGTTCGGGGCGATCATGGGAGCGTACTTCACACTCAAGGCCCTCAGGATCGCAACAGCTGGCGATACCGCCGCCTATCTCGCGGAAGGCGACTCCTGCCTGCGCGCGTATGCCAATGCCGCCAGAGCGCTTGCTTCGCACCTCGTAACCATGCGCGACAGTGGCCGAATCGAAGGGGAATTCGCATCCAACCTGAACCCGGAGCTGTTGCGGGCACGCGCGTCCGAAGTCGACGCCTGCTTGGCTAGCGGCAGTCCGCCAAAATCGTGAGCCAGTAACGCCTCAGGTATGCGACATCGCCTCGCAGGCGGCTCCAAAGCGCCGTCTCAGGAGGCGCTTCTGGACTCTGTGTCTCTCCGCCTCGGAGAGAAGGGGACCCCATCCTGGGGTAGAGAGGTCCGGCCCTCACCCGGTATCGTCACGCCGAACCTACTGCCCTTTCAAATTCGTGAGGCAAATTACTTCCCGAAAGTGTTGACAAGTCGAAATCGCTTGGGTATCTTATCTCCGACTATTTTAGTCGGAGATTAAAATAGTCGGAGATTATTGGGCAGCGCGCAAAACGCGCCCGGTTCGTGATGCGACATAAGGAGAGAGCACCATGCGACGAGCATTTACACTGATTGAACTAATTGTAGTGATCGCGATAATATCGATATTAGCCGCGATACTTTTCCCCGTCTTCGCACAGGCTCGCGACAAGGCGCGCGGCGCCGCTTGCATGTCCAACATGAAGCAGATCGGCCTTGCCGTTCAGCAGTATGTCCAGGACTACGACGAGCGTCTGTTCTTCCGAGCGTCCAAGGATTCCACCGCCGCGAATCTCGGCAAGATCCGATCCGGAGCCGTCATCCCGGGCACCGATACCGTAGCCACGGCTTCGGCGCAATGGTACAACGTGCTGATGCCCTACATCAAATCGACCGACGTCTACAACTGTCCCAGCGACACGGCCCCGACAGCCAGCGCAACTCCAGACGGTTCGACCCTCCCGCGCTCCTACGCCGCCGCCGACTCCGCCGAGGACCTACAGTCGTCCCAGGTCGCGGTTCCAGCGGACACCATCGTGGTGACCGAAAAGTGGGAAAAGAGCCCGGCAAAGACCGTGCCGTATGCCGTCGCGGCGAACAACGAAACGTGGTTCGAGGTCTGGGACGGCGACATGATCCAGGATCCGACCACCAAGGAGCCGCGTATGCTCAAGTATGCCAGCCGCCATCGCGGTTTCATGAACTGCGCGTTCTTCGACGGCCACGCGAAGGCGCTCACCCCTAACATGATCTGGAAAAGCGCCGACTTGACTGGCTGCACGCTCATTCACAACTATCCGTCGCCGATACTCCCGACATCGTCCCGCTCGAAATGCGACGGCACCGACGACTGCGCCTCTACGGCGGCGTCAGGCAATATCTGCGCTAGTTTCACCTACCCGTGAGCCGGCTTGCTCTCGCCTACAATATCTCGACCTGAAGCTCAGTGATGTTGGCATCCGACGTGGGCGCTTCCACATAGTGGTAGATTTCCCGCACCTCCCGTCCGGCGTCGGTGTAACCCGCCTGCTCCAGCCAGAGGCGGAGCGAGTAATGCGCGAAGCCGAGTTGGGTGTACGCGCCCTTGATGAACACGGCGGCGCAGCGGATCGCAGGAAGGGTAACGCTTTCGATTCCATCGACGATTGGCCCGGTGACGTAATCGAACGTCGCGCCCTCTTCGAAGTACGAGCTGAAGCCGACGGAGAATGCGCTGAACGATGCGATAACGGGACCAGTCCGGGCCGCTTCGATCGCTGGCCCCTCAGCCGCAGGCGGCACAGCTTTGTCCCGCGAGGTCGCAGAACCGGATAGCATCGCAGCGATCTGTACCGGTGTCGACTCCTTGATCGCGAGCTCCGTCATCGTGTAGTTGTCGCGCCGCTCGACCGGCAAACCGCCCGAACGCCAAAGCGCGTTGAGCTCGGGAGTCGCACGCGTCACAGCCAGGATGTCCCACTGGACACCATGCGGGCTCGTGTAAGCCCAAAGCCCCGGCCCGCCGCCGCGGTGCGGGTTCGCTCCACGCGCCAGCAGCGCATCGACGATATCCGCGTGCCCCTCGCGCGCGGCATGGCAAACGGCAGTGCCGAGCCCGTCGCCCACTAAGTCGATGTTTGCGCCAGCGTCGAGAAGCGCTACGACGTCCGCCAACCGGCCAGCGCCAGCTGCCGCGATAAGCTGAGCCGAGAGAGGAGATGCTCCGTCAGCGGAGCGTGGTGAATGTGACACGGGAACCTCATTGGTGATTCGAAAGATAGCTTGCAAGATTATAGCGCATCACCATCCCCGTCGGCCCTGGGGCGAGGGCCGTTACGAGGGCGGGGAAGCGGGGAGACGGGAATGAATCGGCCAGCGAATCAATTCGCGCCTGTGAAGGGCGGATCGCCCACCTTCGCGGGCTCTATTGCCGTGCGAAAAATAAATCGTTTGGCGGTTTCCGGATTCGAGGGTCTCATTTGAGTATTTATAATGTGAGACGAACATTAAGTCACATCTACGTACATGTCGTTTGGGCGACTTGGGATCGCCTCCCGATTATCGATGATCGGATCAAATCCATTGTCTATCCCGGGATTATCCGCGAGGCAGAGGCATTCAAAGCCAATGTCCTCGCTATCGGCGGCATCGAAGATCATGTTCACGTGCTGCTTCGCATACCGCCAACCATAGCCCTCCCGATTTAGTAAAACACGCCAAGGCGTCGTCATCGGTTCTCTGCGGTACAGACTTCAAATGGCAAGGATCGTATGCCGCCTTCTCAATTACCAGGAGCCATCTCCCCATCGTTACCGCATACATACAAAATCAACAGGCCCACCACCGCTCCGGAACCACGAAACCACCGCTGGAACTCCAATCCTAAGCCCGCGCAGGCGGCCGATCCGCCCTTCATAGGCGCGAATTCATTCGCCGGCCAATTTCGGGATAACCGTCATAGGCATCTTCTACGCACTCTTCTCAATGCGGCTCCCCCCAGCCCGATATCGTGACGGCGCGAGGCCGGTGATCTGTTTGAACCGGTGCGAGAAGTGGAACTCGTCCCCAAAGCCCAGCGCTTCCGCGATTTGCTTTAGCGTCATGTTCGTCGTCGTCAGCAGCTCCGATGCGGTCGCGATCTTGAGGCGGCGGCGGTACTGTCCGGGCGACACGCCGACCGCTGCGGCGAACCGCTTGCGGAAGCTTTCGTAAGACAGGCCGACCGACGCTGCTATGGCGGCGATATCGACCTCCTGGTCGAGGCTCGCCGCGAGGAGCGCCTTCGACGATGACAGCCACGGTGGTTCGAAGTCATCGCTTGCCGCAGGAGCTTGGTGAACGGCGAGGCTGAGCAATTCGACGAGGCGGCAGACCTTGGCCAATTGGACGCTCGCTGGGAGCGCTTCCGCGCCGTCCACCAGTTCGCGCCATCGATCGTACCACTGGTCGATCGGGGTGAGCGGGATCACGGGGCGCCCGGGCGACAGGATCCCCCGCGCGCGCCAGAGATCGAAAACGGGACCCGAAAAGACGATGTAGAACTCGTCCCAATGCTCACCGCGACCGGGACCGTACTGATGCGGGATGTCAGGAAAGAGGAGCAGAAAGTCGCCTGCCGACACGTTCGCTCGGTAGCCGTTGGCATCGCTGTACGACCCGCTACCTTCGGTGACATGGACGATCGCGTACCGCTCCAGCCGCCGCATCGCCATCGTGCCCGACGATTTCTTGATCACGCCGGCGAGGTGGAACGACCCGGCGGGCGTCTCAAATCCCTGTGAGAGTATCAATTGGCTGCGTGTGACGAGCGACATGAAACGATTTTACCAGAAGTTGCATGTCTCTCCCATATCAACCATTCTCAGGGCGCGCTTTCCCGATTAAAATGCTCCCATAAACCGCATTTTATCGGAGTGATTATCACATGGGAACGCTTCTGCAAAATTCCAGCCTGATCGATAACCCGGCGCTTTCGTCTGTCGGCGTCCCGCTCGACATGAGCGAGCACGCCTTCGGGTCGCTGCGAGACTCGACCGATATCGCCCCCGATCCCGTCGCGCAGCATCGGCGCATGGCCGATGACGGCTACCTCTACCTGCCGGGCTACCTGGACCGCGCCGAGGTACAAAGCGTTCGCGACGAACTCGTCCTTCGGCTCGAAGCGGCCGGCGTTCTCGCCGCTGGCACCGACCCCGCTCTCGCACTCGCGAACCCGGCCGAACGTCGCTACTTCATGCCCGAGCTCGCCAAAGGCAACGCCGCTCTGAGCCGCTTGATTTACGGCGAGAACGGCCGCCTGATGCGATTTTACGCCGACCTGCTCGGCGGCGATGTGCGCCATTTCGACTACACGTGGATGCGGGCCGTCGGGCCAGGCGGATCGACACATCCCCACTGCGATATCGTCTACATGGGGCGCGGCACGACCAACCTGTATACTGCGTGGATCCCGTACACGGATGTGACGTGGGACATCGGGGGACTGATGATCCTGGAAGGCTCCCACAAGATCGAGAAGCTGAAGAACACGTACGGCCGCAAGGATGTCGATACCTTCTGTAGCAATCGCAAGGAAGAGTACACCGGGATGGGGCAGGGAGGCAATATCGGGCCAGGTGGGCGGCTCACCGACAATCCCGCGCGTATCCGTGAGCGTCTCGGCGGCCGCTGGCTCTCGTCTCAGTTCCGCATGGGGGACCTGCTGACGTTCCCGATGTACACCGTGCACGCCAGCCTGGACAACAAGTCGGATGTGGTCCGCCTATCATCGGACACCCGCTACCAGCTCGCGAGCGAGCCGATCGACGAGCGTTGGATCGGCGACGAGCCGATCGGCCATGGGCCGCTCGCGGCGCGGGAGATGATTTGCTAGAGGCGGGCGGTTTACTTGCTGACGCGCCGCCGCGCCGACTTTACGAACGCGTCTTCGCCTTCGAGGATCTTACCGCCGTTTACCTTCATGCGCGCCCGAAGCTTGTCGCGGAGCGCCTTCGTGATCGCGTCGCGGGAGACGATTCCCACAATTTCGCCGTCGCGCGTGACCGGCGCGACATCGAGGCGGTGACGTCGCATCGCCTGGTTGGTAGCCTGCAGGTCGCTGCCCGTCGTGATATCGATGTTGCAGCGACTCGCAAACGAGCCGATCGGCCTCG
>FSUB01000144.1_pt1 | contig 13525 bp, 9 predicted proteins | sample 1637331 | NCBI WGS metagenome assembly FSUB01 (sample SAMEA3914816, study PRJEB12502) | metagenome | biome: forest; material: soil | place: USA | collected 2011-09-16 | depth 0.3 m
CATCTGCGGATCTAGCCAAGCGGCCTCGTCTTGCGGATGCAGGATCGCGGGCATGCGATCATGGAACTCGGACATCAACTCGTTGGCCGTCACTGTCACGATCGTGCAGGAATGCAGTAACTCCCCGTCGGGCTGCTTCCACTTCTCCCAGAGCCCTGCGAATCCGAATATCGGCGCACCGTTGAGCTGGATGTGCAAAGGCTGGCGGTCTTTTGGCGTTCCCGTCCACTCGTAAAAGCCGTCCGCCGGGATGATACAGCGCCTCGTCGCCAGCGGGGCCTTGAAGGCGGGTTTCTCTGCGAGCGTCTCTCTGCGAGCGTTCAGCATCTTCTGCCCGACGCTTACGTCCTTGGCCCAGAACGGCACGAGCCCCCATCGGAACCCGTCGAGGCGCCTCGTGCTGCCATCGTCGAGGACCACGGGAATCGTGTTCGTTGGCGCGATGTTGTATCTCGGTGCGGCATCAAAGAGTGTCTGCTGGATTTCGAACCTGTCGACAATCTCCGTTATCAAGTGGTAGAGCGTAAAGCGTGCACACATGCGGTGAGTGTACCCAAGCGCGAACCATACGTCGTCCTGAATACCACCATACAAAACCGGAAGGAAAACGGGGGATGCGCGGCGAAATCGGGACCGATATACAGTATATGGCACCGTGCGTTCGGCCCGCACATGTCCACATATCGCGAGGAGCAGGTTCATGACACCTACCGAAGTTACTACCGTCAATGAGGCGCTTGCATGTGGCGATGTCGACACGGTCGTGGCAGTGCTTGCCGACAAGGTCGATGTACGCGTTGCCGAGCTGCCTAAGCTGGAGAAGAAAACCGTCGCATCGTTTGCGACCGCTCTCGCAGCCCACACCACAGTACAATCCGCCTTCGCTGCGGCTTACTTCAACGACAACATCAGCGTCCGCCGCTTCGCCCGGAAGCTCGCTCAGACCCTCAAAGCCGATGCCGCGCCGGTCGGCCCAGCGCTCGCAAGCGTGCTCGATCGACACGTCACGACCGCACAAATTCCGCCGATGGCGATGGAAGGCACTCCGGCGCAGACCAAGCTACGCAACGAGCAGAGCGAACTGGTTGGCAACGCGGTCGAACTCCTCCTCAAAATTCACACCGAAGGCATCATGGACATGCTTTGGCGATACACTCCCGCCTGGCATGCCAAGCAGGTGGAGTACCAGGAGCACCTCGCGCGTGTGAACACCGAATGGGCCGCGTTCCGTAAGGTCTTCGAACGGCGGCGTGACGAGATCTGGGCTGCCCGACTAGCCGAGCTCGGGATCGCGAAAGGCCAGGTGCCGTACAACCTGGAAGAGAAGTGGAACGAGGAAGTCAACGCCGACCCCGAAGTCGCTGTGGCTCGCCCGCTGCGGTCGCCCTACGAATCCGTACCGCCGCCGACATCGATGCCGATACTTGACGAGGGAACCGTGTTCCGTGGGACATTCAATGCGCCGCTCTACCAGCTATCGTTGAAGCACGACGACCCGTCTTGTGCGCAGATTGGCGCGCTCCTCTGGGAGTGGGCCGAGAGAGCCACGAAAGGCGATAAGGATGCGGTCCATGTCCTCGAAACGTTCCACTCGCTATGCCACCCGGAAGCGGCATACGCGTTCTTCAGGCGAGATGCGCTGGTCGAACGTATGCCGTCGCTGCTTGCGGCAGCGAAGGATACCGACCTAGCGGACACATCCACGTGGTTCTTCCTGCTCAAGTGTCTCTCAACCGCCGTTTCACTGAGCCTGCAAGACGCGTCCGCGCCGCCGATGACATTGACCGTCGACGCATTGAACAACCTCAAGACACCGAAACTCGGGGCATTCGATCGCATCATCGCGCCTGTCGTCTCCGAGATGCAGAAGCGCGGTGTCGGCGGCAAGGCGACTTCGCCTCCGCCTGCCCTGCCAGCGATACCGAAGTCGACGGTCACCCCGCCCTCGACATGCGCGACGCTTGCCGCGCTTCTCGCTCCAGAAGATGATGCAATCGACGAGACCTCGTTCGACAAGCGCTGGGACAATGTTCGCAAGAAGGTTGCCGCCATCGCCGACACGCTTGTCGACGTGAACTCCCGTGCACAGGCGCTGATTGTGCCGCCAAAGGTGACATGGGAAAAGCTGCGCGGGCGTATGATCGAAGACGACGTCGATCGGGACAACCTGATCAAGCAGTGGAAGACGTACCCCACGTGGCAAACTGACCGTGCCGCGCTGGCTGTCGTTGTCGAACCCATGCTCATCGACGGCATCAAGTCGCACGTCGCCAAGTGGCGCGATGCCAAGAAGGGCAAGAGCGTGCTGCCAGATCACCCAGACCCCACCAAGTGGGGCCTGATGGACAAGAAGGAGCGGCAGATTTGGTCGAATAACGCGCGCTACGAACAGACCAGCAACCATAGCGCGGAGGTCAATGAGCTCTCTCGCATGTTCCTCGCCGTTGTCGGCCATGAGCATTGCCTCGCAATGCTCGAAGCCCTGCCGGAACCCGATAACGCGCCGCTAAGGGTCGCGATTGCCAACCGCCTCCTGGAACGGTGGGAAAAGGCGGGAACCCCTATGTATCAGGAGTTTCCCCAAGCTACGCCGGAGATGCTATCAGTGGTCCGCGCCGTGTACGCCCAGCGCGTAGCCCACGACGCCGAGGCCGACGATCGCCTGGAGCCGTCATACCGCATCCACCGCTACGCCAGTATCCTCTACCGCATCGGTAGCGACGAGGCGGTCGCGGAAGCGCGTGCGCTTCTCGAAGCAGGCGAGATGAACCTTTGCTACTCGTGCGTGTTCGGCGAAACCGCCATTGCACGCAAGGACTTCGCCATCATCGTGCCGCTGGCCGCGCACACGTTTGCGGGCAGCGCCGAAAAGCCGCTTCACCGTTTAATGGATGCGCTCGCGCAAGAGGACCCGGATCGACACCAGGCGATCACAGTCGCGCTGATCGCGCAACTTGCGCGCGTCACCGACAAGAATCAGCCTGCGATCCATTTCGAATTGCTCGACGCGATCCCGCAAGACGTACCGGCATTCATTGAAAACGTCGATACGGTCGCAGAAGCGTTGGAGAGCACGCTTCCCGATGTGATCAAGTGGGCGATGACGCGCCTGAGCGCGCTCACGGCGTACGACGCCGATTGGCCGGGTATCTGTCGCCGAGCGGGCGAGAAGCTATGGTCCGATCAGCCGGGCATGGTCAAGGAAGCGGCCAAGTTCCTAGGCACCGTCGGTGCGGTGGGCTCAGACTGCCGCGAACCTGCCGTCGAAGCGCTCAGCGAAGCATTGTCGCTTGAGAACGTCGCGCTGCAAGAGGCCATTCTAAAGGGGCTAGCCGCAATCAAGGCAAAGGACAAAACGCTCGCGATCTTAAGGAAATACCGCGTCGAAGAGCTTGCCGCTGCTCAACCGGACCGATTCGGTAAAATCGCCGCGAAGTTACTCGCCTGACATCTATTTGAACCCAACCGATGCAAGTCACACTTAGCTACCTCGCAGAGAGCACGTATACCAAGCGCGACGGCATCGAAAGCCTCGTGTTCGCGCCGAACCGCGAACGCGCGCCGGTCTACTTCCACGGGCGGCTTGCCGACCCGTTGCTGGTGCGCGACGGCTTGCTCTGCCTGCGCGACGTGATCGTCAGCGATTTCGACACGCGGCTCACCGAGGAGGAGCTTGCCATCCGGCTCGATCCGATTGCGACGGTCGCATCGGACGAGTTGGCGTTCGAGGCGTTTTCGCAAGACGAAAGCTGTTATGGACGGCTCGCCCTTAAGAGCGAACTCGTCACTACGCACGAAGCGTGGCAAAGTGGTACGACCAACGTCGATTTCACCGAACGACTTGCAAAATCGATCGAAGGGATCCGGTCGAGCAGCCCTACGGGCTTCGTAATCGACCCAGCCGGCTTTGAGGTGCGCACCGATCTCTCGGCGGTGCGTGAGAAGAAGGTCGACGTGCTCGACGGATGGTTGCGCGGATTCGCGAATGTTCAGGCGTCGATGTGCGCTCCCACGGAATCCTTCGAGCTAGCGCGTGCGGACCTGCGCAACATTCTCGCCTTCCTCAAATCGCATATCGAGCGCGAAGGACCCAGAGCGCTTGTCTTTCGACTGGGACCGGGGGAACTCGTCGACGTGGTTTTCGAGCCATGGGGGCACGCGATCACTCTGAAGTCGTCGCGGTATACCGGGCATATCGCGCAAGAGGTGCGCGTATGGGGACGTCGCCGCCTCACATTGTTAAACCGGCTGATTCCCAGGATACAGCGCCTCACCGTACACGTGATCGGGAGTGGCTACCCGACGTTTTGGGTGTGCGATCTTGGACCCGCGACTTTTCTGCTCTCCTTGAGCGGCTGGACCATCCAGCCGTTCAGTCGCTCGGCTCTGCTCCTCGCGGCCCCGCGCGAGGCGGTCGGTAGCGCGAACCTCGCCGCAATTGGCGATTCTCTCCGGTCGAGTGAGCGCTCGTCGTTCGACGACCTCGTGCACGCGGCCAACATTGCCCCAGATGTCGCCCGCACGGCGCTTTCACTGCTTTGCGAGCAGGGCCAGTCAATGTACGACATCGCGGAAGGCTGCTATCGGTGGCGTCAGGCACTAGCGATCCCGCTCGCGGAACTCAACGCCGAACCCGACCACAAGCGCGAAGCCGATGCGGCGGCGCTGATCGCAGCAGGGGCGGTTTCCGTGGCGCGCGAAGTATCGCGCGGCGACACCGTGTCATTGATAGGCAAGGTGCGAGGCAAGAACGGCGACTACGCCGTTGCGCTGACGCTCGACGACACTGGCAGAATGCTCGACGGCGAATGCGGCTGTGCCTGGTACCGATACAACCACTTGCACGCCGGGCCGTGCAAACACCTCGTCGCGCTCCGCTCTGCGGTATCGAGATAACGGAATCGGATACAAACCAATCGCTTTCGTGCATCGCGAATTTCGAGCGGTTCGCATATGATAACGGTAGTCGTCAAGTCGCGGCTGCCCGTGCGTGTCGCGAGTTGCCGACGTATCAGGAGCCTGCCGTATGCCAACCCTAGAACGAGATATCCAGGTCACGCCGCAATCCGGAAAGAAGCCGCTCATCGTCGCACGGATGAACGACTGGCAGTATTTGGAGCGATCAATTTACCGCCTCATCGCTGCCTGGGCGCGTAGATTTCCGGATTGGGAGGATAAGCGCGCCGTGTGTCGGCAAGTGTGGGAGCAGTCCGAGTGCGTTCGGCGACTTCGCGAGCGCCTCGTTGAATTTCCCGGCACGACGGCGAACCTCGACGCGCCCGTATCGAAAGCGTTGGAAGACCTTGCGAACACGGTCCTATTGGCACCGACCCACCAAGATGCCGTTGACGGCATCTACCAGATTCTCACCGGCGCGCTCGTGCATTCGTATCTGGGACATGTCGAGCGCGCGCACCCCGTCCACGATGCGCCAACCGTATCGATGTTGCAAGAGATCGTCCGCATCAAAGAGCAACAGCGCCTCTGGCTACGGGACTACCGTCGGCGCTTTCCGCACACCGTCGACCCAACTTACCGCGCGTCCATCGAGCGCCATATCGCCGCTTGCGGCGATCTCCGGGAAGCCCTGCCAGTGAACGGCGAGATGGCATTACCTGTCGGTTTGCGGACGGGTTTCCGCCTTCCAGCCCAAGCCGCAGGCGGATTAAGCTTCGTCGGAGCCGACAAGATCGACGATAGCGAGCCATCGGCAGGGCTCAAATTGCAGGCAGCTAAGCGTCTCGACTTTATGCCGCTTATCGAGCGGGACTTCGTGACTAGCATCGAAGCGCGACGCCTCTTCTGGATGTACGGCTACATGCTGGAGCAGGGCCTCGCAGACGACCAGATGACGTGGATATGGGCTGCGCACTACATGCCATGGGAGTTCCAGCAGGACATTTCGCGCCACCTTTGGGACGAATCCCGCCATGGAGATTCCGGCTACTCGCGCTTCCTCGATTTCGGCCTCGTGCCCGAGCGTATCGGCTATCCCGACGACGTTCCACCGCTAGCTCCGGCCTACATCGCGGGCGACGTTCCAACGATGCCGATGCTGACCCCGCAAGAGCTATACGACCGCGTCTTCTTTATCGGAATGTGCGCCGAGACCGGACACTTCCCGGTTAAGCATGAGGCTTACGCGGATTTCAAAGCGGGTGGGGACCTGGAGTCGGCGGAGATGATGCTCTTCGACATCATCGACGAAACGAGCCATGTGCAGTACGCACACAACTGGCTCCCCATACTCGCCGAAAAAGCGGGCGTCGATCCGGCCGAGTTCCGAGAACGCGGCCGAACCGAGCGCGACCGGTACCAGCGAAGCGCCGACGAACGGCTTGAGAAGCTCTCGGCGACTCCCTTCGACCCGACCGACCCAGCATACGAATACTATCAGCACCTGCTACAGGTGCTTCGCGACAAGCAACCGCTCGCGAATGCTTCGACTTGCCCCCCGCGATCATTCAAGCCGATGTAGCGGAGCACGGTTCTTGGACGGGAAATGGTAGACTTATGGGGAAGTCACTGTTGTATCCGAATCCGCTATGACCGACAAATCCCGCCATTTCAACCCTGGTGCGTCTATTGCGGACTGCGTTCACATTCGCCTCTTTGAAGCTCAAACGCTGATGATCGGGCGAGAATGGAATACACCTAACGTCCAAAGCACATTCTGGCGCTTGTATCTGAATCGTAGCGATGGGGCATCTCTTCTCCTTGACGGCGGGGAGTTCCCCATCACGGCGGGCCGGGTCTGTTTCGTCCCTGCCGGGGTAAGGTTCTCTTGCTCGAACACAGCGGAGTTCGAGCATTTCTACGTCCACTTCGACCTGCTCCAGGTCCCGTTTGCGGCCATGGCGATTGCATTCTCGCAGCCGATCGAGCTGTCGGGAACGTCGGGCCTCGAACACGAAGCGCGTGCCGTGGCGGCCGATATCGCCGGCGCGTCCGACTTGCGCTCCCAATGCCGCCTTAAGGCACTGATCTACAACGCCCTCGCATGGTATCTCGGCGAGCTCCCAGAGGAGCGCCGCGCCGCCATCGACGCCATGGTGAGCGCTCTGGCGCCTTTACAGCCCGCGCTCGACCGGATCGAGAGGGATCTGGCGTCTCCATTGCGCAACGCCGACCTTGCCGCGCTTTGCTTCGTCAGCGAGGATCACTTCATACGCCGGTTTCGGGAATCGCTCAGGACGACACCCGCGAGCTATGTGCAGGATCGGCGAGTGACCCGCGCAGCGCAACGCCTACTTTTCTCAGGGGCGAGCATTGAAGTCATTGCCGAGGAAACGGGTTTCGGCAACCGATACTACTTCACGCGCGTCTTCACGCGCCGTATCGGCATAAGCCCGGCGGCCTACAGGGCGCTTTCCGGTCGGCATTGACGCAAGAAAGCGGCCATTCCGGTAACCGGGTGGGCCGCTTTCTAAGTCGAATGCGTCGGTCTCGCGCTCGATTGCGCGGGCTTGGTTTCTAGTTGAAGTGAACGGCGACGTCGGCGGCTTTCGTAGTCGAGGCGTTGCGGTTCGCATAGTCGAGAGCGCTGAATACGAAGTTATCCGGCTTGAAGCCCGCAGGCACTCCGAACACCACTGCGAAATTGATCGACTGCCCCGGAAGAATGCGCGTACCCGCCGGCGCCAATTCGTCGACGTGCACATCGTAACCTTCGAAGATGGTTCCGGCGACGGTCAGGGGCCGATAAGCGAACTTCTTCGAGTCCATGATCACGGTATTCGGCGTTGCTACATTGGACATGACCAACTCCTGCACCTTCGCAGTCGCGTTCTTAGCATAGCAGTCAACGACGATGAGTGTCTGGCCCGGTAACGGCATAATCGTCATCGCAGGCTTGATCGCGTCGTTGTAGTGGATCGTGTAGGTGTCAAGTTGCTGGATCTTAGTGACCGCTACGCGGTACTGGCCAGTGAAGGCTTCATCGCCTACCTTAATGTCATTCTTTGGAGTCGCGCCAGGCTTTTGGTTCATGCCCTGCATGACCTTGTTCTGGACGATCCCACTAAAGATCCCTTGTAAGAATTGCGCATTGGCAGTGCTAACTGTCAGGCACAACAACGTTGTCATCACGACGCACAGACTTAGAGCTTTCATTTTATTTCCCTACCATTTTGCGACATCCAGCATGCGGGATGCGCCACCATTAGCATCGGCAAGCATATGCAACAGTCTTGTCGCCGCCGATGTATCTTCCGGATCGTCAAGCATCGTATCCATCAAGCCGATCGTGTAAACTCGGACATGCTTGAAGTTGCGCTGCTGAATAATGTGTGCCAGCTTATACGCGCCGATTTCGCCTTCTGTCGGCACGCCGTCCGTCACTACGACGATTTCCGTCGTTCCTCCGATATTGAGGGCCGTCGAAACGGCTTCCTCAAGGTTCGTACCGCCCTTTTCATTGGCCGGAATGTCCATGAACTTCTGCGCGCTTGCAATCAATTCCGTCGTGAATGCTACCATGCCAGGTCGGAACTTCGTGACGTCGTCACCGAACATGATGATGTCGAACGAGTCTCCCGGCACCAACTGCTTCATCGCCGATGCAACTTCCGCCGATGCCGTCTTGATCTTCGCAGCCATGCTGGGCGACGCATCTAAGACATAGACGATATGCTTAGGATCGCTGTTCCCAGCCCCACCGTTCAGGCCGAACGGAAGGCCGCTGCCACCGGCAGTATACTCACCAGCGTTGTCACCGTCACCGGGATTGTTGCCCGTGCCGTTTCCGCTGCCATCGCTGCTACCAGCACCATTGCCAGTGCCGGCTGTACCGGTGCCGTTACTGTTTCCATTTCCGCTGTTACCCGTTCCGCTACTATTTATACCGGTTCCGGAGTTGGCTAAACCATCAATGCCGGACGCTACACCCGTGTTAGCAACCACAGGACCGCTGATATCGCCGCTTGTCAGGCCGATTTCCGGTGCCGTCGCGACAATCTCTGTAGATGTCGAAGTGCTCTGTACCGGTGCAGTCGGCGACGCGAGCGGAGACTCGTTTGCAACGACGGTAACATCCGGTGTCGACTTAGGTTGCGGATTCACGGTCGGCGCGGCGGCGATGGGTGACTCGGTCGGCACGGACGGGGTGTTAGGCAACGCCATCAACCGCGCGGGAGCCGATGCGATCAATGTCTGGCGGACAGGATGCGGTCGCGAGTTGCCGCCACCTTTGTACCCGTGCGACGTGTAGCGGACCTTCGTGAACGAAGGAACGGCTACTGGCTTCGGTACCTGCTTGACGATTTTCGTCTCGAACTTGGGAGGAGTATAAGGGACGAGTGTTAGGACTTGCGCGGCGCCGGCGGGCTTAGGCTGTAGGCCGTGCCGGTGCATCATCACACCGTAGACACCAAGTAAAATTGTATGAAGTGCGACAGAAGTCGCAAGCGCCATTCGCCATCGAATTTCGGTTTTCATCTCGTGCACAGACTTTCCGTTCTGGCTGGCACGAATACATCATGGTTGCCTTGCTTCTTTAAAAGCCACTGGTAGCCAGCTTCCTCTTCCATGAGGAAACTAAAGTGCATCGTCAGTCAGAGCCCTGGGCGGCCAGGGTGGATAGAACAACCAAGCATTAAGTTTGCCTAGTTGTAAGTAATCTTGTTACATCTTGCAATAACAAGATAGTTTTCGTAGATCGCATTGAGACCGGGCATCTCAAATTGCTTTTCAGAGCAGCCCAGCTACGGGAGAAACTCCCGCCACGATCCTAGAATTATCCATCACCTTCACAAAGATATCAGGACACTGATATCCAGTTGTCTGCAAACCACTATTGGACCCGCGTCTTTGGAGATCCAATTCTATCATCGGTTGCTTGCTACAGTCCCATTAGATCCACAAACCATTAATTGCGTAACCAAGCATACACTTCATCAAAATACTTTTCACGGCATGTGCGATGGCACCTGATTTACCGCTCATTCCCATCTACCTATATACGACATTCGTATTCGCAAAAAGTTCCACGTGCTTACCGAGCCTTACCTGCGAACCATCGTCATTAGGATTTTACCCCTGTGGCTCGTCACCGAAACTATAACAACCGGTATTGGCTTTTGGTTCCAAGCAGGCAGCCCTAGTGACGAACTTCTCGTATAACTACGTGGAGATGCAAACACTCGCGTCCAACTCGCTACGTATTATACGTATCCACTGCGTGATTTACGCGACTTTGCACTTTTCTGAACGGCTCGATTTAAAGGGAATCGACGGGGTGGGGGATAGGTTTCGCCAATGAAACTCAACTGCTATCGGCCTAAATAACTCGTTCGTTCCGGGATCTCACGCTCCATTGCGATCAAAATCATTACAAAGGAGTAATTATCCACCCTCCTGTAACATCCCTTCTTACAATTACATTATTCCATCAGTTTTTTGCAAGCCACCCAATCCGTAGGCCAATGTGACACGGTTCACACCAAATCCCCCGAATCGCGGACGGTTGCCCGGCGACCTACACCGGTAACGACGCTTTCGCGGCGGCGACGACCGTTGCGACGGCGTCGGGCAACGCGCCGTTGAACGAGCATCCGCTCGCCATCCGGTGGCCCCCGCCGCCGAACTGCGCGGCGAGCTTGGATACGTCGACGTGCTCGCTCGACCGGAGCGAGATGCGGACGCGGCCCGGAGCCACCTCGCGGAACAGGATCGCCACATCGGTCCCGCGCACGGCGCGGATCGGGTTAATGAACCCTTCCGTGTCTTCGTCGGTCGCGCCCGCTTCCGCGAACGATTCCTGGCTCACCACCGCCCAGGCGACACGTCCGCCGCAATCGTTTTGAAGCGTCGCAAGTGTCAGTCCAAGGAGCTTCGTAGCGTTGAATGGCCGATTGTCGAAGACTTGTTCTGCAATGATCGCCGGAGATGCGCCAGCTTCGATAAGCGCCGCCGAGACCCGTAACGTGCGCGGCGTCACGTTCATAAACCGGAACGAGCCGGTGTCGGTGATCACGCCGGTGAATAGGCAGGTCGCGATCTCTTCAGTGAGCGGCAGGCCCAATTCCAAAAGCAATTCGTAAATGATCTCCGCCGTCGCCGCCGCTCGATTATCGAGCAGGCGGACGTCGCCGAACGCGCCGTCTCCTACGTGATGATCGATGTCGAGCACCTCGCGGGCGCCGTCGACCAGCGGCTTGATGTTCGCGCCGACGCGGCTCAAGTCGCCGCTATCGACCACAATGAACAGGTCGAGGTCGAGCGGTTCCGATGCGGTCAGGATGCGGTCGGAACCCGGGAGGAAGCGATAAATGTACGGCACGCCGTCCTGAGCGAGAAACGTCACCGACTTCTCCGGAAAGCCTTGCTCGATCGCGAGCCCGAGGCCGAGCAGCGATCCGAGCGCGTCGCCATCCGGATTGATATGGCACGTGATCGCGATCGATTTCGCCGCCCGAATAGCTGCGGCCGCGCTTGTGCGCATGCGTGCTTCTTGAACGTGATACTCTTTAGTGGTCATAGGGAGTTAGGCCCACATTGCCGCAAAAGGCTTCAGCCGTTCGCAGCGATGCAATCATATCGTGGATGGCTGTTAAGCGGCGTCGGCCGATTCGGTCGGCTCGTCGTCGCTACCGGGAACCGACGGGTTCGCGGCATCTTGGCGTGCGGCGGCTTGGATCAGTTCGAACACATGCGCGCCGCGCTCGATGCTTTCGTCGTAACGAAACTGGAGTTCCGGCACGCTCTTGAACGCCTTCGTGCGCCCAAGCTCCGCACGAAGCAGCCCCGCCGCTCCGCGTAGCGCCTTCAACATGTCCTGCCGTACCTGCTCGTCGCCAAGAACGCTGAAGTACACGGTGGCGTACTTCAGGTCGCCGGTGATGTCGACGCTGGTGATGGAAAGCAGGCCCGTCGAAAACCGCGGGTCCCTCATTTCGGTGCGGATAATCTGGGCAAGCTCGGCCCGCATGGAATCCGCGAGCCGCATTTTACGTGGTGCTGTCATGGTTAAAATCTTTTCTTGATAGCGCAACCTGCGCCCTTAAAGGCGGTGCGCGTCAGAGCCTTTCCTGCTCGGTATTGAGGATAGAGCAGCGCGGCTCCGATTCGATGGTGTCGGCAACTTTGGCGAGCACCTGATCGACAAACGACGTGTCATTGGACACGATTACAAAAGCGAGCGTGGCTCGTTGCCACATATCCAACTCGCCGACTTCGGCGGCGGAAACGTTAAACTTCCCGCGTATCGACTCCAGCAGCCCTCGCACGACATGCCGCTTGTCTTTAAGTGACTGCGAACCTGGTATGTCTATCGTGACTGTCAATGCGCCGATATGCATGGAGGTTAAGTCCCTCACGAGGCGGACCTCCGACTCCGATTCCCCCCTCGTCCTTTCCAAGGAGAGGGGGCTAGGGGGTGAGGTCTTTGTACTTAGTCGAGCAGGCGAACTGTTCGCTTGATCTCGAACACCGACATGATATCGCCCACTTCCGGTTGATAGCCGGGGATGAGAATACCGCATTCGTAGCCGAACGCCACTTCGCGAGCATCGTCCTTCTCGCGTCGGAGCTGGTCGATCTTGCCCTCGAAGATGAGCTTCTTCTCGCGCTTGACACGAACACTCGCTCCACGAGTGACTTTGCCTTCCTTGATGTAGGAACCGGCGACGATTCCTCGCGCACCGGGCAGCTTGAACGGCATCCGGACTTCGGCCTCGCCGAGCGGAACCTCTTCGAATATCGGGTCGAGCAGAGCGGCCATCGCCAGCTTGACGTTGTCGATCAGCTGGTAGATGATGTTGTACTCTTGGATCGTTACGTGCTCAGCCTCGGCCGCCTTCGCAGCGGCGTTGTCGATTCGCACGTTGAACCCGAAAATCATGGACCCGGTTGAAGCCGCGAGTTCCACATCGGCTTCCCCGATGGTGCCGACGCCGGTCGCGATGAAGTTGCAACGGACCTCGGGATGGTTGATGCCTTCGAGAGCGCCGCGAACGGCTTCCACGGAGCCGTCGACGTCGCCCTTGAGGATAACGTTGAGTTCCTTGACCACGCCTTCCTTGTACTGCTTGACGAGGTCTTCGAGCGTGACGCGGGTGTTTGCCGCGAGCCGCGCGTCGCGGGTCTCGGAGGCCTTCGCTTCCGCTCGCTGACGAGCGATCTTCTCGTTCTTGACCACTTCGAGGCGGTCACCGGACGACGGGACGCTGTTCAGGCCGAGGATCTCGACCGGCGTCGCCGGCGTCGCCTTCTCGACCTTGATGCCGCGATCATTGAACATGGCGCGGATGCGGCCATGAGCGGACCCGACCACGATCGCGTCGCCTGAGCGGAGCGTGCCCTGCTCGACGAGAACGGTCGCGACGGTGCCGCGTCCCTTGTCGAGTTGCGCTTCGACAACGACGGCGCTGGCGGGCGCGTTCGGGTCTGCCTTCGGCTCGACTTCGGCATCGGCGACGAGGATGATGGTCTCAAGGAGGTCGTCAAGGCCGAGCTTCTGCAGCGCGGAGACTTCGACGGTCTGCACGGTGCCGCCGTATTTTTCCGGCATGACATCGTGCTCGGTGAG
>FSUB01000291.1_pt1 | contig 13517 bp, 10 predicted proteins | sample 1637331 | NCBI WGS metagenome assembly FSUB01 (sample SAMEA3914816, study PRJEB12502) | metagenome | biome: forest; material: soil | place: USA | collected 2011-09-16 | depth 0.3 m
CCCGACCGCGAGCGGCTCTACCATCGCGCCTTCCGCGAAACTGATGTTGTCTGGCAGTTTGAACGTGAATGCCGCCGGGTGAACCACGCTTGGCCTTAGCACGCCGTGAATGGGCGGCGTCGCCCAGAACCGGACCGCCGGGTCGAGGTTATAGATGCCCAGCCGCGTCGCGCGGCTGTTCGGGTCGGGGATACCCGGCTCCATGCAGACCCGGTCGCCGACACGCAGGTTCGCGACTGCGCCGCCGACTTCGGTGATCGTTCCCGCCGCCTCGTGGCCAAGCACCATCGGCTCCTTGACGATGAACGGTCCGATACGCCCGTTCTCGTAGTAGTGGACATCCGAACCGCAGATGCCGACGGTGTGGATTGCGATCCGGACATCGTGCGGACCGAGCGGTTCGGGAATCACGATGTCGCGAATGGCCAGTTCATGCTGGCGCTCTAGGACGAGGGCTTCCATAGCGAGTGTTTCCTTGTGGATTAAGCAGCGCGGCAGCCTATTGGGCCTGGTACTTGGCGATCAGGGCCGCGCCGAGCTTCGCGAAAGCGACGATGCGGGCATCATCCGATGGATAGGCGGGATTCGGCTTCCCATGTGCGTCGACGAAGCCCGGCTCGCCGTGCATGGTCAGGTATTGGTGAGCGGCGACCACGCACGCGCCTTCCCAGAAGATGGCGGCGACGTCGTCGGGGATCGGTTCATCGTTCGCGCACAGCGGCTCTATCGGAAGGAGGTCGCGCGTGTTGTGCTCGGTCCCCGCCGTCACGAACAGACCCGCCTTACGGATGGCGTGGACGTATTCGGAGAGCACGTCGGGGCTGTTGCGGTTCGGGATGAACTCGGCGGACGCGATGTTGTGCGCCTTCAGGTAACCGATCAATCGCGCAACTGGGCTTTCGAAATCGGTCATCGGCGAGACGCCGTCGGCGAGAGTCGGATAGCATGGGATGCCGCCGAGCGCGAGGATCAGCTTGTACGCGTGCTCGAAGTCGACGAACGTATCCGGGGCAAACGCCGGCTTCCCCGCCTTGAGCAGGTGAGATCGGATCTCGTTCTGCACTGTCGCTCCGTTGCTCGGAGCCTTCGACGGTACGCCGAACGCCTTCGAGAGCACGGCGGACCGGTATTCTTCGTGGACCTTTTCAAACACGACTTCCTGAAACGCCTGGGCGACATGGCGCTCTTGCAGGTAGACCGTACTTAGCGGGCTGCCATGTCGTGCGACGACGCGGGCTTTGATCGCGTCGGCATCGAGACCGGTCTCGACGCCGACCTCTGCGAACACCTTGGCGAGGTTCGCGGTAATGGCCGTCATCCGAGCGCTATCGTTGTCGCGGATCACTTGGAGAAGCGCGGCGGCGTCGACGGTCAGCGGATCGAACTTCGTGATCCCCTTGCCGCAGATGTACATCTTGCCGGGGTTGCCGGGATCGTTGATCTTGACGCCGGACGCGACCAAATCGTCGATCAGCGCGATGATCTCGAGGCCGAAGAGAGGGAAGACGCCATGGGCGGCTGCCTGTGTGCCGAAGTCGACGTAGATTGAATAGTCGTAGTAGTTGCTCGCGCCGAGGACGCTGACGTTCTGTTCATCGGCAAGTGTCACGGCCTGCTCGATGGTCTCGAACGCAGTGAAGTTCGGCGGAAGGTGTATGTGCGCGTTCAATCGCGGTCGCTCGGCGGGCGCTAACCCTGCTGCCGCGTCTGCGGCGAGGGCATCGGGCGCGATCCCGGAGATGATGTCAGCGAAGCTTTTGGTGGAAGGCATGCTAGGTTCCAATATGGTGGCGATTAGTGTTGACGGCGCGCAGGCATTGCCTTAAGTCAGGACCGTCATCCACATCATGATACCTTTTCGCAAGAGCCCCCCTCAAATCCTTCTCAACAAACACCCTTCGATGGTCAAGCCCGGGCCGAAGGCCAGGGCGACACCGCTGTCTCCGCACTCGCTCGCTAAGATCCGCTGCAGGATGAAGAGAATCGTCGGCGAGCTCATGTTGCCATACTCGCGCAGGATGCAGTAAGACGCGTCCAGCGCGTGGGGGGCGAGTTCCAGCACGTCGATGGTCTTGTCGAGAATCTGCCGTCCGCCGGGATGGACGGCCCAGAAATCGATGTCTCCCCGAGTGCTGCCAAGTGAGCCGATCAAGTTGTCGACAAACGCGGGCAGTTGGCGGGCAATCACGGCGGGGACGCGAGCGGAGAGTGTCATCACAAATCCCGTATCGGCAATGTCCCATGTCATATCGCCGAGGGAATCGTCGTCAAGCAAGCTCTGCCCTGCGATATATGCCACCTGGCCAGCCCCGTCTGCATCGCTCTTGGCGACGATCACCGCTGCGGCAGCGCCATCGGCGAAAAGTGCGGCTACGACCGCGCTTTCGAGAGTGACCGTCGGCTGAAAGTGAAGCGTGCACAGTTCGACGCACACGACGAGAACCCTGGCAGCAGGATCGCTGCCGCAGATCGCATGCGCCGCCTTGATGGCGTTGAACGCCGCGAAGCATCCCATAAAGCCAATGATCGTGCGCGAAACGTTCGCGTTGAGGCCGAGGGACTTGACGATGTGAACGTCGAGACCCGGTGCATAGAAGCCGGTGCAGCTTACCGTTATCACGTGGGTGATCTCGCCAGGGGCGCGTCCCGACGCGGCCAGCGCCTTTCGCGCCGCCTCTTCGGCGAGCCCCGGTGCCCATTGCCGGTACATGGCATTACGCGCGCCGGTGGAAGGCGGCGGGCTCATAGACGCGTTCGGGGCATAGAACAGGTAGTCGGCAGGCTCGCGGTTGTAGTCCGCGATGCACGTAAACCGTCGTTCGATCGCGCTGCGGTCATGGATTTGGTTAAGGCGTGAGCGGACAGAATCGGGGACGCCCTCGACACGCAGTAGGAACTCCGCAGCGTCGCGCTGCGACTTGCAATACGGAGGATTCGCGGTGCCGATCGCTTCAATGATTGTTGGCATTTATGGCTGTACCGATGCGCAGATTAAGAACCGTCGTTCGTGCCGGAATCCACAAGAGTGAGCACTGGAACCGACGCTGTCGGCTCGATCACCAGCGCCACAACGCAGACATCGTCGCGCAAGACGCCATTCGCATACGCCTTCACTTCCGCCATCACGCGGCTGATCAACACCGGTGGCGGCTCGCCGTGCGGGGCTCGCGTAAGAATGTCGACGACACCGGGAGTTCCTAACAGGGATTGGCGGTTCGGCCCCGCTTCCGATACCCCGTCCGTGTATAGCAACAGCAGATCGCCAGGATTGAGCTCGACGGAATGCTGCTCGTATTCGACGTCGTCGATCGCGCCAACCGGGGGGCCCGTCGATTCCAGCCATTCGACGTCGTCGTCGCCGCGGCGTATCAGTGCCGGCTCGTGTCCGCATGAACCGTACGTGAGCGTTCCATTCTCTTTATCGTAAATCCCTACGAACAACGTGGCAAATCCGATCATTTGGCCGGTGCGCACGAGGGTGTCGTTAAGGTGCGTCAAGCCGCTGGCGAGGCTCGCCTCGTGGTCGATAGCATAGCGTAGCATATTTCGTACGCTCGCGATCTGTGCCGCCGCCGCGATGCCCTTCCCGCTAACGTCACCGATGACGATGGCGTAGACGTCCTTCCGCACTTCGAAGACATCGTAGAAGTCGCCGCCGACCGACGCCTCGTCGAGCGCAGGCTGATAAAAGTAGTCGAGCTCGAACGCGCGAGATCGGACCGGTTCGGGCTGTAGAGCTCGCTGAAGAGTCTCGGCTACAGTGTGCTCCCGCTGACGGACCCGCGCCGTGTCGAGAGTAAGGCGCGCTTGCGACGCCGCGAGTTCGATCAGGCGCACCTCGTCAGGCTTCCAGGCGCGCGTCTGACGCGCCATGGCGACCATGAGAATGCCGTTCAGACGCTCCTCTTCGAAGATCGGAACAGCTACGAACGCCTTGACATCGATATCTCGAAAGATGATGCTGACGGCTTCGGCCCATGGTCCATTGTCGACATCGTCGACGATAATAGTGGCGCCGCTCACGAAAAGTTGGGTGATATCCCCGCCGAGATCGGCGAGCGGCTGCGATCCGCTCAGAGAAGCGTAATCGTCGCTGAAGTAGTCGTCAGCGCACCAGAGCCTGCCGTCGTCCTGATCGACCGAGATGTGGCAGCAACGGTCGGCGGCAACAGTGGAGCCGACAATCGATAACGTGCGGGCCAAGATGATATCGGGGTCGGTGGCGTAGCGCAATGTTTGCGCGATTTTGCCGCTCACCTCTTCCGCTCGCCTCCGGTTGCGCTCCTGGATCAGGAGCTTGGCGATTTCCACTGCGGACCGGGTCTGCGCGGCGACCGCTTCGACGAGCACGATCTCGTCGGCACCCCACGTCCGCGCCTCATCCGACATGGCAACTACCAAGGTTGTGACAAGTTGTTTGTCGACATAGATAGGAACACCGATAACGGCGCGCATCTTGAGCCGCGCGAAGTCGGCGACAAGCAAGGGCGGGAGCGCGACGCTATTCACGTCGTCGATCACGAGCGACCGACCAGGGCGATAGAGAATATCAGGGCGAACCCGGAGGTCGGACGTCCGGTAGTGTCCGCTGATCGTCGCAAGATCCGCGCGATGGAAGTCGACGCCGACCCAGGCGTAGTCCGCTGGAAAGTCGTAAGTCATGAAGTAGCAGCGGTCGACCCTCAGGGCCTCGCCTAGCGCCGTCACTGCCGTATTCTGGATAGAATCTGGGTCTAGGTTCTCTCGTATCGCCTCGCCGATGCGATTGACGAGCGCCTCGCGGTTGGCACGGGCTATGGTAGCGCTCTCACGTTTCTTACGCTCGGAGATATCGGTAAGGGTCACAAGCCCATTGATCGGCTTGCCCCGGTCGTCGCGGACAAGGGTAGCGCGGGCTTCGGCTATCGCCGCGTCGCCATCAGAGCGGCGAATGCTCCACTCGCGCTGTTCGATGTCTTTGCCATCGAGGCATGGCGATATGATCGAATCCGTGGACCGCCCTTTAATGCGCGTCGATTCGCCGGGATGGCCATACTCGCAGACATCGAGTCGCAACCCGACGACTTTGCGCCCCAGGATTCGCTCGGCTTCCTGGTTGGCGTAGCGCACCCCGCCCTCTAGTGTGCTAATGAGCACCCCGATCGGGGCATTGTCCATGACGGCGCGCATGCGGGCGCCGGCCTGCTCGGATTCGTACAGTAGGGGGCCAAGCGCGCGCAACGAGTGGAGGCCGACGACCATCAGGAGCCCAGTCAGCGCAACGAACCCGATCTCGGCGGCGTCTGCATACGACGATACGAGGAGGGTATGGTATGGCGGTGTCAGGTTGTACGTCAGGCTAAACAGACTCAGCGCGAGAGTGAGGTACCCAGGCCCCCGCCCGCCGAGCATTGTGACGACGACAATCGGCATCAGGAACACGATGCCGAATGGCCGACCTGCGGTAGCGGAACTGAGCCGCATGGCGCGGTCGACTATCTCCAATACCCAAGTCGTTACCCCGACGAGAAACGGCGATGCGAGATAGGCGATCGCGCTAAACGTGGCCGGGTGGGTTGGTATCGTTCCTGACGACTTTCGTCTTAAACTGTTAATGAATGGTCCGATAAGCGCAGATATACCCGCTTTCTGGTGATCATACACATTGTAGTCGCGAACCGGTGCGAATCACCTGTAAATATGGCTCGTTAATAAGTATTTAACATGTCGGTAATGTCGCCATAAAAATTCTTTGCGAGAATGTTTAATGCTAGAGAAAGATGGGTATTTACCGAGTAATAAGGCGGAATTGAGTTGCACGAAGGATGTCATGTCACCACCTTATACGATGCAGGGCCGATTTTCCGTACGGCCAATTTGCGATCACTTGATGTCGTTTGACCAACTTGTGCGCGCAACACACTTACCCGACTCGACTTTAATACCTCGTAGCGCGTTTGCGACGCCAGTTCGCAGAGGGACGCTCATGTCAGCAATCGTGCCGCTGCGGCTGTGAGGTGAGAGTCATGCGAGTCGTTTCGAAGATCAACGAGGATAAGATAATGCCACGGAAAGCGATTCAAAAATCATCGACATTACTGCCGGAGATGACTCTGGAGGAATTCTACATCGCAGGACAAAAGGTGGCCCCTGGGCACTACCGGCTAGTAGGCTCGGAGCGCGACGTTTGCCTCGATTGCGAAGACACGCTTCCCGCCTCGCTCGACGGCAAAGTGGCCGTTTACGTTCGGCAACCGGTCACCTGGGCGGAAATTCATCGGCTCGGCAAACAGCTTAAGCAACCCGCCTAGCCGACCGCTAGATCGAGAAGTCGAAGTCCTCTACGAACACGCGCATATTGCGCGGTGTGACGTAGATCGATTCGCCAGCCTTCAGGTTCAATTCATCGTAACGACCGCGCGGTATCTCTGCGGAGAGCACCGCGTGTGTCGCGATATCTTCCAGTTCGACTCGCACCATTGCTCCGATCGCGTGAATATGACTGACCTTCGCGTAGATCGATTGACCGCCAGGGCTCTCCCGGGTAACGTCAAGTTCGTGCGGGCGAACGAAGCCGACAGCTTGCGTTTCGGTCGAATTCACATGCTCCGGAGTTTCCACCTTGAGTGATCCGATGGTCGCCTGACCGTTGGCGACTCGTCCGTGGAAGAGGTTGACCGAGCCCAGAAAGTTGTATACAAACGGGCTCGCAGGCTTTTCGTAAACCTCGTTCGGAGTTCCGATCTGCTCAATCTTGCCGTGATTCATCACCACGACGCGATCCGCGACTTCGAGCGCCTCCTCCTGATCGTGCGTCACGAACACGCTCGTCATGTGCAGTTCGTCGTGCAGCCTGCGTAGCCATCGTCGCAATTCGAGGCGCACCTGCGCGTCGAGCGCGCCAAACGGCTCGTCGAGCAGAAGCACCTGCGGCTCCACCGCGAGAGCGCGCGCCAACGCGACGCGCTGTCGTTGACCCCCGGAAAGCTGGGACGGCGAGCGCTTCTCCAGTCCTTCGAGCTGGACAAGGCGTAGTAGCTCCATCACCTTTTCCCGGATCACCTCGTTGCTCGGCCGCGTTTTGCGAGGTCGGACCCGAAGCCCGAAGGCGATGTTCTCGAAGACGCTCATGTGGCGGAACAGCGCATAATGCTGGAACACGAAACCGACTCCGCGCTCGCGTGCGTTCCGCTCCGTCGAATCTTCGCCCTGGAAATAGATCGAACCCGTATCGGCGGTTTCGAGGCCGGCAATGATTCGGAGTAGGGTCGTCTTGCCCGAGCCCGAAGGGCCGAGCAGCGCGACAAGCTCGCCGGTCTCGACCTTCAGGTCGACATTGGTAAGCGCGGCGAAATCGCCGAACGTTTTCGTAATATGCGAAACTTCGATACTCATGTGCTATTCCATCGTCCAGGCTATTCGACGAGCCCGTACGGCTAAACGTCGGCCTTGATGCCGATTCGCCACTCAATCAGCTTCTTCGCGATCAGCGTGACCACCCCCAGCATCGCGAGCACCGATGCGAGCGCGAACGCGCCACTGAAATTGTAGTCGTCGTAGAGCAATTCGACTTGCAGCGGAATGGTGTTATTCAGGCCCGATATGTGGCCCGACACAACGGATACTGCGCCGAACTCGCCCATCGCGCGAGCGTTACACAGGATCACCGCGTACAACAGACCCCAGCGGATATTCGGCAGGCTCACGCGCCAAAACGTCTGCCATCCATTCGCGCCGAGCACCACTGCCGCCTGCTCTTCGTCGCGCCCCTGAGCCTGCATCAGCGGGACCAGTTCGCGCGCAACGAACGGAAAAGTAACGAAAACGGTCGCGAGCACCATGCCGGGAAGAGCGAAGATGATCTTGATATTGTGGTCCATCAGCCACGGCCCGAAGTAGCCGTTGCGTCCGAAAAGCAGCACAAAGATCATGCCCGAGATCACCGGCGAGACCGCAAACGGCAGGTCGATCAGCGTACTCAGGAAGTTCTTGCCCTTAAAGTCGAACTTTGTCAGCGCCCATGCCGCTGCGAGCCCGAAGACAAGGTTCAGCGGTACCGCAATCGCAGCGATCTTAATCGTCAGCTTGATCGCCGCAATCGCGTCCGCGTCCTTGATTGCCTCAAGGTAAAGCTTCCAGCCGCCCTGGAACGCCTGCTGGAACACGGCGACCAACGGGAGCACGAGCAGGATAGCGACGGACGCGAGGGCGAGCACCGTGAGCACGATTCGCACCCACGCTGGCTCAGTTGTATTTCTACTGTATGTTCGTTCGTCGGTCATGATCGCGTTATCACGTAGCTATCGCTTCACTGCCACTTGCTCGACCACCGCTGGAAGACATTGACCAGCAGTAGTAGCAGGAACGATGACAGAAGCATCAGCAGGCCGATCATGGTCGCGCCGGGGTAGTTGAACTGCTCAAGCTTCTCGATAATCAGCTTGGGCAAAATCTCGCCGCTGTACGGCTTATTATTCGAGATGAAGATGATCGAACCGTACTCGCCCACGCCCCGCGCGAATGCGAGCGAGAAGCCCGTCAAAATCGCCGGCAGAATCAGCGGGAAAATCACCCTCGTGATCGTCTGCCACCGGCTCGCCCCCAGGCTCGCCGCCGCCTCTTCGATCTCTGCGCTCAGCTCTTCGAGCACGGGTTGCACGGTCCGCACGATGAACGGCAGTCCGATGAAAAGCATCGCGACGTAAACCCCGTTCGGGGTGTACGCGATCTTGATCCCGTGGGGTTCAAGGTACTTCCCGAGTATTCCGGTATTTGCGAAAACGGCGGCGAGGCTAATTCCCGCGACGGCGGTCGGAAGCGCGAACGGCAGGTCGATGAGCGCGTCGACGATTCGCTTGCCTGGGAACGAGTACCGCACCAGCACCCACGCAATCAGCAGACCGATCACCACATTGGTGACTGCGGCGCAAAACGCCGACCCGAATGTAAGCTTGAACGACGATATCACCCTGTCGTCGCTCAAAATATGCCACATCCCAGCAACGCCTAGTTGGGCGCTCTTGAGGAAAATGGTCGAGAGAGGAATGATCACGATCAGGCTGAGATAGAAAACCGTGTAGCCGAGGCTAAGGCCGAATCCGGGGATGACGCGCTGGATGCGAGGTCGTTTCGAAGCACTGGTTGTAGCGACAGTCGTTGTCATGATTTTCGTGCCGCATTGCTCGGCCCGTTTATTCTACCGATTGCCTAGTGATTCAGTCAAGATTCTGGCCAACAGTAACACAAAGCGCTCCAAAGCCGCTTGGCTATCCGTCCCGAGCGAAGCGAGATCGAAAAATAGCCGCGCGGCTTTGGAGCGCTCTTAACGCGCCTACGACTTACTTCTTGCCGTAAACCTGGTCGAAAATCCCACCGTCGTCGAAGTGCGCCTTCTGGACGACGTCCCAGTCACCAAACACCTTCTCGAACGTGAACAGCTTCACCTTTGGGAAGACTGACAGCTTCTCTTTCGGAATGCCGGTGGTCTTGAGCGGGCGATAAAAGTTCTCGGCGGCAATCTCTTGGCCGCGCGGCGAGTAAAGGCCGATCAGGTAGTCGTGAGCGGCTTCGCGGGTGCCGTGCTTGTCGACGTTCGCATCGACGATCGCGATAGGCGGCTCCGCTCGGATCGTAAGCGACGGCCGCACGATCTGGTACTTGCCTGCGCCGAGGTCCTTGGTGATCAACAGCGCTTCGTTTTCCCACGCAATCAACACATCGCCTTGACCGCGCTCAACAAATGTGTTCGTCGAACCGCGAGCGCCCGAATCGAGGATCGGAACGTTCGCGTACAGCTTCGTGATATAATCCTTGGCGACAGCGGCATTGCCTTTCGACGTCTGTAACGCCTGACCGTAAGCGGCAAGGTACGCCCATCGGCCACCTGCGCTCGTCTTCGGGTTCGACGTGATCACCGAGACATCCGGCTTCACGAGATCGCTCCAGTCCTTGATCCCCTTCGGATTGCCTTCACGGACAACGAACGCGATTGTCGACGTGTACGGGACGCTGTTGTTCGGGAACTCCTTCTCCCAGCCCGGCTTGATCAAGCCGGCCTTTTGGATGGCGTTAACGTCCGACTGGATACCGAGAGTAACCACATCGGCGTCGTTCCCGTCGATCACGGCACGGGCCTGCTTGCCAGAACCGCCATGCGACTGCTGGACGCTGATCGCCTTGCCGGTCTTGATCTTCCAATACCCGACAAACTCGGGGTTGTAAGCCTTGTACAACTCGCGGGTCGGATCGTACGACGTGTTCAAAATCGAATTCTGGGCATGGACCGATGCGCATCCGGCGATCACGGCTCCAAAGGCGATTGCGAGGGCGCTCAATTTCACGAAGTTCATGGATCTATCCTTGCTTTAGCGGCAGACAACGCCGCGATTGACGGTAAAGGTTAATCCCTACTATGCGAGTAGGAAATCTTACTTCGGTATTTTACCAATACTCTATGGGATATGTCAACATTCAAAAGAGATTCATTTTTCACAATGCTGCGCATCCGTTTGACGTCTTACTTCTTAACGAAAATTTGGTCGAATACGCCGCCGTCGTCGAAGTACGTTTTCTGCGCCTTCTCCCAGCCGCCGAAATAGCTAATGTCGAACAGCTTGATTTTCGGGAACTGCGCGAGCTCGTTCGTAAGCCCTCGACCGATCGCCGGCCGATAGTAGTAGCGCGTTGCAAGGGCCTGCGCTTCCTTCGAATACAGCCCGTTCAGGTAGTCGGTCGCGAGCTGTCGCGTACCGTGGGCATCGGCGTTCGCGTCAACCAGCGCGACCGGCGCTTCGGCGCGGATGCTAATGGACGGCGTGACGATCTCGTACTTGCCCATGGCAAGCTTGTTCGTGATCAAGAACGCTTCGTTCTCCCAGGCGAGCAGCACATCGCCCTGCTCGCGCTGGACGAACGTGTTCGTCGAACCGCGAGCCCCCGAATCGAGAACGAGCACATTCTGGTAGAGCTTGGTTACGAAATCCTTCGCCGCCGCTTCACTCTTGTACTTCTTCTGTGCGTAGCCCCACGCTGCAAGGTAGTTCCAACGTGCACCGCCACCTGTCCTCGGGTTCGGTGTGATCACGCCCACTCCCGGCTTGACCAGGTCGTCCCAGTCTTTGATCACCTTCGGATTGCCCTTGCGAACCACGAAGACGATCGTCGACGAATACGGCGAGCTATTGTAATGCCAATACGGTTCCTTTGTTCATGTGTACCTCACGTTGAGTCTTAATCCCGATTGGAATAGTATGGATTATACTTCCAAGATTCGCAAACGTCAAGGGGCGTCCGAAAAGAATTGTCGGACGCCCCTTAATTCCGGTCTCTTTTTCGACACGCGACCACCCGTACCTACTCGAACGTCGTCATGAACTCCCAGCTAACCGTCCCATAGCCTGGCAAGTCGCCGCCGACCACTCCGCCTCCGGCGTGCGTCGTCGCGAGTCGCGTCCACGCGTACTCGCCTCGCTCGTAGGCGAACGATACCCCGTCGTCGTCGTAGAAGAGCATGTCACCGTCGCGCTCGCCATAGTGTCGAACCGTAAGCTCCGGAGTCTCGCCCGGCTTCGGGAGGCGCAGGCAAGCGTTGATCATCGGGATCAGCGCCCCATCGGGCACGAACAGAGGAGTGCGCTCGATTGGGCACTCAACTTCGATCGTTCCGCCTTCGCCTACGAATGCGCCCGTATAAAAGTCGTACCACTTGCCCTGCGGTAACGCGACGATTCGGTGCGTAGCCCCAGGTTTGAGGGGCGCGACGAGCAGCGAGTCGCCCAGCATGTACTGGTCGCGCACGGCCCGATTGATCGACTGCTGATACGGGTTCACGGTGTCGTGGAACTCGCCTCGCGCGTCAGGCTCGCGAGGGCCCGCGAAGCCCTCCAGCAACTGCATGGGGCGCACCGGTGGCGTCCCGTGGAAGTGGTACTGCGCGAACGTCGTATAGAGATACGGCATCAAGCGCTGCCGTAGTAGGAGTGCGTCGCGCACCGCTTCGGTCGCTGCCGGATAGGACCACGGGCGACCGTCGTTGGCATAGCCGTTCAAGATCGCGAGAGGCGAGAATGCGACCATCTGAAATCGTCGCGCCCATTCGTCGTCGGTGTTCGCCCAGCGCACCTCCGGTGCCCAAAGCACACCGCAAAAGCCGCTGTTGCAGACGGCGGTGAGGTACTGCGCGAAGTCGTACGAGTCGCTGTAAAGCACATAGGGCAGCGGCGGTGACCCCGCGTTGGTACCGCGCGCGAGGCCGTACGTGCGCCGATCCGCAGACCGATACAGCTCGAACGTGAGCCGCCCCAGCAGGAGACCATATGTCTGCCGCAACTGCTCGGCGTCGAGACCGGACGGAAACACGGCCGTATCCGGCCAGAGGAAATAGTCGCCCCCATCGACCTCGTCGATCTTGATACCCCCGATTCCCGGCCCAAGCGCCAGTAGGCGATCCGCGAGATGCGCCGCGAATTTCTCTCTTGCTTCGGGAAGCGAGTAGTCGGGCACAATGCCGTTCCACACCAGATGCGAGCCCGCATGTTCGATCAGAGCTTCGTAGAGCGGCGTGTCCGACTTGACATACGGATTGAGCCAGAGGTTCAGCGTGACGCCCTTCTTGTCTACCGACTCGGCGAATTTTCCCGGCTCCGGAAAGCGGCTCTCGTCCCATTCGAACGAGCACGGGTAGCTGTGGCTATGCCAGCCCGGCTCCAGCCCCAGCATGCTGAGCGGAAAGCCGTGTTCGGCAAAGCTGTAAATCTCTTCGAGCACGTCCACATCCGTAGCGAGCGTGTTGACGCGGCTCATAAATCCGAGTCCCCACTTAGGCGGAAGACAACCGCCGCCGCAGTAGAGATTGTAGCGCCGTACCGCGTCCATCGCAGTCGGCCCAGCGAACACAATCACCTCGACGCCGTCGGCAGGCACATAGACCTCGATGGTGTCCGATGGCGGAATCGCCTCCCACTTATCCGCTTGGAGGTTGCGGTCGTACACCGCAGGCGGGCGTTTCGCGTCGACCCGCGTCGCGGTGCCGATGTAGAAGTCGACATAGCGCGCCGAGTTGATCAGCACCGCATAGCCGTTGCTGGAAACGTAGAGCGGCACCGGAGCGTGGTTGCGTCCCGTTTCGCCTTCCCAGGCGTCGATATGCAAATGCTGTACGGTCTGATTGCGATGTAACCCTTTAAAATCTAGCCCCAGGCCATAGATCGATTCGTTCTCCGCGAGTGGGAAGCGAAGGTACGTCTTCCCTTGCCGCCGCACGGCAGAGATGTCCGCGACGTCGAGCGGAAAGGCTGCCTGCGGCAGGTTCGCGATGGCGTCAGTGTTGGGTGTACTGCCCGAGGCGCCGAGGAGCGTAAACGGCTCCGCATCGCCGACGATGGCGCGCCAGACGCCGGGTAGCGACTGTGTCCACTCGGGCGGGAAGGACGAGGGCTTTGTCATAGGCGCTATTTTAGCAGATTGGCGGCGGGCAGGCAATCGATGGTTTCGGAATTGTTTCGAGGGCTCGTTCTTGAATGCAGTCCAAACAAAAAAGA
>FSUB01000088.1_pt1 | contig 13504 bp, 6 predicted proteins | sample 1637331 | NCBI WGS metagenome assembly FSUB01 (sample SAMEA3914816, study PRJEB12502) | metagenome | biome: forest; material: soil | place: USA | collected 2011-09-16 | depth 0.3 m
ACGCGGAACAGGCGAATATCGCGGGCTATCCGGATCGGCTGAAGGGGTACAACGACCACCTGCCGGATATTCAGAAAAAATACGACGCCGATAAGGCGCAGTACGACCTCGACAAGGCCAAGTACGACACGGATGCCGCTGCAGCAAAGGCGGCTGGCACGGCAGTGCCCGTCGCGCCACGCATGCCACAACCGCCGCGACCGCCGGCGGACCCTGCGACACAACCGCTGGCGTCGCACATCTGGAACGGCATGATGGCGCCGTTGGTGCCGTATGCCATCAAGGGCGCGATCTGGTACCAGGGCGAATCGAATGGCGGACGGGCGTATGAGTACTCGTACCTGTTCCCGACGATGATCACCGACTGGCGGAACGCTTGGGGCGAGGGTGACTTCCCGTTCTTCTTCGTCCAACTCGCGCCTCATGGCGCGATCGTCAACACGCCGTCGTATCCGGCATGGGCCGAGCTCCGCGAGGCGCAGCGGCACACGCTCGACATCCTGCCCAAGACCGGCATGGCGGTAATTACCGATGTCGGCGACCAGGCGAATATCCACCCGACCCGCAAAGAGCCTGTCGGTGTCCGGCTGGCACTAGCCGCCCGTGCGATCGCGTACGGCGAGAAGATCGAATACAGCGGGCCGACGGTTGTCGGAACCGCCGTCGAGGGCGCGACGGTTCGGGTCAAGTTCGACCACGCCGCCGGATTGCATACCGGTGCGGTGACCGATGTCAGCGATACGGGAGCGCTGGTGGCGCCCGCCGACAAACTCGTCGGGTTCGAGGTCGCCGGGGCCGATGGTCGCTACCACACGGCCGACGCTAAAATCGACGGAAGCAGCGTGATCGTGTCGTCGCCCGATGTGCCCGGGCCTCTGACGGTACGCTATGGGTGGGCGTCGTATCCTGTGGCGAACCTCGAAAACGCCGACGGGTTATGGGCATCGCCGTTCAGGACCGATAGCGAGCGTTGGGGTACGCAGCCAAAGCCGGTCGCGCCGCCGGCACCGGCACCCGCGAAGTAGGGGCGAGCATGCGAGGAGTGCGGGGTTGCTGTGGCGGCCCCGCGATTTTTCGTTTTGCGGCGAGGTGCCGAAAATTTTGCTTGGTCTAGGGCAAGACGGCAATTACTTTCGTTGACGAAACTGCGAAGCTAGCGACTTCTCCCGTCGCGATTTCGCCCGCCAACAACAACTACCTCGCTTACAACTTGCCCGCAGGTAAGTTCGGCATCAAACCGTCGACACGGACGGCATTGTCGATCACAGTTCTGTTGGTCGAGATCAATAACAATGCCTGTGCTCCATGCAATGCGAACGAAGGCGTTGCAACTGCATGCGGCGGCGACATGATCACGAACGGTGGCATAACAACGACGCCACCAGCAATAACGCGACTGCGAACCTGAAAACCGGCTATATTGCAACGATGGGGCTGCTGTCCGGCCCAAAGTGATTGTAAGCGACTGATGCGCCGTGTGGAAGTCGCCCAAGTGATAGCGGTATTTCAGTTCGTGCGATATTTCGCTAGGAAGCCTGACGACTGCAATGTTGCGGTTGGCTTGAATGTTAGGGCAGAATCCCCGTATTTTACGGCCAAATAGTCTCCATCCGGCGTAAACGCTAGTCCGGAAACGTAATAGTCGTTGCATTTGACCGTGCTCACGAGCGTGCCGGAGTCAACATCCCACGTGTTGACGTTGCCATCGAAGGTACACGCAATCAGTACGTGCCCGTCAGGTGACCAATCGCATATGTAATTATCACCGTTGTGGGCATCTAGCGTATGCAGCACTGCGCCAGTTTGAACATCCCACACTTTGATGATCGCGGACCCGGTGAGTGCAGCGACGGTCCCCGAATTGCTTACTATGACTTTGTAAACGGCACCCGTGCTTCCTTTTATCTGTGACGAAATCTGCCCGTCGGCGACGTTCCAAAACGTAACGATTCTTTCCTGAGATCCGGAGACTAGCGTCTTGCCGTCCGACGTAAAGGCGATGGTGTTGACGTGTCCACCAGATCCGGTAAGCGTGCGTAACAGCGTTCCGCTACTCGTGTCCCACAGCCTAATCTTCCTGTCATCGCCACCGCTTGCGAGGATTTTGCCGTCCGGAGAAAACGTTAGCGAATCGACTCGGCCTTGGTGACCAGTGAGCACGCTTAACTGGGTGCCAGAAATAGCGTCAAACAAGAACACATTCGATGTGGCGTACGCCACGAATTTGCCATCAGGCGATATCGCAGCGATATTGTCACCGCCGTCTTTCTTGATAACTTCTTGATCGATCTGCATGGCCCGCTGAAGGTGCCCCGTGCTTGTATCCCAAGTTCCTAGACTTCCCTTGCCCTTCATGAGGGCGAAGCGTGTGTCGAATGTTAAGCCAACGAATCCTAAGGCATCCGCTCCTATTGCTCGCGCATACATCTTCGTATTGGCCGTAGGAGCGGGGACGATGACAGGATTCACGATAGCCGCGTTCGAATCGGTTCGCGTAACCTGACCTGGTTGGAATCTTGCGAGAATCATTCCACCAAGTGTGGCACGTCCGTCTGGCGTCTGGACAGCGTTCAGCTTTGCCGCATACGCATGCACCGAATACTGCACGTATTGCTTCAAACTGTCGAAAGTCACGGCTTTCTTGTCGGGATCGATCGCATCGGGATCGCCAGCTAGACCCTGGATTAGATAGTGGCTGAACACGCTTTCGTCGAAATCCTTGGGCATGCCTACGAGGCTAGTTTCTGTAGGTTGGCAGGACTCAAGTTCTGCCACTTCAGGACCGATAAGGCCCAAATGTAGCCCTTTGCCAAATCCGCTCGTAGCTACGCCCTTGTTTCCTAGCAAGTCTCGGCACGCGTCAGTAATCATCAAGACGCGCGAAGGTTGGATGGTGCCAATTTTGGCCCTTATCTGATCATAGCTTATGCATGTGGATGTGACATGCGCCGGATCCGCGTCCTCGGGTACAAGCCAGTCCGTATCGTCACCCGCAACATCTTTGGCACGCGTGCCGTGTCCGCTGTAATAGAATATTACTTCGCTCTTTCCTGGCACAATCCCGTTGTACATGGTATCCAGCGCCTTCTGAATGTGGCGTTGCGTGGGTCGAAGGCGAGGCTCGCCGCCAGGATCGTCTGTCATCAATACGACGTTTTCGAAGCCGTATTTCGATTTTAGTAAATTCGCAAACTTCTTGGCGTCATTTGCGCAAGCGGGGAGCGGAGCACAAGCGTCGTAGTCTGTCACACCTATAACGAGGGCGTATTTAGCGTAAGCTGGCGCGTCGGAAATGGCGGTCTCTACGATCCGCTTTGCCTCAGTCACATTGCCTGCTTGCGTTTCTGCCATTGAAAACGAACACACAGTAAGCGCAATAGACGAGCAGATCAGCAACCGAAACTGTGAAACCATCAGTTTATGGACCTCTTAAAATTAAGTGCTGGGAAATTATATCATAGAAGCTATTCACGTGCAAATATTCCGAAATGCATAATTTTTCTGGTGTGGTAGTAGTCTGTTTAGCCGCCTATAGGCAACAATGCAGTCGCGCAAAGTCGGTTAGTGTAGAGCAGATCCGATGCGCTTTCCATATCTCGTGAGCCTACATAGAATTGCTCGCCTTTCTACTACTCGTTACTCCGACAACGACCGGTGGGGGACGCACCCGAAGCCGGTCGCGCCAGCCCCGCGGGCGGCATTAGGGGCGAAGTAAGAGCGACAAGCTGATCAAGCGTGGGTGCCTGTCTGTGTGCGCGCGCTTGACGCTTCAAGGGGCATGGAATGCCGGGAACATCGTCGGTGCCAGCAGCTTGCAAAATCTGATGCCACACTTCCAAAACTTGTCTCTTGACAAAGTCAGGGGTTCGTAGTAGTATGGTACTCAACAAGTTGAGTGATTCGTGATCTATGAAACAGACCGTAACTAAAGTCTATAGGAAGCCAACGATTTCCGATGTCGCCGAGTATGCGTCCGTTTCTAAGAGCGCGGTTTCGCATTTTATCAATGGGCGGGTAAACATCTGCTCCGAGGAGACGGGGTCGCGGATCCGTCAGGCGATCTCGGATTTGAACTTTGTACCCGCGCGGTCGATATTGCACCAACAAAAGCGATCCACGCAGACGATCGGCGTGTGCGTTTCGCTCCCCCCGAAGAACAAAGAAGAGTTTACGTACACGCACCTGCACGACTTTTGGAGCGGACTGGCGTCGGTGTCCGATTCGCATAACTACCGCATGCTGCACTTTCCGATGTCGATCCGGGACTCAAACGATTGCGACGCGTTTCTTGACGGCAGTATCGATGGGTTGATCATCAGCCCAACCCGCTGGGAGTCGCGACTGGACACCCTGTCGCGAGCAGGGTTACCTACCGTAGCTGTCGCGAAATGGACTAACCTGCCGGAATCGGTCGGCGCGGTATGGTCCGACGACGCGGTCGCTGTCGATTTGGCGATGGAATACCTGTGGTCGCTCGGCCACCGCCGAATCGCTCATATCGCGGCAGGCCACCAGGATCCTGTAACGGTTGGGCGATATGAGGGACCGCTAAGCGATGCAGGCAGGATTCGGCGGGATCGGTATTTCTCGTGGCTGGACGAGAAAGGGGCATGGCGATGCTCGATCTCCGGCGCAAGTTGGCGAAGCCTGACGCTCGATGAGGCGGAGGCGGCGCTAAGCGTGCTCCTTAAGCGCGACGACCCAGCTACCGCAATCGTCTGTGCGAACGATGCGATCGCCGCGAGTATCTTGCGCGCGGCATCGGTGCTTGGGATCGATGTCCCGAGCGACATATCGGTCGTCGGGATCGATAATGATGTCAATTGCGGCCTGATGAGCCCGACGTTGACGTCGGTGGAACTTCCATTTTGCGACATTGGAAGCGAAGCGGTTTTGTTGCTCCATAAGATGATGACCCGTGTGCCGATTGACGTCAACGCCAAGCTCTTGCCAGTTACGAAGATTGAAGCTCGCGGCTCCACGGGGCCAGCGCGCAACTAGCGCTGCAAATGACTGGCACTGTGTCCAACATGCCGGATTCTGTAAGTTATAGGAGTGAAAATATGAAAAACAGAGCATTTACTCTAATAGAGCTACTCGTTGTCATAGCAATTATAGCGATTCTCGCTGCAATCCTCTTTCCCGTCTTTGCGACTGCTCGCGAAAAGGCGCGCATGTCGACCTGCGCTAGCAATGAAAAGCAGCTCCTTGCGGCCATGATGCAATACTCACAGGATTACGACGAGTACTATCCGTCCGGCGCCATTAACCTGGTCGTCCCGCAAGGTCAGCTAAGGACGTGGCAGGGGCAAACGATCCCATACCTCGGGATCAAATCCGGCGGGGCGGTCGGCGGTTGGGCCACAATGCCGACCGTGTTTGTTTGTCCCGATCAGACGGTGAAGTTCACTGCCAGCGGCAACCAATTCGGCGCGGCAGTGACCTATGCGATGCCTGACAACGATCTCGGCGGTCGCAATGCCGGCTATTTCGGCGGTCAGGGATCTTGTCAAAGCACATCGGGCGTGGCTTGTGGCGGCATGTTCGGTTACTGCACCACTGCGGGCGGGGCTGGTTGCAATCTCAACGACGGAAGTCAGGTGAATTTCAGCGCATACGATGCAGGGCACATTCCGAAGCCGTCGACGACGTTGATGCTGGTTGAGGCCCCGCTGACGAACAATGGGTTCCTTGCATGGAACCTCGGGATCAACGGACCTTACAACAACTTTTCAAGCGTCGTACCGACGAATGCCGGCGGGAGCACCTGCACGAGTACAGGCGGCCAGGACCACGACACGACGGAGAACAAACCGCATCACAACGGAGGGTGGAACTACGGGTTTGTCGACGGGCATGTAAAGTGGTTGCGTCCGGAGCAAACGCTGGGACCGACGACCAGTTCGGCCCCTGCCTACTGCTGGTACGGCCAGCCCGTTCCGCAAGGCATGTGGTCGGTTACGCACGACAATTAGTCTGAACAGGGTTGAGCGCATGAGCGGATGCGCTCAACCTGCAGCTTGACGGCCAACGATGGTCGTTCCGAAGGAGAGTACGTTGAACTACACAATAGCAGCGCCAAAGTGCTGCATGACAATCCTTGGTAGCGCGGTTCTCGCCGCCCTTCTCGCCGGGCTGGCCGCACCGGTCCGTGCCGACGGTGCCAATGTCGCGCCAAACGCGGCATGGGACCTTTCGGTCCTAAAGGACAAGACCGTGCCGAGTACGGTCGCAGACGGCAAGCCGCTGACATTTGTGACGTGGGTCAATCCGCCACCGCCGTTCCCAACTATCAACCCGGACGGCGGCATGCGCTTTGCGCACGGAACCTGCCTGTATGGCGGGGTAAAAGGCCTGCACGGCATCGGCGACGCTACTCCGTGGTCGATCGACGTGGATTTCACGCTCGAAGCCAAGCCGGACGGGTATTGCGGCGGGGTATTCCAGGCGATGAACTATCTCAAAGCCGGGATGCGGCTTGTGGTGGGACAGGACCTGAAGCTTACGACCGAAATCTACCATGACGACGGCAAGGCGGTCTATCTTAGCAGCGCAGCGCCCCTCGTGATCGGCAAGCCGTATAAGGCGAAGGTGGCGTTCGACGGCAAAAAGGCGACGCTGTACCTCAACGGCCAGCCCGACGCTTCCATCGACGCGGCTATCCCGTCGGCGTTTTCGGGCGACTGCATGATCGGCGAAGCGAGCGGCAACAGCTACCACTTCAACGGTACGGTCCGCACCATCGCTCTCACTCCGACCGCCTCTCCGTAACTTAAAGACCTCACCCCCCAACCCCTCTCCTTGGAAAGGAGAGGGGAGCAAGATTCCTATTGAAAGTCCTTTCCTCATGCATACCTACAGATTTGCATCGTTCGTCGTCGTCTGCCTGACCCTAGTCACGGCGTTGCCGTGTCGCGCCGATGTCGTCGTTAACGGCACTCGCACCGCGATCAGCTTGAATGGCGCGTGGGAGTCGCTCCCGATCCATGGGTTCACGTTCAGCTACCCGCCGCCAGCTACTGGGTGGGGACCGGTGAGCGTGCCGTGCAATCCGGACCAGGATAAGGCGGTGGAGTCTCCGAACGGCCCGTACCGACAGCCGATTCGGGATATGTTGACGAAGGACGGCAAGGACTTCAAGCGCCACGACAAAATCGCGGCGTGGTATCGCAGGTCATTCGCCGGACCCGCCGCGCCGATCCCCGGCCAGCGGGCGATTCTGCATTTCGATGGGGTAGCGTTCAAGAGCACCACGTGGTTCAATGGCAAGATTCTTGGCGATTGGGTGATCGGCGAAGTCCCGCACGATTTCGACGTGACGACGTTGGTTAAGTACGGCCAACCGAACGAACTCGTCGTCGGCGTCGCCGGTCGCGAGGCGATCGTCGACCTAGCATCGAAGTCGTACATCGCCCCGGCAGGCGGTGTGATGACCGGGATCTGGGGAGGCGTTTCGCTGCAGTTCGTTCCGGTGACAAGTATCGACGACGTGTTCGTTAAGACATCGTTCCGAAATAAGAGCATCACACTGGACGCGACCGTGGCGAATACGATGGCCAAGCCTCGCGTGGTTATCGTCGACGCGACGGTCGTCGACGCGCACGGCGAACCGCAATGTGCGTTCGCCCCACAGACCGTGACCGTCTCGCCAAACACTTCGAGCGCCGTGACGCTCTCGAAGGACTGGATCGCTCCGCGATTGTGGTCGCCGGAAACGCCGATCATGTATTACGCTCAGGTACGACTGCGCGAAGGCGCACAGGTGCTCGATCAGAGTTCGCAGCGATTCGGCTTCAGGGAGTTCTGGATCGAGGGCCGCGATTTCTATCTCAACGGTGTAAAGACCGTCCTACGGCGTAATAGCATGCTCACCCATCTCGGTGCGCCGCCAGAGGGCATCGAGCGCGAAATTCGCAACACGGCCGGACGGCCGTTCAATGCGATGCGGCTCCATATCGGCTTCGACAACTCAGATCTGCTCGATGCGACCGACCGGTTCGGCGTGATGACGATGCCAGAGCTCGCCTGGTACAACATCGGCGACGACTACGACCTGGCGCATACGGACACGTGGCTGCCCAACTTGCTCGAATACGAGCGCAGGCTGATCAAGCTGCACCGCAGCCGTCCGTCGATAGTCATTTGGAACCTCACAAACGAGACGTTCTGGGACGATACCAGCCCAGGCAATATGAAGATTGCCGACGCGCTGCTATCGATGGCGAAGGCGATGGACCCGACCCGGCCACAAGAAGGCGACGCCGAGATCACCTGGGGCGGTCGGCTTCCGATTATCAGCATCCACTATCCCGAAGGGACGGCGGGCGTGACGCGCGTCAAATATCCCGATTCGGGGATTGTGGTGCCGAACGATTTCTATTGGCTGCCCAAGGACCCGAACGAGATGGCGCATAGCTGGCGCGCCGATTTCAAGTGGGACCGACCGCTCATGATCGGGGAGTTTTGGGATACTGGCTTCAACTTCGACGAACGCTCGGCGTTCATGGGCGAGGAGGCGTACGACTGGGAGCGATGGCGCTTGACCGATTTTTCGGGGCGCGACGGCAAGGGGCCGAACACCTGGAACGACATGGTCACGAAGATGACCGATGTCTACCGCATGCAGGGCGTAGCGGGCATGAACCCGTGGTCGGGCGACCGTCCGACGGTCTTCCCGTCGGTGGTCGTTCGCGCGTTGGAGTTCCACCCCAACTTCTACGCCGGCAAGACAACCACCCGCAAGGTGGTGGTGATCAACGACACCAACGCGACATACGGCTATCCTGGCCTGCAGTGCCGGTTGACGGTCAACGGCGTGACCGCGTGGGAGAAGACCATTGGGCTCGACGTTCGCGCCGGATCGACGCAAGCAGTCGATATTCCGATCGAATGCCCGAATGTCACCGAACAGACAAAGGCGCAGCTTACCGTTCGGTTCCGTTGCGAGATGGGCGGCAACTGGTACGATCTGAGCCGCTACGACGAGACGATCTACGTGGTGCCGGCCGCTCGATGGAGCGCGCCGAAAGACGGAATCGCGCTGCTCGATACCACCGGGGCGACGACAAAGGCGCTGAGCGCCGTCGGCCTCGACCTGACGCCGCACCTGTCAGTGACGGCCGCCGACCTTGCGACGGCCCGTGTACTGGTAATCGGGGCCGGAACGGACCCGACGCCGTTCTCGGCGGCGATCCAGAAGTTCGTGGAGAAGGGCGGACGGGTCGTCATGCTGTCGGCATCGAACTCGAGCGCGCTCTCGCCAGACATGCCGGAGATCGACACGAAGCATGTGGCATCGCGTGTCTGGTTGCGAACACATGGCAGCTCGGCTCTCGCCGGGCTCGAAGAGCCGCAGTTCCAACACTGGCAGTCGGATAACATCGTCAGTACTGAGACGGCTTATATCCCGAGTTCGGGCAATTGCAAGATCTTCCTCGATGCCGGCGGGCTGTACGGCATGAAGTGGACGCCCCTCATGGAGGTCGCGCACGGGCAGGGCAGCTATCTCGTGAGCACCCTCAACCTGATCGACAAGGCAGGCATCGAACCAGCCGCTGATAGGCTGCTGGTCTCGCTGATCGGTTACGCATCGTCCGAGCCCGCGCCGCACGGCCTGCCGCTGAGGCTGCTTGCAGGCGACAATGCCGCGCTCAAGCAGGCGCTCGCGACCTGCTCGGTTGTCGTTTCCGCCGGGCTCTCTGGCAACGGGCCGGTGCTTGTCGACGGCTCGTATAAGCCGACCGCAGACGAGATCGCAAAGCTCAAGGCGTACTTGGCCGACGGCGGCTCAGTTTGGCTGCACGGCTTTACGCCGGATATCATCGGGAACGTTGCCGGGCTCTTCCCGGCAGCTCCAAAGCTCGTCGAGATCGACAAGACGGTGCAGGCCTGCGCACGGCGTTCCGACGATCCGTGGATGGACGGGTTGAGCTCGTACGACTTCGCGTGGACCCGGGTCAACACAGGAGCGCGCGGAGACTACTTTGCGGGAGCGCAGTCGACGGCGTCGATTGGAAAGTACGTGTTCGTGCCGGCGACGTGGGATTCGGCCACTATCCTCACCGCGCCAGCGGTACTGGCGAAGGTGCGGACTGGCAAAGGCGCGGTCCTGGTGGACACCCTGCCTTGGGAGAACGCGTTCGGCCCCGAACTCGACAAGGCGATCCGAGTGACATCCGCCCTCACTCTCAATCTAGGCGGCGACATTCAGACCGAACCAGCGAAATCGTATAGCTACTTCAACGTCGATATCGCGTCCAAAACCAATCGCGGCTATTACGACGAGGTTGCGGGCGACGGCAAGGGCGGTTGGACCGATCAGGGCGAGAACGATATGCGCTACTTCCTGATCGACCACAAGGGCAAAGTCGGCGACATGGATGTCGTTACCGGCAACTTCCCCGCGCAGGCGACGTTTGCGGACCGACCGTTTGCGCTCGTCAACCCGAAGGCGAACGGCGGCAAAGCCGTCGTCACTCTGCGAGGGCAGGGGCATGATCCCGCAGCGCCTGCATCCGTGACCGGCATCGCGGTGGGGCACAAGGCTGATAAGCTATGGTTCCTCGAGTCGGCATGCTGGGCGGTCAGCGGCAACTTCAATGAGGTGCTTGGCCGCTACACCATTCATTATGAGGACGGCACGACCGCTGACTTTCGGTTGCGAGAAGGCGTCGAGTTGACTGACTGGTGGGATCCGAAGCCGCTACCCGGTTCGCGCGTCGGCTGGAGCGGTCGCAACCCGATGCACGCGCCCGTCGGCATGTATGTGACCGAGTGGACCAATCCGAATCCCGACAAGACGATCGCGTCCGTCGACCTCGAAGGCAACCTCGCCGAAGCGCAGATCGTGCTTGTCGGTATCACCGGCGGCGTCGAATCCACCAGTGGCGGCGAAGCAGCCGCGCATCCGGTGGCGGCGTGGGATTTCGGCGCGGTCAAGGACGGGGTCATCCCGAACTTGATCCCAGGCGTGGCACCGCTAAAGTACTTCACCTATATGAACCCGCCACAACCGATCGCCGTGGCCGGGGGTGTGAAGTTCGCCCATGGATCGTCGGTTGAGGGCTCGGTGAAAGGTCTGGCGGGTATCGCCGACGCCACGCCGTGGACGCTCAACGTCGACCTCACCGTCGACGAGAAGCCGGACGGCTATTGTGGCGGAATATTCCAGGCGATGGACTACCTGAAGGCAGGCCTGAGGCTCGTGGTTGGCGAGAACCTAAAGCTGACGACGGAGATTTACGAGGCGGACGGCAAGGGGCGGTATCTCACTAGCTCGGCACCCCTGACTCCAGGGCGCGATTACAAGGTCAGGATCGTCTTCGACGGCCAGAAGGCGACGATGTACTTGAACAACCACCTCGACGCCGTCGTGGATTCCCCGGTGCCTGATGCTTGGGCCGGTGGGCTGCAAGTCGGCGTCGCAGGCGGCAATAAGTACAACTTTAACGGCGTCGTCCGCAGTTTGTCGATTGTGCCCGGCGGGTAGAGGTGAGGGGCGATTGCGGGGACAAGATGCCTCCGGCGGCTCCTACTCGGAAGGTGCCAGCTGCGCGTTGGGCCGCGTAGCGGCATGTTGGCGGCATGTTGGCGGCATGTTGGCGGCATTTGGGTGGCTCGCTCCGTGGCGAGGTGGGGCGGGTGCGTGAAGCTGGCTGCGAGACGGTCACTGACCAAATAGCGAGTGACCGTTGACATAATCGCGACTTCGTGTTATCTTTGTGTATTGTACAACTAGTTAGTTTTGCTGTCTAACAGCATCGCGCTTATCGATAACAATCGCCGAGCGCAGTCACATACACCGGAGGCCGCACTATGGATCTAAAACAGGCAAAACGGCAATATGCGTTTACGCTTATCGAACTGCTCGTAGTGATCGCCATTATTTCGATTTTGGCGGCTGTTCTCTTCCCGGTCTTTGCGACAGCGCGCGAGAAGGCCAGACAGACCGCTTGCGCAAGCAACCTCAAGCAGATCGGCCTCGCCGCCGTACAGTATGCCCAGGATTACGACGAGATCGTCGTCATGCAGATGGGGCAATGCGTCGACCCGTCGATCGGTTGCGCCACAATCGGTGGCAATGCCCGCCATCCGACCTGGTTCGACAACCTGCTCCCGTATGTGAAGACGAACAATGTGGCCTGGTGCCCCGACGATCCGTCGACGCAGGCCCAGCTTACGGACGCGGTCGGGAGCTACTACGCGACCGCGACCCAGAACGCGCGCCCTAGCTATTTTATCAACTCCTCTCTCGCCGCCAATCTGAACGGCTCCCTGTACGGCTACATCGATGACAACTACGGCAAGCCGGGGATCAACATGTCGAAAATCATCTGCCCCTCGAACACGATGCTGCTGATGCCGCGATACGCCGCCTTCTCGAAGTCAGTCTGTTCGCTTGGGGGATTAGGCTATTGGATGCAGTGCCGACCGCCTGGGGCTGGCGGAAACTATACGTACTCGTCGTGTCCCGCGCCAATCGATGCGCCAGCGGGCGGCTATCCGACCGGAGTCAACGATGTCGGCATCAACAAAGCCGTCTATCGCCACTCGGCGGGGGAACTGTACGTCTTCTGCGATGGCCACGTCAAGTACTTCGTGCCTACGCAGCTTTGCTACGACGACAGCAGTACCAATAAGTCGACCTATTGCTCGGATAAGGTCATCTGGTCGAATCCACAGATGCAGTAGTGTTGCGTGATACCCTGCCTTCATTTTACAAGCCCCCGCCTGTAGGCGCGGGCTTGTTTGCGACGGGCTGAGCGCGTGGGGCATCTATGTCGACGGGGTGAACGTTGGCGGTCAGTCTGCGATGGTCTTCGCGGCGCGTGTTGCGTCCCCGCGTGGTAAAATCAGCCACATGACGACTACATTCGTACCCAATTCGCCGCCGAGGTCGCCGCTTGTTGCGGTGATCGCCTTCGTGCGGACCTGGTTCAAAATCTATGGCGTCTTCTTGCAGGACGCGCTCGTCTACCGCGCGAACGCGGTCATCTGGCTGATGACCGATACCGTGCCGGCGTTCGTGATGCCGTTGATGTGGCTGAGCTCGTACAACGGCCGCGACACCATCCAAGGCTATTCGCCGTCGCATATGGTGATTTACTACATGGTGGTGCTGTTTCTCGCAAGCGTCGTCGAGGCGCATATTATGTGGGACATGGCCAACGATGTCAAGCAGGGCAAATTCAACATCTACCTCACGCGCCCGTACTCGTATATGGCGTACTGCGGCGCCTCGAATCTGTCGTGGCGGTTGATGCGGACGATGATCTTCGTGCCGATCTTCTGCCTTATCCTGGCCGTATTCCACAAATATGTTCACTGGCACGCCGCCGATTACAACTTCGGCTGGCAGTTTTGGCTCGCGGTGCTATTCGGGCACATCCTGTCGTTCTGCCTAACGTATGCGATTGGGCTGACATCGCTCTGGCTGGTCGAGACAGCCAGCCTGTTTCACTTCTACTATTTACCGCTGGTCATCTTCAACGGCCAGATAGCTCCG
>FSUB01000159.1_pt1 | contig 13220 bp, 10 predicted proteins | sample 1637331 | NCBI WGS metagenome assembly FSUB01 (sample SAMEA3914816, study PRJEB12502) | metagenome | biome: forest; material: soil | place: USA | collected 2011-09-16 | depth 0.3 m
GTGTTCGTCCCCTGCGAGGTCTGCCACGGCAAGCGCTACAACCGCGAGACCCTCGAGGTCAAATACAAGGGCAAGAGCATCTCGGATATCCTAGAAATGACGGTCGGCCAGGCGGTGGAGTTCTTCGAGAACGTCCCCGCCATCATCCGCAAGCTGCGCACCATCCACGAGGTCGGCCTCGACTACATCCGCCTCGGCCAGCCCGCCACCCAGCTTTCCGGCGGCGAGGCGCAGCGGATCAAGCTCGCGAGCGAACTGTCGAAGCGCGCCACCGGCAAGACGATGTACATCCTCGACGAGCCCACCACTGGCCTCCACTTCGCCGACATCAAGAAGCTGATCGCACTCCTCCAGCGCCTCACGAGCACTGGCAACACGGTGCTCGTGATCGAGCACAACCTCGACGTCATCAAAACCGCCGACTGGCTCATCGACATGGGCCCGGAAGGCGGGGATAAGGGCGGCACCGTGGTGGTCGAAGGCACCCCGGAGACAGTCGCGGCGACGGCGGCGTCGCATACCGGGCGGTATCTGAAGCACGTGCTCGCGGGCGAGATGCTGGCGAGTGTGCGGTGAAGAGCGTGGTCGCGGAATGGTAATGAAGATCGTTTAGCGCTACCGGCGTCATACGCGGACGGCACCCTAAAACTCGTGCCTGAAATACGACTTGGAACGAATTACTTATGACTTTCCCAACCAGGGCGCGCACGTCATCCTGTCCAAGATTGACAAGGATTGACAATCGAGGTATGCTTCCTTTGTATACGAATGAAGGGAACATGAATGAACGTAAACCTAACCCCTGAACTTGAGAATATCGTTCACGCCAAGGTTCGAACAGGGCGTTACAACTCCGCGAGCGAAGTTGTGCGCGAGGCTCTTCGGCTAATGGACGAGCGTGACCAGGCAAGGGCCATGCACCAAGCCGTAATCCGGCGAAAGATCGATGAGGGCTGGGCTTCCGCGTCGTCGGGCAAATTACTGAGCGGCGAGGATGTGTTTGCCGAGCTAGAAGCGAAGCTAGACGAAATGGAACGTAGCGCGCTTTGATGAAACAGCCTCTATTTACTGCGGAGGCAAGGATTGACTTGGCCGAGATCACGATCTTTCTCGTCGAAGAGGCTGGGATTGCCATTGCGCGTAAAGTCATCCGAAACATCAAAGCCGCAGGCGCATTTCTCAATCAAACGCCTGGCGCGGGTCACATCCTGGAAGACCTCACAGACAAGCCCGTCCGATTTTGGCATATCCCGCCGTACCTTCTCATATACGATCCCGCTCCTCAACCGATAACTATTCTGCGAGTTCTCCACGGCAGTCGCGACGTGCTTTCAGTAATCACCGAAGACGAACGCTGAGAGCACTGATCTCGACGTCATCAAAACCGCCGACTGGCTGACCGACATAGGCCCGATGGCGGCGACAGGGGCGGCACGGTCGTCGTCGAAGGCACCCCGGAGACCGTCGCGGCGTGCGCCGCATCGCACACGGGGCGGTACCTGAAGCATGTGCTCGCGGGCGAGATGTTGGTGAATGTGCGGTGAGGTGGGTGAGGGTTGGTGCGGGTAACGGACGAAAAAATAATGTACGCCCGCCGGCATCCACGGAACTCATAGCCCTCGTATGGTTATTAAATTGCGTAGCGAGCACATTATCAAAGTATGGCTCTTGGGCGACACTGTGTTCGAGGCTAAGCAAAATGAGGATGCGAGCGTCAGACCGGCTAGAACAGATACTCGAGATTGAACGCGCACTTTGCGCCAAGCCACGAGAAGAGCACGAGGATCGAGCCATAGTCGACAAGCTCGTAAATGGCTTGCTGCACGATACGGATGTGCAGGTGCGCGAACGATGCGCTAGTTCGCTACGCTGGGTGACGGTATCACGAGAAACGATGTCGCAAGTTACGACAACACTCGTGTTTGTTATCGGCAATAGGGACGAGTATCCGTTTGTTCGTGAGATGGCCATTGAGGCCGTAGGACACTTCGACGTCGAAGCCGCTGTGCCAGTCTTGCTGGCAAGCCTCACGGACATTTCCTCTGAAGTCAGATATTGGGCGGCTGTAACGCTAGGTTTGTCGTCCGCTCCGGGAGTTGTCAATGCCCTCGAACAAATTGCCGCGACGGACGCAGCTGTCATCGAAGTATGGGAAGCAGTTGCAGACGCGGCGCGACAATCGCTAGACCATATTAGGCAGAGGCTCGAACCAGACGACGAATGAGCTACCCGAAGCTACAACCAATTCTCACGTTGACGAGTAGCATTATCGTGGAATATAATGTTTACAAGGACACTATCATGGCAATTGCAAGGGAAAATCGAATACTAGGGCGACTCGCCGACAAAGCCGCGCTTTTGGCCTTATTGGACAAAATCGATGCTGCCAATGGGCACATACGCCGAAAGGGATTGCCTGCAAAGCAGCTTCGAGACCTTATGATCGGGCAAGGAGTCAATCCAGACGCCAACATGGCGTCACGCGAGCTTCACCGTATGAAATACGGGGAAGATGAATGACAACATTACTATGGGACAGTAGCGCCCTCGCCAAACGGTATGTGCCAGAAAGAGGCAGCAATCTCGTCGATTATTTGTTCGACGAGAGTTCCAATTCGCGGATGGTTGCGTCCGTGGTTGTGTATGCCGAAGTTCGATCCGTTTTGAGGCGGGCACTGAATAGAAACTCCATCAATGCGGAAGCTTACGGCGGCGCGATCGACACACTCGCCGACGATTGGCTACTAACCCCAGAGTTTAGCCTCCTCTCCACCAGCGACTCCGCATTTCTGGGTGGAGTGGCCCATATCGACCACCATAACATCAACGCCAGCGACGCGTCAATTCTTCATAGCTACCTCGATTTCGTTTCCTCAAATACAACACGTAATCATTGCTTTGTTTCCTCTGACAAAAACTTCCTGCGGGCCGCCCGAAGCACAAGTGTAACGGTAATAGACCCTGAGCAGATTACCGTTCACGAACTCCTTGCGCTAAAATTGTAGCGTTCAGGCTCAAGGACTCACTCGGCGTCAACCCCTAACGCACCATCGAACTCACCAAGACCGCCTCAGCGAACACCGCTTCCGCTTTAGCAAATCCCCACCCATGGCGATACAGTCAGCATGGCTGACGAACACCCAATCTATCCTAACCCGCCTGCCGAAAGGCGAACGATCAAGCCGCTTGGCGGCAAGCTCTACGGGCATATCCCCCACTTGCCGGGAAGCCGCATGGGGTCCGGCGACCACCGCTGCCACGACGGGCAAGACCATATCTGCACCGTTAAGACGCGCGACCGCCACGACACCATCATCGTGACCGAGAAGCTTGACGGCTCCAATTGCGGCGTTTCCAAGATCGACGGCAAAATCGTGCCGCTCACCCGCGCCGGGTACACCACCCACGATTCGCCGCACCGGCAGCACCACATGTTCGGCGATTGGGTTTACACCAATTTCGAGCGCTTCGACGCGCTCCTAACCGAGGGCGACCGCTGCATCGGCGAGTGGCTGGCGCTCGCCCACGGGACGCGATACGATCTGCGGCACGAGCCGTTCGTCATGTTCGACATCATGCGTGGGACGGATCGGATCCTTTACGCGGAGTTGGTGAGCCGCTGCGATAGTGGAAGGTTTACAACGCCGGCGCTTCTGCACGTTGGCGGCGCGGTATCGATTGACGCGATCCTCGCAAAGATCGCGACATCCGGCCACGGCGCGCTCGATCCGGTTGAGGGCGCCGTTTGGCGCGTGGAACGCGTCGATCCCGTAAAAAAAGCGAAATCGGTAGACTTCCTCGCCAAGTACGTGCGGCCCGACAAGCAGGACGGCGCCTACTTCGCCGAATACACTGGCGCAGATGTCTGGAACTGGCGACCGTAGCGCGACTGTCGTGAAGCGGTCGCCAACCCATAGCCATTGGATACGCTACGCATTCGGCGAGTAAATCAAACTCCGCCCCCCTCCGTTGAGACCTGTCGGCGGCTGGGCCGTACAACAAACGCCACCGACTCCGTATTCAGAAATTCGGGATATTGCCATTGCGCAAAAGCAAGCCAGGGTCTCGCCTTTATCCAGCCGCCAATGTGCAATAACACTAACCGTTCTGCTCACCGACCTAACTAAAACTTCTCGCTGCGAGGACTTGCTTTTTTGAAATAACTAAGATACAATATTAACATATGCGAACATTTGTACCTAGTCTTAAGAACGAGGGATCAGGCCGTTGGCGTCCAGAGTAATTGTGGAATGGGGTGCGGCCAGGCCATACTCTTCCACTCACAATCAACTTCGGTGCCAGTCGAACCAACGAGGGGCTCGGGGGGGCGTTCCAGGCACTCAGTACCTGGCACAATATCTCCCAATCTGCGCGCATTACCCTGAATAATATGCGCTGTAGTATCGACGTTTTTTGTTGATTACCGATGATGTCGCGCACAATAAATTTCCTATGCGCATGAATAATAATTTCTTCGCATTGCTGCATAATGCACGACCAACCAGGAGACCGAACCATGCCGAGATACGATATCACCCCCGTTCCCGATGCCGACCTGCAAGTCGGACTCCTACTGGCTATGCTCGATATGGGAACAGAAGGGTGGCTCGATGAGATCGGAGACGTCACCGATGAGCTGGTACGGTTCCAGCCGTTTCCCGATAGTCATAGCATCGGCGCCATCGTCCTCCACCTCGCCGACTGCGAGAATTGGTGGCTGCACCATATCGCGGCCGGACTGCCGCGCGATCCCGCCGAGGTCGCGGAGTTCCTCTCCGACGAAACCGACCAGTACGGCCTCGATTGGCCGACTCCACCTGCGGAGCCGTTTGCGTGGTACTTGGAGAAACTGCGCCGGGTTCGCAAACGAACGCGCGAACTGGTGCTCGCGATCAACGATCCCGAACACATCGGCAAGCATGGCGACGACGAGTTCACCCTGCGCTGGATACTGCACCACGTGATCGAACACGAGGCGTATCACGCTGGCCAGGCCGTCTTCCTCAGCGTGATGTACGGCGCGCAAGGACGAGGAAATTGAGACTGCGAAGGGTCATTCCCGTTCTCTACAGCCGGCACTTCAGTGCACGGTCCTAGAGCCCATCAGTGGCCTTACCCGCCCTTCCGCGTCGCGGTCAGCGCGCCGGACGGGCACTCCGCGACCTGCGCCGCGACCTCGTCGGCGGTAGCGGCGGCAAGCACGATCCACGGGTGCTCGCGCGGACGAAAGACGGCCGGCAGGCCCTTAGCGCACTTGCCGCAGTGGACACACTTCGCGCTGTCCCAGTGGATGATGATCTCATCGGTTTCGTAGTTCTTCTTGACGCCTTCCTTCACGGGTCGGGCTCCTTTCGGTAACGGCAATGCCGCCATGAGCATACCACGCGGACTGTCGACCTTCAACGTCTTTTGTAGCTGTTTGGACTACCGGAACGGTCAAGCATGCGGCCTCATGCCGCGTTTCGGCGGCACATCTGAACTCTAAGTCTCTCATTGCCAAGCGAGAAAAGTTCCCGTTTACACGGTCGAAAAATCCGCCAACGCTGTTGGTCATCATGGCCCTCGCTTGCGGGGGCAGGCGCGTCCCGACGGGACGGCGACTGGGGGTTCACGTCCATGACAGTCCGGGAGCGGCCGATCCGCGAGTGAGCGGCGTCAGTTGGCAAGGCCACAAAAACTTGAATGGCTGAGCCGTCACACGACTTTTTCCGTGGTGATTGACGACTGGCCGGATGCGCGGTACATTGATCCTATGGACAAACCGACCGGAACCAAACCGAGGCTGGACTATATCGATGGGGTCCGCGGGCTCGCGGCCATCTACATCGTGATCCATCACCTTTTCCTGAACCTTTACCCCGTGATCTGGCATCCCGAGGCGAAGGCGGCGTTCAACGCCGCCTGGTGGGCACCGGCGGCTGGCTGGCTGCTGCTTGGGCACTATGCCGTCGGCGCGTTCATCGTGCTCTCCGGCTACTGCCTGATGATGCCAGTGGCGCGCGACGGAGCTCTGCGCGGCGACTGGCAAGGCTTCTACACGCGCCGCCTCGCGCGAATCCTTCCGACGTATTACGCCGCCATCGTCTTCTGCCTCCTGGTCGACTACTTCGGGCACGTCGGCGGCCACATCCGCTTCAAGGATGTGGTCGTACACGCCTTCCTCATCAACAACTGGCTGAGCAACGACGCGATCAACGGCGCGTTCTGGTTCATCGCGACCCAAGCGCAGCTCTATCTTCTCTTTCCAGCCCTGGTCTGGCTGCGGTTCCGGCTTGGGGCTGTGTGGGCGACGCTCGCCCTCGTCGCGGTTTCGATGGCGGCGTTCCAGATCTGGCACGACGTTCTGCCGTGGTCGACTTGCGTCCACTATGTCGGGCTGCTCGCGATCGGCATGCTCGTCGCCGAGATCGTGTTCTCGCCCGATGCCCGGTGGGCACCAGTGAAGGGGCATGATGCCTGGGGACCGCTATCTGCGACGGCGCTGATCTCGCTTTCGGTGATCTCGACGGTACGCTTCGACGATATCATGGCGTGGGAACGGCTCGTCGGCTGGGCCGACCTCTTGGTGGGGATACTCACTGCCGGAGCGCTGGTCGTCGCGGCGAAGAGCGCGGCAAACCCGCTTAGACGGGTACTTGAGTGGAAACCCCTGGTGAGCGTAGGGACGTTCTCGTACAGCCTGTACCTGATACACGGGCCGTTGCTGATCATGGTACGAAACCACCTGCCCTATGTGACCAACAACAATGTGGCCGCCATCATGTGCCTGATAGTCACACCGGCCTGCTTCGTCATCGGCTACGGGTTCTACCTGCTTTTCGAGAAGCCGCTTGGAGCGTCGAAGAAACCTAAGTCCGTGGCCGAGCCTGCCAAGAGCGAGCTAGGGGTCGGATAGCCTAAGCGGCTATCCGCGTCATTTCGATGGGTTCCGCATGCTTCGCCAGCTGCGAAAGCTTACGTTCGCTCTTCACGCGGTTCATGGCCGTATCGGCGGCGGACAAGAGCGTGTTGTAGTCGGCCCCATCGGCCGGGTAACACGCCGAACCGACACTGACATCCACGCGCAGAGCGCCGAGGCGCTCGTGTACGAGCTTCGGGTCATAGCGTTGAACGGCGGCGTGGATTCGCTGGGCGACGGTCTCCGCTTTGGCGCGGTCGGCGTCGGCAAGGTAGATCAGGAACTCATCGCCGCCGAAGCGCGACACGATGTCCTTGTCGGAGACGACGGTGCGGAACACTTCGGCGAGTTCCCTGAGGACCACGTCTCCCCGCTGGTACCCGAAGTTATCGTTGACGGGCTTGAAGCTGTCGAGGTCGACGCACAGCAGAGCAAACGGCTCGTTCAGGTCGGACCGCTTATGGACTTCCCGCTCGACGACATCCGTGATGCGGCTGATATTCACCAATCCGGTCAGCGGGTCGTGCGGCGCTTCTCTTCGCGAGCGGTCGAACGATAGCCCGTTGAAGATAGCCATAGCGGCACGCTCGGCGATCGTTTCTAGGAGTTGGCGATCATTGCGCGTGAAGACGTTCTCCTCGCCGTGATAAACGTTGATCGTGCCGAGCACGCTGTCCTCAAAGACGATGGGCACGATCAGCGCCGACTTGAGCGCCGTCCACTCCTGGATATTGGACCCGGTCAGCAGGATATCGTCGCTGTCGTATTCGCCGAGATACCCTTCGCGCTTGCGCATCACGTCGAGCGAAAGGCTCCTGGGCGAGACGGTGCGCGATCCGGTAAAGTAGGCGAGATTTGGTCCCACGACCGACCGCGCGACGAGCGTGTCGGGCACATCGCCGGTTAGCATAAAGACGCAGGTCGTGCCAGGCATGATCGCTTCGAGCTTCTTGACCAGGATGTCGAGAGAATCTTGAAGGCCAAGGCTCGTCGACAACGTCTGCGCGACCTCGTACAGCGCCCATAGCTCCGACGATGCCCGCTGAATATCGCGGACGGCCTGGTCGGCCTTGCTCGGTTTCGCTACCGGGTCGGTGGCCGCGCTAGCGATCAGCGCCTTTTCGGCGCGCATCTCCTCGACGACATTGCCGATGACGACTAGAAAGGCGTCGACGACGACCGGGTCGAAGTGGGTTCCGGCATCCTTGGTGATCACCTCGCAGGCCCGTTCATGAGTCCAGGCGTTGCGGTAGGACCGGTTCGACGTTAGCGCGTCGTAGACATCGGCGACGGCCATGATGCGCGCGGTAAGCGGGATGTCCTCGCCTGCGAGCCGATCCGGGTACCCCGTGCCGTCCCACTTCTCGTGGTGGTGGCGAACGACGGGCAAGACGGGCCACGGGAACTCGACAGGTTCGAGGATCGCCGCCCCGATCTCGGGGTGCTTCTTGATCTTGTCGAACTCCGCGTCGGTCAGACGACCCGGCTTCAGGAGCACATACTCCGGAACGCCCAGCTTCCCGATATCGTGAAGCAGCGCGCCGGTGTTGACGCCCTCAAGATCGTTACCGGTAAGCCCCATCTGTTTGGCGATCGCAACCGAGTAGCGCTGGACCCTCAAGATGTGCTGGTGCGTGTACTGGTCCTTGGCGTCGATCGCAAGAGCCAAGCTCTTGATCGTCGAGAGGTAGAGGTCGGCAAGGTGCGCCTTACTGATCTCGATCTCTTCGCTGTGCTTGATCGCCTCCTGCCGACGAGCCACATAGGTGGCGTACGACTGGTACATCAGATAGGCTACCGGCGAGCCAAACAGGATGGCACCTCCGATGTGCGTACCAAATAACACCAACGCCGCAGCGCCGATGGCGGCCCCGGCGAAGTACCCGGGCGCGGTCCAAAGGAACGTCTCGCGCCAGAGCGTGACGACGTTCTCCTCGGTACAAAGCGCGATGATGGTCGCGACGCCGCCTGTATTGATTGCGTAGTACGCCAAGCACGACGCGGCGATGGCTGGGAACGAGTCGACCGGGTTTATCGTAAGCTGGTGGCCATTGAGTGCGACGAAGATCCCACCGGCTACAGCCGCTTCGACGCAGGCCAGGCTGACATTGAAGATCAGTTGGTGGAACTTCTGTACCTTCGGGTAGATCCCGTTGGTCACGCTCACCATTGCCGCGACGCAGATGCCGTCAGCGGGACCTAGGTGCATCATCGCGAGGAAGGTTATCAAGAAACCAACCGACATCGAGCCATCGTCTTCGTCGGCCCCGGCAATGCGGGTGATGACGACCTTCTTGCCGCCGGCGACGGTGGCGAGGATGAGGAAAGCGGCGAACTCCCAGGCGGGAACCGACGAGCGCGGGAACGGATAGAACACGGCGGCGACGCCGGCCCCGATCCCGGCCAGAACCGTAAGGATCAAAAACAGTTGTGCTTTTCGCGGTAGCGCATTCATAGCTGTGACGAATATGGCCACGCCTTAAAGGTTGAGGCGAAGTGCTCCTCTCCACTTATCGGCGGTTTCGTCTGGAGAGTTTATAGTAGGCTAACACGCTTCGACACATAAAACACTATCCATTTCAAGGGTATTTACTTCATTACAGCGACTATTTATCCAATCACGTTCATTAGTTGATAGTTTATGTATTCACCATTTCGTCAGAAAAGAATCAAAAAAAACCGCCGCGAATGCGGCGGTTAGAGTTGATGAAGATCTTGGAAGCGGCTACTCGCCCTTGAGAACGACCGAGCTGAGGTCGACTCCGGCGAGTGAGGAACCCCACACGGCGCGGTTGTCCCATACCGATTCGCGGCCCCAAACGGCTCGGCTGGCGGAGACGCCGGTCTTGCCCCAAACGGCCCGGGTGGCGTCGGTATCCGACGAGCTGTCGGTGATCGAATACTTGCCCCACACGGCGCGCATGTCGTTGACGTTGGTGCCCCAGATGCCATAGGTTCCGTAGAGGCCGGTCTTGCCCCAGACCGCTCGATTCATTTCGACGGCCAGGTTGCCGCCCGAGTCGACGTACAGCGTCGGGCTCATCGCGACGTCGGTGGCGACAATGTGGCATCCGAGGGCCTGGTCGACGTTGAGATAGCCTGCGCCATAGGTGAACGCGTCCCCGGTGCCGCTCGGCGTGAGCAGCTTGTCGGCGGTGATCATCAAGCGGGCCTTCACCGTGTTCGGGTTCAGCGTCGGGTCCGACTGAAGCATCAAGGCGACGGCACCGGCGACGACCGGTGTGGCCATCGATGTGCCCGAAAGGCGGAAGTAGGAATACGACGAAGCGTTGCTCGCGCCCTTCCTGACGTAGGTCGAGTTTGGGATCTTGTTCGAACCGCTGTAGGCGTAGTCGAGATACGATCCGCTAGCGAGCGTCGAGATGACTAGGTTGCCAGGGGCGACCAGGTCGGGCTTGAGGATAAGGTCGCCTCGGCTCGGGCCGCGGCTCGAGTAGGTCGCGATCTTATCGTTGGCGCGATTGCCGTCGATCGACTTCATGGCGCCGACAGTGATAACGTATGGGTCGTTGCCGGGCGTATCTATCGATCCGTACGCGGTCCCCCACCCTTCGTTATCGGCTGTTGGCGAGTTGATGGCGCTCAAGCGACCCTCGTTGCCTGCGGCCGCGAGAACGACGATCCCTGCCTTCCAGGCCGCTTCCGCCGCCTGGCAAATCGGGTCGGTTGTGTACGATTCGCTCACTGGGTGGCCAAGCGAGAGGTTGAGAACGCGTATCTTATACTGCTTGGCGTTCGCGACCACCCACTGGATGCCAGCGACGACATTGCTGACCGTGCCGGATCCGTGCGCGTCGAGAACCTGGACGCTTACGAGGTTCGACCCCGAGGCAATGCCTTTAAACGTTTGGCTGTAGTTCGTACCGGTGGACGCCGCGCCGCTTCCGGCGATGAGACCGGCGACGTGGGTCGCATGGCCGCATCCGTCGCCCAGCAGGTCGGTCTTCGCCTGGCCGACAAGCTGGAGGAGCGGAGTCTGGCCGATCAGCGACGCCACCATGTCCGTCAGCGGGACGAAGCTGGCGCGTGCGACGACGCGGCTCTGCAAGAGGCCGTTGTTGAAGTCGGAGTGCGGGTAGATGCCGCTATCGACGACCGCGACGGTGACGCCGGTTCCGTCGACGCCGTACTGCGCACGAGCGACATTCGCGGTGCTGCTCGTATCGGTGAACGTATCGCACTTGGCGACAGCGCCATCGAACGAGAGGCCCGCGATGTGCGGCATGGCGGCGAAAGCCTTAAGGTTCTTACGGGGTAGGCGCACGGCGACGGAATGCACGATGTTCAGATGTCGGTAGACATCGCCGCCGAGCCGCGTGATGCGCGTTTCGTCGGCAATGGTGACTGGCGCATCGAACCTGGCGATCACGCCGACCTGGCCGCTGGCGGCTGGCGAAGCGACGAGCGCAGAGACCTTAGCATCCATCGTAACGGCGTTTGCGGCAGTGAGGGCCGAGCCGACAAAGGCGAGAGCCGACAAAGCCAGCTTAAAGGCGACAATCCGTGTCAATTTTCTAATCCTTCGTAACCGTCATCCGGTAGCCCGGCTACCCTGCCCGCGTTTGCGAGTTTAGGCCCGTGGCTTTGCGTCTCGGTCTTTCAACCGATTTGCCGTTGGCGGATTGCGAAGATTACCTGGTCGTTTGAAAGCTTCTTCCACTGGCGCTCGATCAAAACTCGTTACCCGTCGAAGGCGGCCAGCCCGATGCTTCCCTTTTGATTGTGCCACTGGACATCGGTATCCACATAGGTGGAATTACCAGTTGTGACATTTTTTATATTAAGGATTCTGTGCCTTGCTAACTCACACACTTATGGAACGTGGGCATTCTAACGATTCCCTTCCGAATCGTTCTAATTGCTTGGATATCTGCACAAGCGAGCCCTCTGGATAAGCGACCGAGCTTCTTAATTGTCTCTTAATCATAATTTGTTATTTATTTTCATCGTTTTGGGAACAGTTCGAAAATTACTTAAGGTATATTAACTGTTAAGCCACATTAAGCAAATTGGGGTACGTAATGAAGCGTTGGATATTTGGAATGATCGCACTCATCATACTGGCGGTGTTGATAGGTTGGCGGCTGCACGTCAACAAGATCAATGCCGATGCACTGGCTCCGCCGGGAGGCAAGGCTAAAGGAGCGGTCTCCGTTCGCGTCGCAAAGGCGGAGTCGCGCGATATCTCCAAATCGTTTGAGGCGACGGCGAATATCGAATCGCCGCAAACCGTTAAGATCACGCCAAAACTCACTGCGTTGATCGACTATCTCCAAGTCCATGAGGGTGATCATGTCACAAACGGGCAAGTACTCGTGCGTCTCGACCAGTCGGAGCTTGCGGCAGCCGTCCGCAAGCAACAAGCCACGGTTGCCGAAGCCAAAGCGCGGCTTGCCCAGGCCCGCGCCACGCAAAACCAAGTGAGCGTCGGAGTCGGCACGACGATCGATCAGCAAGCGGCGGGGGTTTCGAGCGCGCAAGCGAACTACAACCAGACCAAGCAGAACCTCGCCGCGAATATCGCGACGGCCGACGCTGCCGTTACCGACGCGCAAGGGCGCGTCGACGCCGCCAAGGCGGCAATGGCTAATGCGCAGGCGGCGATCCGCAACGCGCAGGCGAACTACAACAACGCGAATTCCAAGCTCACCCGACTGGAAAGCCTCTACAAGCAGAACTTCATCGCCGCACAGGATGTCGACGATCAGCGTACGCTGGTAAGCGTCCAGCAGGGCAGCGTCGACGTCGCGCAGGCACAGCTTAACACCGCCCAGGCGTCGCTCGCCTCTGCGATGGCTCAGAAGAACGCCGCCCAGCAGCAGGCGGATATCGCCCGCACGAAGGGCCAAGCCGACGTCGACGCGTCGCATGCGGCTCTGATTCAGGCGCAGGCTTCGCTCGTGAACGCGAAGGCAAACACCGCGCAGAAGCCCGCTTACGCGGCGAACCTTCAGGCTCTTGCGGCAACGGTGACGTCCGCGCAGGCCGACCTGGTCAACGCGCAGGTCCAACTCGCGGAAACCGTGCTGACGTCGCCGCTCGACGGCTATGTCACTACCCGGTTCATGGATCCCGGTTCGATGGCGTCCCCGAGTAATCCCATCCTTGCCGTCCAAGCCGTCCGTCAAGTGTGGGCGAATGTTCCCGTCGGCGAAGAGGAGATTGGATTTATCCAGCCGGACATGTCCGCAACCATCACAGTCGATACGATCCCAGGCAAGAAATTCGTTGGCAAGGTCGTGCAGATTAACCCATCTGCCGATCCATCGAGCCGCCAGTTTACTGTTCGCGTGGCCCTCGA
>FSUB01000243.1_pt1 | contig 13202 bp, 6 predicted proteins | sample 1637331 | NCBI WGS metagenome assembly FSUB01 (sample SAMEA3914816, study PRJEB12502) | metagenome | biome: forest; material: soil | place: USA | collected 2011-09-16 | depth 0.3 m
ACAGCTGCAAGGCAACGCGTTCCCGTACGCGGCGTTCAAAACGTACTACCTCGCCAACAAGCCGGACGGCTATCTCGAACTGCTCGCCGAATCCCTGGAAGCGTTTGACGCCTACCTGTGGCGGACGCGCGATCCAAACGGCGAGGGCGTGCTGCAAAGCTGGTGCGTTTGGGACACCGGTGAAGACAATTCGCACCGGTTCGGCGGTTCGCCGAACCGATGGCCGCACGACTACCCGCCAGTTGGCGAGCACACGCCCGACCAGCAGTCGCCCGACGATCGAATCCGCTACTACCAATGGTGTTCTGAACGGGAGCTTACCGAAAAGATCAAAATGCCGTTTCGCTCGATGGATATGATGGCGTACTCGTACGAGAACCGCATGACCCGGGCTTTGATCTCCGACGTGCTCAATGACGGCCAGTCGGCCTTCTGGCGGGAACGTGCCAACGATGTCCGGCAAGGGTTAATCCGTCACCTGTGGCGCCCCGAAAGGGGCGCGGCGTTCGACAAGGACCGCGACAACCAGTGGATGGACACGCTCATCCACAACAACCTGCGCTGCATGCACTATGGAATTTTCAGCCAGGAAATGGCCGACGAGTTTATCAAACGCCACTTGCTCAACCCAGACGAGTTTTTGACACCCGTGCCGTTGCCGTCGATTGCCGCCAACGATCCAGTGTTCTGCAACATCGCCGACAACAACTGGGGTGGCCAGCCGCAGGGCCTCACCTGGCAGCGCTCCATCCGCGCGCTTGAGAACTACGGACGCTTTGCCGAGCTAACCATGCTCGGTCGAAAGTTCCTCGCTGTCGTGAAGGCCGCTGGAGTGTTGACCCAGCAATTCGATCCGTACGACGCCGCCAATGCGGCCAAGGACAACAAAGCGCGCGACGGATACGGCCCGACGGTTCTCGCGTTCATGGAGTTCGTCGCGAAATTCTACGGCATTCATATCGAGCGCGACCGCGTCTCGTGGTCCACACTTCCCGATGCCGGTCCGACCGACTACGCCCAGCATGTCGGCGCGAAATGCTACGCGCTCTCGCACGGCGGTGGATGGGCCACCGCAATTATCGATGGCCGAGAGGTATTTCGCCATACCGGCGACGTGCGTATCGAAACCGACATGGACGGTGTAATAACCAACGTGATAGGTATCGACACATCCGATCATCGCATCGATGTCGTCACTGACACAGGGAATTTCACCATCGAAGTCAAACCAAACCAAGTGTGGTCCGTTCGAAACGGCACGCCATCCCTTACGCAGAACAACCGATCAAGTTTTGTTTGATCCACACTTTTCGCACACTCGACGATGTCGTCGTATCGCTATCCATTAACTCTATCCCTTATCCGACAGGAACTTAACATGTCAGACAACATAGCTCTCCCCACCCCGCAACAGCTTGCATGGGCCGACGCCGAACTCGGCGTAATCATCCATCTCGACCTTCAGGTCTTCGAGCGCGGCTACGAGTTCCGCGAGCAGTGGGGCTACACGCCCGACCCGTCGGTCTTCAACCCGACCTATCTCGATACCGATCAGTGGATCGAAGCCGCCGTCGCCGCCGGCGCGACATACGCCGTCCTCGTCGCCAAGCACTGCAGCGGCTTCTCGCTCTGGCCGACCAAGGCCCACGATTACAGTGTGGCAAGCTCACCGTGGAAGGACGGCAAAGGCGACATCGTTGCCGACTTCTTCGCGTCGTGCAAGAAGTACAACGTTCGCCCGGGCCTCTACTGCAGCCTCTCGTGCAACGCCCACTTCAACGTAGACAACCCGGGTCTCGTTCGAGATCGAGACCCCGAGAAGCAAGCCCGCTACAACGAAATGGCGATGCTGCAACTTACCGAGCTTTGGACGAATTATGGCAAGCTGTTTGAAATCTGGTTCGACGGCGGCGTCCTCCCGCCGGAACAGGGCGGCCCAGACGTCGCGGGCCTTATGGCCCGCCTACAACCCGGCGCCGTCGTGTTCCAAGGCCCCGCCACCTGGGCGCACCCCGTGCGCGACAGCGGAAACGAACTCAGCACCGCTGTACTCCCGAACTGGAGCACCACGACGCGTGAAGCGTATCAGAAGAACGATCACGCGAAAAAGGCAGGAAATCCGGCTGGCGAGCTATGGGCGCAGACCGAATGCGACATCCCGAACCGCAAAGCCGGGCTCGCGTTCCAGGGCGGCTGGTTTTGGCGACCGGGTGACGAAGACTATATCTACACCTCCGACGAACTCGTCGAGGGCTACTTCCGTTCCATCGGCCAAAATTCCAACCTGCTCCTCGGTATGGTAATCGATGATCGCGGTCGCTTCCCCGAACCCGATACCGCTGAGTTCGTCGATTTCGGCGAAACGATGACGCGAATCTTCAAAACGCCTATCGCCCGCACCAAAGGTGGTACGAAATCCATAGTCCTTCCCCTGCCGTCCGGCTCTGTGCCCACTGTCGTCGTCCTCGCCGAGAAGCTCGCGAACGGCGAACGCGTACGTAAGTTCTCGGTGGACGCTTTCGTTAACGGCAAGTGGATCCTGATTTGGGAAGGCACGTGTATCGGCCACAAGCGGGTCGAGCGGTTCGATCCGATCAATGCCACCCAACTGCGGCTCAACATCCTCGAATCCGTCGGCGACGCCACCATCCGCGAGTTCAGCGCCTACTCGCCATCACCGAGCCTATTTACCGTACCGCTCAATCTCGCCAAGCGGAGCAAGATCTTCATTGGGCGAGACAAGGACGGCATCGTATCGCTCGAATGCACCAACCCCAACCTCGCCATCCGCTACACGACCGACGGCACCATTCCCGGCGCGAAGTCGCCCCGCTACGCGAAGCCGTTCCCGCTGCCGAACGGTGGTACCGTCAACGCCTACTCGTACATCGAAGGCGGCGACTGCGAGTCCGATGTCGTCACCGCCGTGTTCGGCGGTTCGCGGGCCCACTGGCGCGTGATCAGCGTCTCGTTTGACAGTCCCTACGAGAACGGCGGTGCCGCAGGCGTTACGAAGCTACTCGACGACGACCCGGAAACCTATTGGCACACTTACCACTTCGACGCCTCCAAAAGCGCGGCCCCACACGAAGTCGTGATCGACATGGGCAACGTAGAGAACGTGGCCGCGTTCACCCTCATGCCTCGCATTCGGTCCATCGGCGCGACACCCGACCAGTTCGAGTTCCACTTGAGTGACGACGGCGAAAGCTGGGCGCTCGCCTATGACGGCGCATTCGACGACCTCATCGAAAACCCGGTCATGCGCCGATTGGCAATGGAATCCCCACGTCGCGGCCGCTATTTGAAATTCGTCGCCAAGCACGTGATCGACGATATCTCGTTCGTCGCCGTGTCCGGCATCGGCATCATTCCTACCTAGCATTCGAAACGAGGCAATCCTCCATGTCAACATCCGAAAAATTCGCCTGGTCCAGTCGCCCCTACGGGCGCGTGTTCAACAACCTGACGATCGTCAACACGCCCCAGGGGCGTGAAGAGCTCGCCGAAATAACCGGCGACGCACTTATGGAAGCCGCTGCCGCAGCCGGGGCCAAAACGGCCATCTTCGACAGCCGCAACCAATGGTACTGCTTCCATCCTTCCCGTACGAGCATCAAGCATCCCGGTCTTGGCGACCGGGACCTGACAGCCGAGATCCTCGCCGCCGGGAATCGTCTCGGCATCGAGTACGTACCCTACATCCCCGTCGATTGCGATCGGCGGGCATTCGACGAGCACCCCGAATGGCGCAACGTCAACGCCGCCGGTCAGGTCGTCGACCAGAACTTCCCCCGCGTCTGCGAGGCGTCGCCGTTCAAGGATTTCATCGCCGACTATATCCGCGATCTCCTGACCGACTACCCGATCAACGGCCTCTGGTTCGATGGCCTGGGCGTCCACGAATCCTGCTACTGCAGCTACTGTCGCGATGGCTTCGCGGCGAAGACCGGTCACGCCGCTCCGGAGTCTGAAGTCACCGACCCGGCTACGTGGAAGCTATGGATTGACTACAAGCACGAGTTGAGTGTCTGCGTGTTCCGTACGCTCGCGGCAGTCGCCGAGAGCGTACGCCCGGGTATCCCGATCCACACGGCATGGGAATCGGGCATCCGCGAATCCGCGCAGAGCTGGGTCGAAGCGTATTGGAAATGGCCGACGCCGTTTCTCCAAACCATGCGCAACGACACCGGCAAGACCGCCGAGTTCTATGTCCTCACCGTTCAGTACGCGCCAAGCTATCCGATCACGCTCAACACGCAGGAGCTGCGCGATCGCGCGATGAGCGCACTCGCGAACGGCGCGATCCCGACGTTTACCCTCACCGGCATCGCCGAAGGCATGCGTGCCGTGAGCGCCGAGATCGAAGCCCGCGCGCCATGGTTCGGCAACGCCGATCCGGTCCCGTACGTCGCCGTCGCCCACTCAGAGCGCGCGAAGCAGCTGTGCGAAAAGGACCAGCACAAGGACGGCCCCGATTTCACGATCTATGGCACCGTCATGGCGCTCGTCGAAGAGAAAATTCCCGAGACCTGCCTTTCCGACCACAATATGGACCATGACGACCTGACGAAATACGCGGTCGTAGTGCTTCCCGATGTCGGCATCATTCCCGATGCCCTCGCCGACAAGCTGCGCGCCTACGTCGCGCAAGGGGGCGGTCTCGTCGCATCCGCCCGCACCAGCCTCTGCGCCGACGATGGCTCCGAGCTGCCGGATTTCCGCCTCGCCGACCTATTAGGAGTCCACTATCGCGGCATCATGCCCGACGAGACGAACCTGCCGTCGTGGTACGCCGAACACTCCGACGCGCTCTTGCCAAACAAAAGCAAGTGCAAGTATCTCACCCTCTCCGATCACGAGATCGTCGCCGATCCCCTGATTCGAGCCGCCCACTCTTACGAGGTCGTTCCCGCCTATCGGCGAGGCACACCGCGCGGAGTTGGCCTCGCCTACCCCGGGCCAATGCTGCGCGTGTCGGCGGAAGCGGGCGTCGAAGCCGTGCTCAGCGAGGCGTTCCAAGACCCTGGCACCGAATGGCCGCTTATCACCACTCACACCTATGGCAAGGGCCGGGTCGCCTATATCGCAGCCAACCTCGGCTTCCACTACGCCAGCCACTGGTCGTATCCATTCGTCCGCCGTATGCAAGCAAATGCGGTCCGCTGGGCCGCAGGAGACAACCTCCCGCCCGTTCAGGTCGAAAGCCTGCTCCAGGTCCACCCTACCGTCTACCGCCAGCGGGAGCCCGACCGCCTGGTCGTCCACCTATTGAACGCGCCCAACGCGCAGGGATACCCCCCGAACACGCGCCAGAGCTGGGGAGGATACGCCGCCGCGCTCGACCCGAACGCCAGCGATGAAGCGCTAAAGGACACGTACTTCAAAAGCTTCGGTCGAATCCGCGAAGACCTCGCGCCCGTTCACAACATCAGATTGAAACTTCGCGGCACCTTCCGCCGAATCTACACCGCACCTGGCAATGTCACGCTTACCCCAACCATCGCCGACGGCTGGAGCGAAGTCGTCGTCCCCAGCCTCGACACCCATATCATGGTTGTGGCCGAATGAACAACCGATTTCGATCCGCCGAAAGTTGATCATGCCTAAATCCGATACCAACCCAATCACGGGCCGCGCGCTAGCAACGCGCCTAGACGATCCGTTCGACGCAGTCGCGGAAACGTTCTCCCAGCCGCCGATCTGGTTCGCTCCGCACGCGTTCTATTTCATGACTGGCGACATCGCTGCGACCGACCTGTGTGGACAGGCGGCGGCACTGTGCGCGAAACGCCTCAACCCGGGCTACTTCCAAATGCGCCAGTGGCCCAACGGCTACTTCGTAACCGACAAGTGGTTCGACGGCATCCGTAAGACCCTGGAGGCCACTTCGGAAGCGGGCGGCTATGCCTGCTATACCGGTGGCGATCCCTGCGTTCCGGAGCGCCAGATCCGCGAACACTGCCCCGACCTCTGGGTCCAGTCGTTGCGCTGGGATGTCCTCGCGCCAGAGGCAGGCGCTACCGTAACGCTGTCCGATTGCCTCTTCGCCGTCGAGGCGCAACTATGCGATGGCTTGATCTTACCGGAAACCCTCGCGATCGTCGAAAGCGGCGACTGGCTCGTCCCGGAAGGCGAATGGCGGCTCTACAAGTTTAACAAGTACCGCCAGCGCGAGCCTGAGGGCCTTGAGCTCAACTTCCTCGACCGGCGCGTCGGCGACGCCTGGATCGTCGTCGAGCACGAAAAATACGCCGCCCGGGTCGGCGAGTTCATGGGCAATGTCATGCCCGGCGCCTTCATTGACCTCGAAGGCGACTACGGTACGAAACTCGCCTACTCTGACGACCTCGCCGCCCAATACCTCGCACGCACCGGGCGAAACCTCCGGCTCTGGCTACCGCTGCTGATCGATGAAGACGCGGGAGGCGTGTGGATGAAGGCGCGGTGGGAGTGGTTCAAGTCCGTCTCCGAAGTCTATCTCGACTCGCTGATCCGCCCGCTCGACCGCTGGTTCGAAAAGCACGACATGTACATGACGTGCCACTTCTGGGAGGAGAACCTTGTCGCGCAAGCCATGCGCACCGGCGACTACTTTGCCGCTCAACGATCCTACAGTCTCCCTGGCACCGACTCGCTCTTTATGGGCGCACTCCGACCGCGCGACTTCAAGGAGACCCAAGCCGTCAGTGAATTCGAGCGACGCCAAAACATGTGCGAACTGCTCGGGGTCGCCGGGTGGCATGTCAGCGCCGCTGTCCTCAAAAACGCCACTAACCACGCCATTGCGTGGGGCGTCACCCAGGTCGTGCCGCACGGTATCGGCTCCAATCGCGACCTCCGTTCGGTCAGTTATCCGCCCGACTTCTTCGATTGGAACCCCTATTGGAGCTACTTCGAGCAATACACCGACTACACGCGTCGCGCGAGCTTCGTGAACGCACAGGGTCACCTAGCAGCCGACACGCTCCTGCTCTGCCCGATGGACAGCGTGTGGTCGCTGCTTGGCGACGGACTCTTCGACGCCGATAAGCCGTACAAGACGTTCACCGTCGATCAGAGATCAGGCATCGGCGACCCCGAAGCCATACAAGACGCGCGTCACGGCGACGAGATCAATGTGATCGAGCGTTCCTACAGCGCTGCGATGAACGAGATGTCGGCCCACCGAATCGAGTACATGCCCGTCGATTGCGAGTACGTGCGGCAGCTTACGCTTGAAGGCGCGGCGCTTGTCCGCGACGGTTACGCCTTCCGCACCATCGTTCTGCCGCCGCTAGCGAGCCTCCCCATTGACATAGCCGAAAAACTCGCTGCCTTCGCGTCTGCCGGCGGACACGTCGTCACCCTCGGCGCGCTCCCACGCGCGTCGACGAACCATGGCGCGAACTGCATCTACCTCGCAGCGTTAATGCGCGACCTCTCCGCCGCGCCAAATACCGTCGCCGCTCCAAACGGCCTTGCCGCTTTGATCGAGAACGCCCACCCCGCGTTACGCCCACAGGTTTCGTTCGTGAGCGGCGAGTTTCCATTGATCCAGCAACATCGCCGCATCGACGGTCGCGACTTCTACTGGCTGGTTAACGCCACCCACGAACCACAGCACGCGACAATCTGCCTCAACGGCGTCGGCGGCGGTCTCACGCGCTGGGACTGCGAAACGGGCGGGCAGTCGGATGTCTGGTCGGAGCACACTCCAGCGGGCACCGAATGTGACGTGCCTTTCGCACCCTACGAGGCATTCTGGCTTGTGGCCGATTCGGGTAAACCGATTAACGACGTTCTCAGTAATCGGCGACCTTGGACGTTTGACGAACTGCCCAACTCGTGGCGAGTCTCGTTCGACCCCACCGGCCAGCCCGATCCCGCGCAGCACAGCCAAGCAGTGCCTGACTGGCTTCTGAACGGCGGCGAAATCCGCCCACTCGACTCGTGGCTCAACTGGGGACTGCGATCGTTTACCGGCTTCATCGACTACGAAACCGAAGTGGACGGTTCCGACGACAGCGCTTACATTGACCTCGGGGAAGTCAAGCACATGGCCGAGCTGTTTGTGAACGACAAGCGCGTCGGTGCCAAACTCTGGGCGCCATACGAGTTTGACATCACGACTTATCTTCAGCCGGGCCACAACACGATTCGCGTCCGCGTCGGCAACCTTCTGCTCAACGCGATCACGCAATACGAAGGCTACGACTGGAAGTGGTACGACCCACCCACCGACGATCAGCTCGACTGCGGTCTCTATGGCCCGATCACATTACATCGTGAACTCTAGCTTCAGGAGGTATCGCGTGCAGATTACCCATAGCCTCGCAAACGGCCAAGTCCTTCAGCGCCGAGACGATCAGACAGCAACCGTGACTATTACCGGTACGGTAGATGCATCCGGCACCGTCGCCGTCACGGCGACATCGGCGTTAGGCACCGCAGTATCATCGGTGGGCGTGGCTTCGAGCGGCGCGTTTACGGTCACCCTCTCCGGCATCCCCATCGGCGGCCCGTACGCCGTCACCCTGGCTATCGGCGACGAATCCCTAACCGTTTCCGACATCTACGTCGGTGACGTGTGGATACTTGCTGGCCAGAGCAACATGGAAGGCGTCGGCGTGCTCAAAGGCGCCGCCGAGCCCGACCCGCGAATCCGCGCGCTCTCAATGGCGCGAACATGGGCCATCGGAGTCGACCCGCTCCACTGGTGGGTCGACTCCCCTGACACCGCGCATCGGCCCGACGACCTGCCCGACGCCGCCTACCCCCGCTTACGGCAGCTTCGCGAGCAGTCCCGCGTCGGAGTCGGCCCCGGCCTCTTCTTCGCTGCCGAAATGCTTCGCCGCACCGGAGTGCCGCAAGGTCTCATCTGCACAGCGCATGGTGGAACCTCGATGGAGCAGTGGAACCCGGCCCTCAAGCACCTCGGCGGCGCATCCATGTACGGATCCATGCTGCGCTCCGTCGCCGCGACCGGCCAAAGGGTCGCCGGAGTGCTCTGGTACCAGGGCGAGAATGAAACCGGAGCCATCGAGGGCGTTACGCCGTACACCGACCGCATGGTCGCACTCGTGCAAGGGTTTCGCGACGATCTCGGCCAACCGAACCTTCCCTTTTTAGTCGCCCAACTCGGTCGCTACGTCGCAAATCAGCCACACCTCTTCTGGAACGGCATTCAAGTGCGCCAAGAGGCGCTTCCTGCGGTGATCGACAATCTCCTATGCGTCGCCACAGTCGACCTAGCCCTCGAAGACGTGATCCACATCAGCACCCCCGGCAACGCCCGACTCGGCGTGCGATTTGCTCGCGCCGCCGACCGCCTCGCGCATGCGAATACCGCCGAGCTACCGCCGCCTGATTTCGTCAGCGCCGTCCGCGTCACCGACGAATACCATTATCGCGCGGCGGTCTTCGCCGTTGATATCACGTTTGCCAATGTCTCCGGTGCCCTCATGGCTATTGGCGAGCCGGAAGGCTTCGCGCTTGTCGATGACAACCTTGCGATCAAGCCGCTGATCTTCAAGACGCGCCTGCGCGGCAACGTCGTTCGCATCGAGGCCGCTATGCGCGACAACGACTCCGGCCTTAAGCTCATGTATGGCGCAGGTCTCTATCCGCACTGCAACATCACCGATGATCGCGACATGGCCATCCCGGTCTTTGGTCCGGTCCCGATCCAAGAATCGATGGCGATGTCGCCGTATGCCATCGCGTGGAGGGTGAGCGACCTGCAAACGCCGACCTGCCCCATCGAATTGCAACCCCTCGTCGCCGTCGACGGAGCATCGCAAACGTTTCCAGGCCCCTTTGTCTCCATGGCAGCCACCTGGGCTGGCCAGCGGGGACGCGCTTTCTTCGCAACAAATCTCGTCGCGCCCGAAGAGATGGACATTCGCCTCCGCTTTGGCTATGATGGTCCGTTCCGCCTCTGGCTCGACGATGCCGTTGTTCACACCGATCCCAACGGCATTAATCCGATCATTATCGACGAGCACCTGCTCCCCATACGCCTCACGCAAGGCACCCACCGAGTGACTTGCGCGATGGACTTCACAAACGCGCATGCCTGGGGCTTCGTGCTCCGCTGCGACCGAGCCGACATTGCCCTCGACCGCATCCTGGCAGGCGACTACGCCGCTCCGAACTTCACAGTTTCCGACTAACCCAATTTCAGATCAGGACAAACAAATGACGCAACTCCCGGTTCCGACACCCGTACAAATTGAATGGCACGAGCGCGAGCTCGGCATGTTCATCCACTGGACCTTGGACACCTTCCTACAAGCGGGCGAAACCGACCCGCACAAGGTCCCGCTTTCCCGCATCGACCCCGTTGACTTCAATGCCGACCAGTGGGTCGATGTCGCCGTGTCCATGGGCGCGAAATACATCGTGTTCGTTGCCAAGCACGCCACTGGCTTTTGCCTGTGGAACAGCCGCACCACGAATTTCAGCATCGCGCATACGCCATGGCGCGGCGGGGGCGGCGACATACTCCGCGAACTCGCCGACGCGTCCCGGCGACGCGGTATCGCGCTCGGCGTCTATCTTAGCCCTCGCGACGATAACGAGCACGCAAAGGTCAGCGGCATCTGCCCTACTTCCGCCCAGCAGGCCGCGTATAACGCGCTCTATCGCGCACAGCTCACCGAGTTGCTCACCGAATACGGCGACATGTGCGAAGTGTGGTTCGACGGCAGCACCGACGCCGAAGTGGGCGACATCATCCGCGAGCACGCTCCAAACGCCGTCGTGTTCCAATCCGCCAATGCCACCATCCGATGGGTCGGCAACGAGGACGGCATCGCAACCTACCCGGCGTGGAACTCCGTCGCCGCATCCGATGCCGTCTCTGGCGGTGCGACCAACCGCCACGGCGACCCTAACGGCGGCATGTGGCTACCTCTCGAATGCGATGCCCGCATACGGGAAAGCTGGTTCTGGTCGCCAACTAACGAAACGACGCTTAAGAGCCTCGACGAGCTTATGGAGATGTACTACCGCTCGGTCGGTCACGGCGCGGTACTGCTTCTCAACCACACTCCCGACCCCACCGGTCGCATTCCCGAGCCCGATGTTGCCCGCGCCGCCGAGTTCGGACGCGAGATCGCGAACCGATTCGCGAACCCTCTCGCAGACGCCGCTGGCGGCGATGTGATCGAAGTCCAGTTCGACACGCCCACGCTGATCGACCATACGATCGCCATGGAGGAGATCGCCCTCGGCGAGCGCGTCCGAGCCTATGCCATCGAAGGTCTTGTCGGAGCCGATTGGTGCCAACTGGCTACCGGGACCGCCATCGGCCACAAGAAGATCGACCGCTTCGCCCCGGTGGCCGTCTCCGCCATCCGGTTCCGCGTCCTGAAGTCCGCGTCGCCCGTCAATATGCGATTCGCCGCGTTCCACACCGGTGCGCCGTTCGTCACTACCGTAGCCGCTCCGCCAAGCAGCATCGTAATCGGCGAATGGGGATCGGAGATCTTCTACGGCGTCAACCCCGCATCACCGCTCACTCTCGAATTCGGCATCTCCGGTGCGTGCACCGAGGCGCGCGAATACGACATCGCCTTCGCGCAATCGAAGGGCGCGCACAACCTGGTCGTCGACTCACTCGTGCTCGTCCATAACGGCCAGGAGTATCCCAAGTGGGTTACTACCGGCGACCAGCCGAATACGTTCATCGTGACGCTCACCGAGATCAACGACGCGATGCGCATTCGCGCCATCATACGCAGCCCCCACGGACCGGACACGTACGGAACCGTCCTTGCGACGCCACGAGTGGCAGGATAGCCACAAACAGCACCGCGCCGTTCGGCTCTTTTCCGAACGGCGCGGTGCTGTTTGTTTTTTCGGTTGACGCTTATCGGCTAACGCACCGCTGCACGAATAGCGTCGATCAATTCCGGATCGCTATCGGTCGGGATCGCACAGTCGGGACCAAGGATAAATCGATCCCCACCCGCCCTGATCGCCGCCTTGCCCTGCACCGTGATCTGCGCTGGCGTCATGTTAACGAAATCGACCTCGCCGATCCGGCCATGATACACCCCTGGTGAATTTCGCGCGCTTCGGCGATCGACGGGCCGCTGGCGACATCGCTCCAGCAGAGAACCGCGCCGGGGAGATTGTGCACGATATCGAAATAGAGATCGTTATAGCCAGGGAGATGGACCACATTCAGCGGTGCGTCGTCGACCTCGTGCAAAACGAGGCGATCATAGCCGACGAACTGCTCGAAGTAAGTCTGCCGCGACGCCGCCCCGGCATGTGCGCCCGTTACGGCGTAGTAAATCCCGTCGCAGCCGAGATCGACAACCGCGCGCGAATACGCCGCGAGCGTCTCAGTAAGCCGCGCGAGCCCGATATGCACCGCTTTGCGGTCCTGCCGCAAATGCGCCAATAGGCGCCCTCGTGAAAGAAGGTCGGCATAATGGTAAACACCGAAGACCGTATCGATCATCGGAACATCGGGGTCGAGCCGGGCGCGGATTTGACCAAGCGTGAACAGTTGCTTGCCGAAATTTCCCTCGTGAGGATCGAGGACAGGAAAATCCTTCCAATCGTCGACATCGAGAATCGGCGGGACCGCTTCAAAGTCGATATCGTGCATCACTTTCAGTAGATCGGGCTTGTACCGGTCGTAAAACGCGATCTCCGCGTCCGCCATTTTAGAATCCGGCCCTGCTGGCGGGTCCAGGCTAAAATGGTACCAAACCGAATACGGCACGCGGTCGGGCCGTTCCCCGTGAACGACGGCGAGCACTCGCTCTCTGGGTGTCATAGCGAGAATCCTCCAACGCTTCCCACGCGCTACGATGCGCCTTATGAAGCGATTACAGTGAAGATTCTACCGTTTCCCGAAGCCGCAGAACTCCGCCCTTCGGCGTAACCTCCGCGATGGAACCTTCTATTCCATTCCCATGTGATGTCGCTATATCAGTAATAACTCGCAATGAGCTTGGCCGCTCAACCACCTAATAAGCTGCTTAATCAGCGATCCAAGACGCTTCGTCTCTCTTCCAAAGAAGCATGCCCGAATCTGAGATCACGGCCCCGACAAGCGGCCGCAGCGCTCTCAGCCTCGGAGAGGCGATCTTCCCTTCATAGCCGCGTCGTTGAGGGGCTGTGAAAGAATAGGACGCCGCACGCACCGTACGATGAATCGCCGGCTGAAGAGAACGAGAAAGTACCCCTGCGGGCACTTAGGA
>FSUB01000306.1_pt1 | contig 13076 bp, 12 predicted proteins | sample 1637331 | NCBI WGS metagenome assembly FSUB01 (sample SAMEA3914816, study PRJEB12502) | metagenome | biome: forest; material: soil | place: USA | collected 2011-09-16 | depth 0.3 m
CATGTCCTGCAGGTCGTGCTGGAGCGGATCGGAACCGAACACGCCGAGCCAAACGAGAGGGATAAGCAGGAAGTAGATACCGGCCATCAGGCCGCTCGCGAGCATCGCCTTTGGAACGTTGCGCTCAGGGTCGATCGTCTCGCCGACGTGACACGCGGCGGCTTCGAACGCCGGTGCTGCAAACCCGACGAGGTACAAGCCCGCCATGGCAGACGTCAGCGAGCCAAACCATCCGCCAAACGGCGTGAGGAGGTGGAACGACAGTGACCGATGCCAATCGACCGTGCCTGCGAAGATCGGGATCAGACTCGAAAGGAAGGCGAGGGTCGCCGAGCCAGCCGCAATCGGCATTGCGAGCTTGACGACGTTTTTAACACCGCTCAGGTTCACGATCGTGAACGTGACCACAATTAAGATCGCAAGCACCGGTATTGGCACTTCCGGCAGATACCACGTGTGGATGGCGGTACCCGAGAGGATTGCGGTCAAGCCGCAAGTGGGGATCCATCCCCACCAATAGCAGGTTCCAGTTAGGTTCGCAAGAATCGGGCTGTAGGGTCGAAACGCCTCCGCGCAGCACGATGCGATCCCGCCGACACGCTTCGGATACATCAGGATCAGTTCGGTCCATCCAGGGGCTGCGAGCCACGACAGGATGAGGCCGACAATGAGGATAAGAACGGCTGCGCTCCCCTGAGTGGCGATCAATCCTGCTGCCCCGGCAATCAGAAACAGGCTCTGGTTGCTACCGCCCATAGCGAGGGCTGTTGTGCCAAGCCAACCAATCGTACGCGGGTGCGCAAGTGGGTCAAGCTCTTCGGATGGATCGACAGTTTCGTTCATGGGTTCGTGCCCGAATATCCTGCAACTTAGCGAAAGAGTGCTTGGTAAGTTGACATACGTAATTATTATAGGGAAACCGACGGAAAACTAGAGGATGATTCCTAAATACGAATCCGTTAATTCTTCTCTTCATTGCGCTTATATGAGTCTCTTTGCCACAGTTTCATTGCCGACCCAACGCCCGTTTCGTGGCTCATGGCGGTTGACTTTCGACCGGCGCGTGGAGTACCATACCTTCCGATAAAAATTTGTTTAGGAGCGGATATTTTGGCTAAAGTTTTAGTAAGCGATCCGATTGCCGCCGAAGGCATCGCGATTCTCGAGAAGGCTGCAGATGTAGACGTTAAGACTGGATTATCGAAAGAAGAATTGATTGCGATCATCGGCGAATACGATGCCCTCGCCGTACGGTCTGAAACCAAAGTCACGGCGGACGTGCTCGAAGCCGCGCCGAACCTCAAGATTATCGGCCGTGCAGGTGTCGGCGTCGATAACATCGACGTCGTCAAGGCGACGGAACGAGGTGTGCTCGTCGTTAACTCGCCCGAAGGCAACACAATCGCTGCCGCCGAGCTGACCGTGGCTCTTCTCCTCGCCTGTGCTCGCAACATCGCTCAGGCCGATGGAGCACTTCGCAATGGCGAATGGAAGCGAAGCAAGTACGTTGGCAGCGAAGTTTACAAGAAGACCGTCGGCGTCATCGGCCTCGGCAAGATCGGCCGCGAAGTCGCCAAGCGACTCCAGGCGTTCGAAATGCACGTTCTCGCCTACGACCCGTACCTCACCGAAGAAGCCGGACTCGAACTCGGCGTGAAGGTAGCCTCTCTTGACACCATTTACCGGGAGTCGGACTACATCACGCTTCACGTCCCCAAGACCAAGGACACGGCTGGTATGATCGGCGAAGCACAGCTCGCGATCATGAAGCCGACCGTTAAGCTGGTCAACGTCGCCCGAGGCGGTTTGATCGACGAGACCGCACTGGCTAACGCACTCAAGGCGAACAAGATCGGCGGGGCCGCGATCGACGTCTACTCCACCGAGCCTGTTCCGAAGGACAACCCGCTTCTCGGTCTGCCGAACGTGGTCCACACGCCGCACCTTGGCGCGTCGACCGAAGAAGCGCAGGTGAACGTCGCCATCGACATCGCCGAACAGATCGTCGACGTGCTCGCCGGCAAGCCAGCCCGCGCCGCCGTCAATATGCCGAGCGTCAGCCAGGATGTTCTCGTCCGTCTGGCTCCGTACCTGACCCTCTCCGAGAAGATCGGCTCGCTGCAAGCGCAGCTAGCGACCAGCCGAATCGACAAGGTCGAAGTGGTTTTCACTGGCGACTTCAACGATTTCCCGACCGTTCACATCGTTCGCGCCGTGCTCAAGGGCCTCCTCGAACCGGTCGTCGCCGAATCGGTCAACTACGTGAACGCACCGACCCTTGCCCAGCGCCGGGGCATTCAGGTGATCGAGAGCCGACGTGGCGTTACCGATGACCACGCGTGCATGCTCACCGTTCGCGCCTACAGCGGTGCCAATTACCGAGAAGTCTGCGGTACGGTTTACGGCAAGGACGAAGTTCGCATCGTCCACATCGACGGCTTCCGCGTCAACATCAAGCCTTACGGCGCGATGATCGTCACCGAGCACAACGACCGACCCGGCATCATCGGCAAGGTCGGCACGCTCCTTGGCGAAAACCATATCAATATTGGCGGCATGCATGTCGGTCGAGCCGGTATCGGACAGCGGGCGCTTATGGTGCTCGTCATCGACGAGCCTGTCACCGATGAGCTAGTCGAGCATATCCGCACCGTCGCAGGCATGGAAACGGCACGCCAGGTACAGCTATGAAGGTCCCCGTCGAGTGGCTCAGCGAGTTTGCCGACCTGAAAGGCATCTCCGAAGAGGACCTTTCGCACGGCTTGACAATGGCCGGACTTGAGGTCGAAGAGATCGAAGACATCGCAGGCGAACGGGTTCTCGTGACCAAGGTCACGCCGAACCGCGGCGACTGGATGTCCGTCGCGGGCACCGCTCGCGAGGCAGCCGCAGCCCTCGACCGACCGTTCAAGAAGGTAGCGCCTAGCACGAGCGGGGAACCAGGCGAGGCGACAAAGCTCGCGTCTGTCGAGGTTCGCAACGCCGAATGGTGCCCGCGCTACTCGGCGCGCATCATCAAGAACCTCAAGCAGGGGCCGTCTCCCGAACACATCCAGCAGCGGCTCTCCGCTGCTGGCATGCGATCACTCGGGATCGTCGTCGATGTCACCAACTACGTGATGCTCGAACTCGGCCAGCCTCTCCACGCCTTCGACTACGATAAAATCCCGGGTGGGCAAATCGTCGTCCGTGCCGCGCACGACGGCGAGAAAATCGCCACGCTCGATGGCATCGAGCGCAAACTCACCAGTGGCATGCTGGTGATCGCCGACCGTGATCAGGCGATCGCGATTGCCGGGGTGATGGGGGGGAGCACGACCGAAGTCTCGGAAGAGACCACCACGATCCTTCTGGAATCCGCGCATTTCGATGCCGGTGTCGTCCGTCGCGCCAGCAAAGCGCTAGGATTGACGACCGAAGCGTCGTACCGCTTCGAGCGGTATGTCGATCCCGCGCTCGTCATGCTCGCGCAAGACCGCGCGTGCGCGCTATTCGCCCAATTCGCCGGGGCCACCATTGTCGACGGCGTCATCGATACCAATCCCGAGGCCGCGCAAACGTGGACCGTGTCGCTGCGCCCCGAGCGCGTGAACGGCTTGCTCGGGACATCGCTCGACACGCCAACGATTGTCGCAAGCCTCGCGCGCCTCGACATCGAGGCCACCCCGCAGACTGATGGGGTGGGGCTCGCGTTTACTGTCCCAACTTTTAGGCCGGATGTCACCCGCGAGATCGACCTGATCGAAGAGATCGGTCGCGTCGTCGGCTACGCGTCCCTGCCGGAATCGCTTCCGGCGAGCCGTGGCGTGGGTGGGGGCGATTGGCCACTCGCGGCATTCGACAGCCGCCTGCGGCGCGTGCTCATCGCAGAGGGGCTCAGCGAGGCTCATACGCATACGCTGAGCGCACCGTCGCCGTTCGACGATCCCGATCAGACTGGCCAGCGAGTGCGCATCCGCACTGCTCTGTCCGCCGACCTCTCGACCCTTCGCGAAAGCCTCATCCCGAACCTCCTTGCGGTGACCGCGCTTAATCTGCGCCAGCGACAACCGGAAGTTCGCCTTTTCGAGGTTGGCAAAACCTATCGGACCAGCGGCCCTGGCGCCTACTCCGAGCCGCGTCGCGTCGCCGGAGCGCTCACGGGAGGCGGTGCCGATTACGCGGCGATCAAGGGCGTCGTCGAGAATGTTCTCGCCTCGCTGAAAATCGCCGACGTGACGTTCAGCAAAGCCTCGGTTCACGGTATGCATCCTGGTCGGTGCGCCGCGATCAACCTTGGCGGACAGCCCGTGGGCTTTGTCGCCGAAGTGGATCCCGATATGGTCAAGGATCATCTCGACGTCCCCGCAGGGGGCGGCCGTATCGCGGTGTTCGAGATGTCGTCCGAACTGCTCCGCGAACTCGCCGCAGAGGGTGATCGCGCCGAATATGTGCAGCCGCCGAAGTATCCGGCGGTGACCCGCGATATCTCGCTTGACTACGACGTCGCCGTTCATTACGGTGACATCGAAGCGGCCGCAAAGCTGGCCGCAGGAGACCTTCTGGCATCCGTGTCGCTGTTGTCGGTGTATACCGGCGAGCGCGTGGCGGTCGGGAAGAAGAGCGTTGCGGTCAGGCTCGTCTTGCGGTCTGCGGATCGAACCCTCACCGACGCCGATGCGGACACGGTGCTGGCGCGCGTTCAGAACGCGCTCGCGGCAAAGCTCAGCGGTGTCGCCAGGGCGTAGCGATTGGCGACATGCAGGTATGCGTTTTTAGCGGATTCCTTGTCCAACCGGTCTTAGGTCGTTAGCCCACTAAAATAGCTGCGGACCACAGGCTCATTTTAATGTTAGCATTGGTATACTCAATGCAACGACCTAGTCAGGTGACCGAATGCCACTCCGCTCTACCGGCCCTCGCACCCGAGAATCTCGCGCGGAACATACCCGCAAGCTCCTCGAGGCGGCCTTCAACCTAATCCCCGAAGTCGGTATCGCCGGCCTCCGTACACGAGACATCGCCGACCGCGCTGGGGTCCATCTTGCGACGTTCCACTACTGCTTCGAAAGCAAGGACGCGCTGTTGGTGGCCCTATATGCCGACCTCGTCGACAAGATTCGCAATGCCATCGACACGTTCGTTTCGCCGAACCACACGGCTTCGGAGCGGCTAGACGGCCACCGTAAGCTACGCAAGTACATGCTCGTCGACAACCGCCATCTGCTTGTCGCGTGGCACGCGTTCGTCGGTGCCATCTGGACCGATCCGCTGATCGCAAGCATCGTCCGCCCCCACGTCGCCCTCATGCGCGAGCGCATGTATCCGTACATAGAGAGCGGCAAGCGGGAGGGACTCTTCGCGTCGTTTAAGGGTGTAGACGTGAATATTTCGGCGGCGATCGTCTTGGGCATGTATCACGCCGTACTCACACAGGTGTGGCTCGACCCCGATGCGGTGTCGCTAGAGGACTTCGAAGAAGCGTTGACGGTCCTCTACGGCGCCTAATGCGCCGTGCTGTCTAGGACTTTGCGTGCCTCAGTGTTTCGAGTTCTCGCTTGAGCGGTTCCCAGTACTGTTTGTCTGCTAACCGCTCAGCCATCTCTTCCTCAAGCAATTCCCGCTGGATGTCGTCGTCTGACTGTCCCTCGATAGTTGACAGTAAGACACGCCGTGACTGGGCGGCATGTTCGGCTTCCGCAGGAAAACTTTGGCATATCTGGCGCAGAAGCTCCGGCGTCCGTAGTTCTTTGAGCCAGAACGCGACCCTCGTCGTCGTTGGGTCAGAAACGTGCGCAACCACATTGCTTTCGACTAGCCTTCGTATCATCGGCCAGTCCTTATCCCTTTGCGTTTTTTTAGCTTGGACGAGATCAGGTAATCCCAAAACTTCAATGACATGCCCGTCGATCAAGTCGACTGTTGTTCGACGTTCCCACAGATCTGCAAATGCTGAAACGCCCCGCATAACAGACATTACATCGATACGCAAATTGAATGAGTCGGCATTGAGACACCGAAAATGGCAGGCGTGGCCCCTAAGTAGGTAGTCGAGCCCAAATGGAGGAACCGCAATTGTGACCGCACCTAGGTCAGATAGCGCGTATTTAAGCCGCTGAAAGTTTGCGTCGTCGGCAAGAAGACAAAGGTCTGCGTCGCGACTAAACTCCGCTCCGCCGTACAATATGCAGGCCTGGCCGCCCATCAGAAGGGCTTTCACGGATCGCGTCTGGATCGTAGAAAGGACTTTGAGTATCGGGTTCGGGATCAAGTGAGCCTCCTAAGCTGACATACGTGTCCCACAGGATTGCCGACTGAGCGAAGCGCTCGGTGGGCGTCATGGCGTACCACTCAGCCCACTCGGCGCCTACTAGCTCCTCGATGTTGATATTCGACATGCTGTTTCCTCAACACTTCGGCCGCTCGACCAGCCAATTCACCGCAATGTTAGCACATTTGACCCTTAAAGCCCCTTAACGATGTCGAGAACCTTCTCTGCGTGCTGGTCGACCTTGACGCTCGCCCAGATCTTCCTCACGATGCCTTCTTTGTCGATCACGAACGTCGACCGCTGGATGCCCCAGTAGGTGCGGCCATAGTTCGTCTTCTCTTTCCACGCGCCAAATTTTTCCGCTAAAGCGTGATCCGGATCCGACAGGAGCGGGAACGGCAGTGCGTGCTTTTCTGCAAACTTCACATGCGACGCGATCGAGTCGGTGCTTACACCAAGAATTTCGGCGCCGATCGCCTCGAAATCCTTGCGTAGGTCGCGGAAGGCGCACGCCTCGGTCGTGCAGCCGGGTGTATCGTCTTTCGGGTAGAAGTAGACCACGACGGCCTTCGAGCCCTTGTAATCGGCTAGCGATACCGTGGTCTCGCCTTCGCGAGTTAGCGCGGGAACCGAGAAATCGGGTGCGGCATCGCCGACTTTGAGCGATGATGCGGGAACAGTTTCTTCGGACATGGGATACGGTTTCCTTTCGGTGTGAGAACTGCGGGATAATGTGCGACCTAGACGCTGTTACGAGACCAAGGGACATCGTCGATGCCTGCGCGCTTGTTGGCAAGGCGAGCGAGAACGAAAAGGTGATCGGACAAGCGATTGACGTAGCGTTCGATATCGCCGCCGATCTCGGCGTGGTCCATTAGCGTCACGATCCTGCGCTCGGCGTGGCGGCAGACGGAGCGCGCGACATGCAGCGCGGCCGCTCCAGGCGACCCGCCCGGGAGGACAAAGTTGGTGAGCGGCGCAAGCTCGGCTTCGAAGCGGTCGATTTCATCTTCCAACCGCTCTGTAGCGGTGTATGTGATGCGAGGCACGACGGGCGTGGCTCGGCCCGCGTCGCGGTCGAGCGGCGTGGCAAGATCGCCGCCCACCACGAAGCATTCCGACTGGAGCCGCACCACGACGTCGCGTATTTCGGCATCCTCGATTTGCGACGCCGCCCATCCGAGGGCCGCGTTCAACTCGTCGACCACGCCGTATGCGTCGACGCGCAAAGCGTCCTTGCGGACTCGCTCGCCGCCGTACAGGCCCGTCTCTCCAGCGTCGCCGGTCTTCGTATAAATCTTCATCGTTGGTGGTACAAACGCTCCACTTCGATCGATAAGTTGAGCGCCCAGGGGGCGCATAGGACTGCATCCGCGAAAACGGCGGTTCGGGTATACTGATAGTCCGGTGTCCGCTTTTAGCGGCATATTCTACCCGTTACAGTCAACCGCGTGTCGGCGACGTCGGTTCCCATTTCTACAATCGAAGAGGTTAACGACGGTGATCAAGTACAAGAGTATGCTGGTGGATTACGAAGGCCTTCAGGCCAGTCTGGACCAGCATGCCGAGATGGGCTGGAAGTTAGTTTCTCTCACCCCGGACACTTGGCGCAAGGTCTTGAGCGGCCAAGCGGCCAATAGCGATGTTGAGTTGCTCGGCTCAACAGCCGATGGCACGCCGGCTGAAGAGTTTTGCGCGTCGTACTATTTATTGGTCTTCTCCAGCGAAGACAACCCGAGATTCAACCTCGATCTGGCGACTTCCGCCGAGCCGCTTCCCGAAAAAGACTACAAGCTCCCCGAGTATTAGGCTGCGTGGCTTGCCCCTCGCCTAGTTGGCGAGTTCGTTGATCGCCCGCTGGACGGTCTCCACCGTGCGGCTTACCACGATGTAGTCCGCTCCGTGTGCCACCACCTCCGAATTCTTGAGCGAGCCTTGCTCCGCCTCGGTCGCCATGTTCGCGTAGAGGCGAAATGCCTCGTGCTCGGCGGCAGTAAGATTTGACGGTGTCGCGAACACATCGATGTCTAGCCCGTACGATGCGCGGATCGTCGTGACTGCGATCGACGCGCTTCGGTGCGTGACCGTCATCTTCGTCCGCGCTATGCCGGCGAGCTTCGCAGGCACGACCGTCGTAGGGGCGTCGAACGAAACCCGTTGGTTGACTGGCGGGGGCGGAAGCTTTCGGTGAAAACCAGCGTAGATAAGAAACGCGGCGATGATGACGGTTACTAGCGAGATCACGACGACGCCGAAGCAGCCGCCAAATGCCTGCTCTTTGTACTTCTCGTCGTCGGCCGCCTTTACCTCAAGGTATTCCGGATCGCGACGTAGCTCCTCGGCTTTCAGTTCGACCTCGACGGCATCGGGTTGATCGAGGACCTCGAGGTGCGCAAAACACTGCGGGCAGGTCGCCGATGGCATGTTGCGATAGAACGCGCCGCAGCGCGGGCAAAATTTGGGCGGCATAGTTGGGTCTTGCATCGGCTACAGCTTTCGCGCCGTCATGGCGACCGCCGTCGCGTACAACATTTCGATGCGCGGTCGTGTCGCCGTGTCGCGCTTCTTGGGCAGGACCGGCTGGTTGATATACGCAAGGATAAGGAACGCCTCCCACAAGATCACCAGCACATACAGCACGCATGCTCCTGTTATTACCTGCTTCGCCCGCTCCACGCTGTGGAAGCTGATCGCTTCGCAAACCAGGATAATGAATACAACCATCAGAAACTTGAAGACAGCAAAGCCCATCAGGCCAAAATGATGCAGCACCCACAGTGCGAGCCCGTTTGCTTCCTGGCCGGAATGGCGAAAAATGTAGCCGGTCACCATCAAGTCGAATAGGTTCAGAAGTAAAAATCCAAGATACTCTTGAGCGAGGACAACGTCCCTTTTAAACATACGGTCTTATCTCTCTCGTGGGGCAGTGGGGTATTGGCATCTATCGATATTCAGTATCTATTTTAGTCCAAAACGCCCCGTAAATGGCCGAAAACTCGGGATGTGCTTACTGGCGCCAAGCGGATATAATGTAGATTATGCCGAAAGAGCTTAGTAGCGACGGGCAAGCAGCCATCTAGCTCCGATGTTCGCACGCGGTTCGGACGGCGTGACTGTCGACTTTTCGTACGCGCCACTTCACAACACGCCAACCGCCTCATGAAATATAACCCATGCAACGTGACTTGCAGCCTCGTCGTAGCAATCGCAGCCGCGCTCTTGTTTGCCGGTCTCGATAACTCCATCCTTTGGGAGGACGAGGCGTTTGTCGCGATCACCGCCAAGGCGTTTCTCCAGCATGGCCACTTCTCGTGCTGGGATGGGCGCAACCTCTACGTCACCCTGAATGGCCATGGCTTCGACAGCAGCCTCAACAGCCGATACTTGCTGGACTCGCTCTTGTGCGCGGTCAGCTTCAAGCTCTTTGGTATATCAACATACAGCGCGCGACTTTTGTTCGCGGTTGTCGGCGTCCTTGTCCTTGTGGCGTTCTGGGTCTACCTTCGATACGCGTTTCCTCGCCGCTACGATCTCCACGCTTATGCGATGGCGTGCCTCGGACTCTCGACCCCGTTTCTCATGTACAGCCGCACATGCCGATACTACGGTTTGGCGATGCTGGCAGCTATTCTGCTGGCGACCGCACTCAATCGCGCCGTGGAAACGCTTCGCATCCGCTATTTTGTACTGGCGGGCGTCGCCGTCGTATTCTTCTTCTATTCGAACTTTCTGCTTGCGGCGGCGGCTATCGCCGGGCTCATGCTCGCAAGCCTCTTATGCGAGCATGCGAACCGTGCCCTGATGGTACGGCGATTGGCAATGTATGCGCTTCCGGTATTCGTGCTAGGTGTCGCGCCATATCTTGCCATCATTCGACCCTGGGAAGTCCATGTTTACGATAAGCAGGATGGCTTTTGGTACCACTGGGCAATGCTGTTGTACTACAACTTCCGCGACGCGAACGGAACCGGAATGCCGTGGCTGGTAGCCGTCGCCGGAGTCGCTCTTGCCGTAGCGAATCGCACCAAGCTGATGTCGAGCCAGATCGGGCGGGCTAGCCTGCAGCACGCCGTGTGCGTGGTAGGTTTTATCGTGGCCCTGTCCGTGCTCTCGCCGCAAAGGCCGAGTTCGTCGAACTGCGCCGACGTGCGCTATTTATCCGTCCTTTTGCCGCTATTCGCGATCCTCACTAGCCTCGTACTTACCGGAATCCACCGACGAGCGGCGATCGCTGGCGTGGTGTGTGTGACACTTATAGCCTGCACGAATCTTTTCAGCCTTCGTCGCTTTCCCGTAGATTTCACGCAGATGGCACCATCGAGCATCGCTCATCCCATGCCTCGAAATTGGGACAAGATCGATGCGACTATGGTTTGGTTGCTCCCCGCGTACATGTGGGAAGCATCCCACCCGTACCCCACGGGAATGTCCGAAGTGATCGATACCTTGGCGAAGGTCGTGCAGCAAGACGACCTGGTATACGATATCCCGATGCACGATACGCCCGAGCTTCAGTTCTACCTCGGGGACCGCATCAAGATCTGTTGCCAGGTAACGAAAACAACACCCATACCCCTCGATGTTCTTCGGCGTCTTCCGGCACCGCTCCTCAAAGAGGACTACTTCCCCGACTGGATACTCCTGTCAGCTATCGGTCCCGTTCAGATTGGAGAGGTACGGTACTTCTCGAGGAGGCAAGTGGTGGACGGTAAAGTCGTAGCCCACAAGTATGCCGTGGTCGGCCAAACGAAGTCTTGGTGGTACTCGTCGCAAAGGCCCGAGTTCATGTGGCATACCTTTGGTCCGACATCGTCCTTCGATCCCAACACCGACGCCGTCTATGTTCTGCACCGCGTCCAGTAACGGCTTACCGGGCTAGCATTTCGCGCGCATGCTGGACGACCGTGACCGATTCGGATGTGCCGCCAAGCATTCGCGTGATCTCGTCGACGCGTGCCTGCTCGTCAAGGTTCCGCACTCCCACTACCGTTCGCCCGCCCTCGGCGTGTTTTTCGATGAAGAAGTGCGCGGATGCGGGGCGGGACGCGATCTGCGGCAGGTGAGTGATGCACAGCACCTGAGCCAACTCGCCGAGTCCGGACAGCTTTTGCGCGATCACGGTTGCCGTGCGGCCGCCGACGCCGACATCGATCTCGTCGAAGATGAGCGTCGGCACAAACGCGGTCCGCGCCAGCACCGACTTCATCGCCAGCATAATGCGTGACGCTTCGCCGCCAGACGCGATCTTCGCGAGCGGCCGCAACGGCTCACCGGGGTTCGGCGAAAGCAGAAACTCGACGCGGTCGATGCCGCGCGGCGACGCAGCCTGTGGCTCGACGCTCGCTTCGAAACGCGTCGCCGCCATGCCTAGGTCGGCAAGCTCGCCAAGGATGCCATGCGCGAACCGCTTGCTTCCCGTCTTCCGCAGCTTGGAGAGGCGGTGCGACGCGTCGGCGAGTTGCTTATCTGCCTTTTCTATCGCCTTCGCAATGTCGGCCTCGCGCGCCTCCTGGTTTTCGAGGCCGTCGAGCTTCTCTGTCAATGCCTCTCCATAACCGATGATCTCGTCGACCGTGTCGCCATACTTGCGCTTCAGCGACTGTAGAACGCTAAGGCGGTCATCGATCTCCTCCAGGCGCTGCGGATTAAACTCAATGTTGTCCCGGTAACTCCGTAAGAGGCGACGAGCCTCGTCGGCAAACGCCAGCGCTTCGTTGATCTGAGCGGCTACTGGCTCCAGTTCGGGGTCGAGCAACTCGGCCTTTTGCAGGGCCGCGGCTGCCGTGTTGAGCCCGTCGAGGGCGATGTCCGCCACCGCGCGGTACGCGTCGGTGCTCGCGGCGCTCAGCTTCTCGGCGTTGGCGAGCCGCTGCCTGTCGGCTGCAAGCGTCTCCTCCTCGCCCGGACGTAACCCGGCCTGGGCGATCTCGTCCTGCTGAAATCGGTATAGATCGAGATTGCGCGCACGCTCTCGGGCATCCGCTCGCAATGTCTCCAGGCTACGCCGTAGGCCCGACGCTGCCGCGTACAGGTCGGCGACCTCGGCACGCAATGCGAGCGTCTCTTTGCCAAGCCAGTTATCGAGAAGATCGATATGCCTGTCGGTAGATAACAGCGATTGGTGCTCGTGCTGACCGTGAACATCTACGAGATGTTCGCAGATTTCGCGCAACACGTTCACCGGGCACAAGCGGCCGTTGACGCGGCACTGGCCCTTGCCCGAGCGAGATAGCTCGCGCGCGACATACAGACGGCTGTCGTCTTCGTCGCCCTCCAGTCCGGCCTCGACGAGCTTATCACGCGTTTCGGGTGGCGCGTCGGTCAAATCGAAAACCGCCTCCACGATAGCGCGATCCGCGCCGGTTCGGATCACGTCGCTACCCGACGCGCGCTCACCCAGCACCAAGCCTAAAGCGTCGATCAGGATGCTCTTACCCGCACCCGTTTCGCCGGTAAGCAGATTGAGCCCGCGCCCAAAGTGGAGGTCGACATGATCGATTAGCGCGAAGTTACGAATGTGAAGATCTTGAAGCATGGATGGTTTGTGAGACGAACCGCTATTTGATAATCGCGCCGGGTATCTTCGGATTGTTGAATGGGGTGGGGTTGTAACCAAATACGTAAGGCACAGGGCTCTTTTGCAATTCGAGGCCGTCGGGCGAATAGTACGTGATAAACGCGGTTCCGATAAGGTACTCCTGATCCTGCGGGGCTACGAATTCGAAGCCGTTTTGGGCGATATGGGTAACGCCGTGATTCCGGCTGCCCATCTGAAAGCCGAGATCGAGTTCGGGCGGCGATTCGAGGTAGGAGCTGGTCTCAATAC
>FSUB01000353.1_pt1 | contig 12890 bp, 9 predicted proteins | sample 1637331 | NCBI WGS metagenome assembly FSUB01 (sample SAMEA3914816, study PRJEB12502) | metagenome | biome: forest; material: soil | place: USA | collected 2011-09-16 | depth 0.3 m
CGGATATCGATGTCGGGATGGTGCCGGACCGCCTCGGCGTTCTCCGCAAGTTGGTTGACGAACTCCATGGCGTCGACGAAGTCACTGAACATAAACTTCTTCGTTAGAGTCGCGTCAACAACACTCCAGCCAACAAGGCTACGCATCGCTTCGTCGAGTTCACCAGGGTTTAGGATGGGTTCGGGCACAGCATTTCTCCTTGTTGTTATGTTCGTACTAAGACGTTTTACCCGATGCGAGTATTCGGGCAACGGTCATCGCGTTCGATTCGGTTCCGGCAACGGTGACGACATAGGAATCGTTCTGCCAGGAGACGGTCACTGGCTCACTGGAAGGCAGCCACGAGGTCGGGACAATTCTGGTCGTTGCGAGTCGCTTCTGAGGGATCTCCCAAATGCGGCATGTCTTGTTGCCGATCATTTGATCGCGCGCTTGTAAGGTTGCTCCCAACGCGGGTCCCTGCACAAGCGGCGCGGATGCCGTGAAGTGCGCCCAACTCGACTTGTAGGCGTCGGTTCCGGGAGCCAACCATTGCACCCAGACTTCGGCGCGCGCCGCGCCGCGCTCATAAGTCGACGTCGCCAGTTGGTGGCCGTCGCCCGCATCCTTGAACTCGGTCACTTGCGGCCATCGCGACCAACCAGCGATCGACGCTGGCATGATCGTCGCCGGCAGGACGGAGGCTACTGTGGGACGCGCCGCTGGTGCCGACGTGTCGCCCGTAGTCGGGAGATTGAGCGAGCAGACGATCGCGAGAACCACGATCGTGATCATGATTGAAGCGTACCCGATGAAGCCTTCCTGACGCGTGATCTGCGATGCGCGACCTCTCGCGTCGCTCCACCACCCTCCCCTACGGCTTCTAGCAACGAGAACTCGCACTTCCTCATCGTCGGACGGCACATGCACGACATTCTCAGATGTTTCGCGCATAAATTGTCCCACTGTGAGCGACTGACTTCCCACGCGTCCAGACATGTCGAACGCCGGAAACTCGGCAGCGATGCGGTCGGTAGCCAGCGGGACGCCGCACGAGGGACAGGTGAACGGTGCGGGCTCCTTCTTAGTTGCAGTGCTCGTAAGAATCTGCCAATGTTCGCGACACTTGGGACAAAACACGTCATACCTCCGTAGGCAAGATGGAAGCTATCGCGGATACGAATACTTCCTCGTACGCATGCATACTCAACGGACCTATGAGGGGGATTTACCCAAGTAAGTGAGCTATCAATCGCTAGCGAGCGTTTTTTTCGCAACCTCGTCACGGGTTACGCAGATTGAGAAAAGGTATACTTAAAGATGCTCTTGTGGCACATATCGTGCCTCACATACAGGTTTTGACCGACAACGAAGAGGATCAACAATGCCGACTTACCGATCACGTACGACGACGCACGGCCGCAACATGGCTGGAGCACGCGGTCTCTGGCGCGCGACGGGAATGACCGACGGCGATTTCGATAAGCCGATCATCGCCATCGCGAACTCGTTCACGCAGTTCGTGCCCGGCCACGTCCACCTTAAGGACCTCGGCCAAATGGTTGCCCGCGAGATCGAAAAGCATGGCGGTGTCGCCAAAGAATTCGATACCATCGCCGTCGACGACGGTATCGCGATGGGCCACGACGGCATGCTTTACAGTCTGCCGTCACGCGACCTGATTGCGGATAGCGTCGAGTATATGGTCAACGCGCACTGCGCCGACGCGCTTGTTTGTATCTCCAACTGCGACAAGATCACCCCGGGCATGCTTATGGCGGCGCTTCGCCTGAACGTCCCGGCGATCTTCGTATCCGGCGGCCCGATGGAAGCCGGCAAAGTGATCTGGAAGGGCAGCGAACGAGCGGTAGACCTGATCGACGCGATGATCGTCGGTGCCGACGATAAGGTCAGCGATGAGGAGAGCCTTGCCATGGAGCAGGCGGCATGCCCGACCTGCGGGTCGTGCTCGGGTATGTTCACCGCGAACTCGATGAACTGCCTCACGGAAGCCCTCGGCCTTTCACTGCCGGGTAACGGCTCGGTACTTGCGACCCACGCGAATCGCAAGGGGCTTTTCCTCGAGGCGGGCCGCATAATCGTCGAGATCACGAAGCGCCACTACGAGCAGGACGATTACAGCGTCCTGCCGCGCTCGATCGCGACCATGCCCGCGTTCGAGAACGCGATGGCGCTCGACATCGCGATGGGTGGTTCGACGAATACGGTTCTGCACCTTCTCGCCGCCGCCCATGAGGCCGGGGTCGACTTCACGATGCGCGATATCGATCGGCTCTCCCGCGTCGTGCCGCACCTCTGCAAGGTCGCACCGTCGCGCAACGACGTTCACATGGAGGATGTTCACCGCGCAGGCGGAGTGTTCGGCATCCTTGGCGAACTTGAGCGCATCGGCCTGTTGAACACGACGACGCCTACGGTGCATACGCCATCGCTTGGCGAGGCGATCGAGCATGTCGACGTGCGCCGCACCGATGACCCCGACGTGAAGACGTTCTTCCAGGCCGCTCCTGGCGGTATCCGGACAACGGTGGCGTTTAGCCAAAGCCGAACATATCCCACCCTTGACCTCGACCGCGAAGGCGGCGTGATCCGCGATTACGAACACGCATACAACAAGGACGGCGGACTGGCCGTGCTCTATGGCAACCTCGCCGAGGACGGCTGTATCGTAAAGACGGCCGGTGTCGATCCCGAGTACCACGTCTTTAGCGGCCCCGCTGTGATCTTCGAGAGCCAGGACAGTGCCGTCGAAGGCATCTTGAACGGCGCCGTCAAGGCGGGCGATGTGGTCGTGATCCGCTACGAGGGTCCGCGTGGCGGTCCCGGCATGCAGGAGATGCTCTATCCGACCAGCTTCCTGAAGTCGAAGGGGCTCGGAAAGGCGTGCGCTCTGATCACCGACGGACGATTCTCAGGCGGCACATCGGGCCTGTCGATCGGGCACGTCTCCCCCGAAGCCGCCGAAGGCGGCACCATCGCGCTCGTCGAGCCTGGCGATGTAATCGAGATCGATATCCCTCACCGCAAGATCCACCTCGCGGTCGACGACGCGGTGCTCGCCGCTCGGCGCATCGTCGCCGAAGAGCGCGGCACGGCTGCGTGGACTCCGACCGAAGTGCGCCATCGCGCCGTTTCGCCCGCGCTGCAGGCTTACGCGGCGATGACGACGAGCGCGTCGCGAGGCGCGGTGCGCGACGTGTCGCGGATCACCGGGCGACGGTAAGCGCGCGGGGCTTGGGCGGGTGGCGGAGGCAGAGGAGTCGGCGACGGCGGCGGGCGGAACCACGCAGGCCACGCAGGCCACGCAGGCCACGCAGGCCACGCAGGCCACCCGGAATGAATTCCGGGGTCAATCCGCGCCAGCGATCCGGTCGCCACCTCACTCACCAAGCCGGTGAACCGGCTCGTATCCAAACCCCGCCTTTGCCCGCTCGATCGACACCAGCGACTCTCGTCCTACGAGCGGACGGCTCATTGCCGCCGCTAGGTCGGGGCGGAAGCGCTTGACGAGGCCCATGCTGGGCTCTGGGCAACGGGTGTCTGCGGCGGTCAGCGTGTACGCGCCCATTGGGGGCAGTGTCGGGCATTCCAGGGCTTTCACGACGGCTTGGGTGATGTCGCGGACATGCACCCAGCTGAACAGGTCGTCGCTCCAATGGTCGGTCGGTTTCGGCACGGCGAGGGCGCGGTCGTAGAGCGTGTCGCTCCAGACGGGGCCGAAGCGGAGCGAGGCGGTTGTGAGGCCGTAGGCTCGCGTAAACGCGTCGCAGGCGAGTTCGCCACAAACTTTCGAGAGGCTGTATGGGTCTTCGGGAACGGGCGAGAACGATTCGTCGAGCGGCAGGGTCGTATAGGGCGATGGCTTGCCGCTAAGGCGCCAATAGACGGTTCCGTAGGCGTTGATCGAGGACGCGGCGACGACGCGCTTTGCGCCAGCGAGGCGGGCGGCATCGAGGACGATGAAGGTGCCGGTGACGTTCGAATCCATGGTCGCAGCGCCGATCTCGGGCGCGCCGGATGTTTGCGCGGCGAGGTGCAGGGCGGCGTCAGCGCCTTCGCTGGCAGCGCGGACAGCGGCGACGTCGGTGATCTCGGCGCGGGTGTAGGGCCATTGTGTGACCAGCGGGACGTGCGCGCGCGTGTCGCTGCCGGGGGTGAAGACGGTGGCTTCGGCAGGGTCGACGCGGTCCATCAGCACCAGTTCGTGGCGCTGTTCGAGATCGGCGATAACGAGGCGTGCGATCCAGCCACAGGCACCGGTAATGAAGATTTTCATAGGTTGGTCCAATCGAGGGTCGCGCCTAAAAGCGCGCCGTCTTTGTTGAGGATGGCGTTGTAGATCTCGGGGCTGCAGGAAGCATCCACGAGGTGCGTGATCAGCGGTCGCGTCTGAAGCTTGCATTCCGCGATAAGGGCGATAGTGGCCTCCATGCGTTCACGTCTCCAGCCTGAGACGAAATGGGCGGTCAGCTCTTGCTGTTGCAGACGGGCCATATTGGCCCAGGTATCAGTCGGCGTGAAACCGCTGTAGACGATCTGGCCCGCCCCATGGCGTAGTAGCGGCATATATTCGGCCTGCGCGGCTATGGTTTGAACAGTGTCGATAACGGCGGCAAGGTGTTCCGAGCCGGTCGCTTCGCGAAAGGCTTCGGCGACATTCAGTGCGCCGCTGTCCAAGGCAAGGTCGGCGCTGACGGCGCGACCGATCGCGAGTCGCTCGGCGCGGTGGCCGACGAGGACGACTCGCGCTCCCCGAGCGCAGGCGGCCTGGGCGGCATACTGGCCGATAAGGCCGTCGCCGTAGACGGCGACCCAGTCGCCGGGTTCGAGCGCAATGCGCGAGGAGGCATTGTAGCCGACTTGGGCGACGACGACGCCGCTTAGCTCGATGGGGTCGACGCCGTCGGGAGTCGTATAGACCTCGCTTGCCGAGGTGTTTCCGACGAGCACGTGTGATCCCCATTCCGGGCCAACGTCGCCCGTCCAGCGTCCGACGGTCGCTACGACCCGGTCGCCAACGGCATAGCCAGTCACGCCCTCTCCGACCGCGACGATGCGACCGACTCGCTGATAGCCGGGGACGCCGGGAAAGCGGTTCGCGCCCCACGTAAACTCGCCCTTAAGCACCCATCCCTCGGTACCTGCGCTGACGGAGCTGTATTCCGTGCGCACCTGGACTTCACCCGGGCCGGGCGGCGGCATATCGATTTGATCGAACGCAACGATTCGCGGCGATCGGAAAATGACGGCGGATGTGAGCAAAGGGCGACCTCCCATCGCGAGCGGAACCGGGTCCGCCTCGTGTAGCGTGTAGTTGTTGCAGCGTCCACTACATTCCTGCATAGATATGCAAAGAAGTTAGTTCATGTCTTCCAGTGGGTGTAGCACGCTTGCTTTTGATCGCTTGACAGTTGCTCGGCAGAGTGTTATACTGGTTTCAGTGTTGGAAACCCAAACTCGTGTATCGGTCCGATAGAAAGTATGACAGACGCTAAGCCTCGACAATCGTTTTCGACTCCAGCGTACCGGAAAGTAGAGCAAGACCTGAGGCGACGCGTGCTCGACGGGGTCTGGGCGGTCGGCGCGATGCTGCCTAGCCGGAAAGCCCTGGCCGACGAATATGGCGTGAACATGGAAACCGTGCAGCGCGGCATCAAGCAGTTACTCGACGAAGGCCTGCTGGTGGCTCGCGAACGTCGCGGCACGTTTGTTGCGGAACTCGCCGCAGAGCTAGCGGCTCCTGCCGCAACGGAGGTCGAGCCCGCCGAGCCGGTCAAGGTTTCCCCTCGCATTGGCGTGGTCGTGGGCTTCCCTGAGGATTATGTCGAGGGGCAGGTGCTCGACTATTACGTTTACGAGGCCGTCCGCGAATTCGAGCATCTTGCCGCGCTTGCGGGCGGCTCGACGTCGGTTATCGACGTTGGCGGGCCAAGCCCGATTCCACAAGGCACGATTATTGCGGCGACGAACGATCTGATCGACGCGGGGATGCATGGCATTATCCTCGCAGGATGCGAAGCGATGGAAATGCCAGGAGCGTTTTTGGAGCGGCTTCTGGTCGACGGTACATCGCTCGTGCTGATAAATGGCGAGCCGAGCAGGGTGTCTATACCACAAGCCTACTACGACAGCCGTGACGCTGGCCGGCAGGCGGCGCAGCACCTTCTGGAGCAGGGTTGCCGTAAACTACTCTTCTTTTCGGCCAAGTCGCCGGATTACCAGTGGGTGAGCGACCGCGAAGATGGCGTTCACGACGCCATCGCGATGGCAGGATTGCCGGCAAGCGCGATAACGCGCTTTGTGAGTAGCGATCCGGCTTTCGATGTCCATTACGACAAAGCCGACGAGTTCGCAGAATCGTATTTCGAGAAGCACCGCGTGCCTGACGGTGTCGTAGCCTCGAACGACCTTACGGCCGTGGCGTTCATGAACGCGGCTCGCCGACGCGGGCTTACTGCGGGTCGCGACTACGCTATCATTGGCTTTGACGATGTGCGCATCGCTCGCACTAACGGCCTCACCAGCTTGCGGCCGCCCGCAAAGGATGTGGCGCGGGAAGCGTTAAAACTCGTACTCGACCAGATAGCCGGCGTTCGAGGGCCTTCAAGGGTCTGCTTGAACAGCCACATCGTTGCTCGGCAATCGTCTCATCGGGCCGATTGGGCCCGCCGGTCGCTCGATTTGGAGCGACACCTTGCAATACCCATCACTGCTTAAGGAGATTATCATGACTAGACGAAGCGGTTTTACTCTCATTGAATTATTAGTCGTTATAGCTATAATAGCGATTCTCGCAGCTATACTTTTCCCGGTGTTTGCAAAGGCGCGCGAAAAGGCGCGCCAAACCAATTGCGCCAGCAACCTCAAGCAGCTTGGCCTCGCGCTCACTCAGTACACCAACGACTACGACGAGCGGTTCCCAGTCGGAAACGCCGGTCCCGGAGGCGGCGACTGGTGCGGATCCCTTGCAGGCGGAGGCTGGGCGAGCCAGGTTTACCCGTACGTCAAGAGTATGGGCGCATACATGTGTCCCGACGACCAGACGAAGTACTCGCCCAACGTTTCCTACGCCATTAACATGGGAGTGGTGATCGGGGCGCAAAACCCCACGGGCGGCGCGTTTTGCGGCGGGGCTACCAATCCGACATACGGCGCTGGCGGGCTGATCTCGAAGATGACCGCTCCGGCGAATACGGTGCTGCTCTGCGAGGTGAGCGGTGTGCAGCACAGCGTCAACCCGTCGACCACCGGCGAGGCACTCTCGTACGACACGGACGGTGTCGACAACTGCGGGCCGAGCAACGGCGGGGCGTGCCAATTGGATACCGGAAAGTACCCGAACTTTAACAGCATCTCGTTCATCACACCCGAAGGCCGCCACACAGGTGCCAGCTACCTTGCCTGCGACTGCCACGTGAAATTCTTGCAGCCAACCATGGTATCGGCTGGCGTTCCCTACGTCAACGCCTCCCAGGGCGCGGGCGATGGCTATCAGGCATCTCAGCCTACGGTACTGAAGCAGAACAGCTCGGGATATGGATCGTACGTGCCGGTCACGCTAACGTTCAGCCCGTGGTAGCGGTTGGCTCGGTAGAGATTGGCTCATGGCCCCGGCAGAGGATGCCGGGGCTTTTCTATGCGCCGGGTTCGATGTGGCGACTGCCCGACTTGCCGGGCGCAGGGCCCGCAGGTACGTAGTTCGGCGGGGTGAGATTGAAGATCGATACAGAGGCGGGGGCAGTTCCGGGCTTTGTGATCGGCGTCAACAGGAACGACACGAACCGGTCGGCCAAATGGCCCTGGCCGATGATCTGGCCACCGTCATTGACTGCGCGGGCAACGTCGAGCACCAGAATATGGGGGGGAATCAGATGGTTGAGATTGGTGGCATGGCCATCGTGAAAGACCATGGCGCGAGTGTCGAAGCCGTCGCGAACGGTGCCTACCATGACACCGAGGTTGTTCACGGAGTCGACGCTGAGGACGGCAGCGGTGCCATCAAGGGACTTGATCGTGCTGACATCTGCGATTGGCCCACGGTTCCAGAGGAACGCGTGTGTCAGCTCGGTTGCGGTGTTCGAGACACCGGCGACGGCCCCCTGTCCGTTAATCGCCATTGCCATCGTGTCGGTGCCTCCGAGCGTTCCGAGCCGCAAAGTGTTGGCGCCATTCACAACATAGCTTTGCGCGCCCGCCACGGCAACTACGTCGCCGAGGGCGTTTACATCGACGGCGCGCGAGTAGGCGGGCATGAAGGTCGGCGCAAGTGCGTTTAAGGTCCATGTCGCGGCCACGACGTCCCCTTGCGGCGTCGTCGACGTGCCCACGACGAGGCCCGTGTTATTGATCGCGTTCGCTCTCGCATTGCCACTCGACGGCAGGTGGCGCATCTTGCCGTTCTCCCACACGAATGCACGCGACGGACCGCCTTGCGGGGATGCGACGCCGACGATTTGACGGCGATCATTGATGCTATTGGCCTCGCTAAACTTGCAGCCCGGCATGAGTCCCAAGTCGATGTACTTGCCCTTGCTGTACAGAAATCCTCGCCAGTGAGGCAATTCGCCTGGAGCAGTTTTCTTGATCGCGATCCCAACAACGTCACCGAGATTGTTGATCGCGCGCGCCTCCATAAAGCAATGGTGCGTGGGATCGTCGATCAACGTGATCGTGTATGCTGGCGCGTCGGCGTGAACGATTGTACGGAACGCAAACAGCGCAACGAGAAGCGCGAGAGCGCGTGTGGGGAAGCGGAGGTAATGCATGATTGGCAAGTATTATAGCGCATTCAATCACGGCTACGGCGGACAATTAGTCGGCAACCAGCAAGAAAAAGCCCCTACCGTGTGTTTATGACAGTAGGGGGTGAAGAGCGGCGACAACGTTCGCACCTTAGTAGGCGTGCTCATTCTCATTAAGGATGACGCGCCCGCTGAAGACTTTGTGAACGTAAACGGCATAGAGAACCACGATCACCAAACCTATGATGTTGATGAACGCGAACGTCATCAGGTGCGCATCGGCAGATGTGGTGTTGGTAATCGTCAACCCGCCCGTCGGGTGCCCCAGATTCGGTAGCAGATTAGGGTAGAGGCTCGCACCGGCCGAGCCCATCAGGCCGGCGAGGGCGAGTGCGCTCGACGAAACCGCGTTCAGGTCGTTCTTCGCCTTTAGCGACAAGCCGATTCCGAGGAATCCGGCAATGCTCAAAACGGGCAAGAGGAACAGCACTGGCGACGACTGGAAGTTCGCCAGCAGGTCAGGCCGCACCAGGAAGCTGGCACCGGTCGCGGCCAGCGCCACGACGAGAACTACCACGTAGAGAACGCCACCGAATTTACGAGCGCGGTCGCGGTGCTCGTCGATGCCCGATTTCAGTGCCAGGAACAGGCTGCCGTGCATCGCAAGGAACAGCAGGCTCAGCACGCCCACAAGGATAGCGTACGGATTAAGCGCAAGTCCGAGCGATCCGACGAATGTATGCGTGTCGCCGATGAACGGCACTCCTCGGAACACGTTGCCGACGGCCGCACCGAATAGCACAGCGAGTAGGATGCTCGACACACTGTAGCATGTGTCCCAAAAGTTTCGCCATAGGTCGTTTTCGACTTGATGGCGGAACTCGATCGACGAGCCGCGGATAATTAGCAGCCACAACACGATGTTGAGCACGATGTAGAAGCCGCTGAAGCTCTTCGCGTAAAGGTCGGGAAACGCGGTTACCATGGACCCGCCAGCGGCGAGCAGCCACACTTCGTAGCCGAACCAGACGGGGCCAACGGCACCAAGCTGGACCCGCCGCTCGTTGTCGTTCTTGCCGAGGATCAGGTGCATAGCGCCAGTTCCGAGATTAAGGCCGTCGAGAATCGCGAAGACGGTCAGCATACCGCCAAGAATGATAAACCAGAGAGTGTTCATTGGGCCGCCTCCAATGGAAGTTCGCCGCCAGCGCCGACGACCTTGGTTTCATCTCCTTCGAGATGCTCCCCGTCGGGGCCCTTGGCGATAATCTTGCCTACCAAGATCAGGAATGTGATGCCGAGCACAATGTAGAGTCCGACAAAGCCGATCAACGTGAAGATGACCTCGCCAGTGGACACATTGGCCGAATAGCCTTGCGTCGTCCGCAATAGGCCGTAGACGAGCCAAGGCTGCCGGCCGACTTCAGCGACGCACCATCCTGCTTCGTTTGCGATATATGGGAACGGAAACGCCAACATCAGCATCCATAGATACCACCGCGTCGTCTGCAGCTTGCCGGCGAGCTGCAAGAGCAAGCCTATGCCGAGGATGATGTTGAACGCCATCCCCAGCCCGATCATGATATGGTAGGCGTAATACGTCACCTCTACCGGGGGACGATCCGCTGGCGGGATGTCGTTCAGGCCGGTTACTGGGGCTTCCGCGCTACCGTAAGCGAGGTAGCTCAGCAGTTTCGGTACCACAATCGGGTCGAGAAGCTTGCCGTTCTTGACATCAGGCATCCCGATCAGCGCGAGCGGCGCTCCCGGCTCGGTCTTAAACTGGCCTTCCATAGCGGCAAGTTTAGCCGGGTTCGCTTTGACGATCTGCTCGCCGTTCTTTGCACCAGTCGGAAACGCCAACAGGATCGAAAAGATCACGCCGCCAATGACGCCGGTTTTCAGGCAGATGCGGGAGAACTCTTCGTGCTTACGGGCCAGCGCGTAGAACGCGCCGAGCGCCGCCACGACCATTGCCCCGGTGATGAGGGTGCCCATCATCGTATGGAGGTACATCCAAAGCTCGTAAGGGTTCGTCAGGTAGGTGCTTAGGCTCGTCAGATACAGCTTGCCGTCGGGCTCCGCCGCGTAGCACTTGACGGGGTTCTGCATGAACGCGTCGGTAACGGTAATGAAGAAACCCGAAAGCAACGTTCCGAAGGCCAGCAATATCGATGAGAGCCAATGGACGAATGGGGACACTCTCTTCTCGCCGAATATAAATATTCCAAGGAAGACCGATTCCAGGAAAAACGCGTAGACCCCTTCCATCATCAGTCCAGCTCCGATCACTCCGCCGCTAATCGCGGAGAAGCGCGCCCAGTTCGTGCCGAACTGGAACTCCATCGGCACTCCCGTGGCGACGCCGGCTCCGAAGTTTACGAGGAATATCTTCGCCCAGAAGCGGGCCGCGCGACCGTAGCGTTCGTCTTTGCGGAAATAGTGTAGGCTCTTGAAGACACCGATCATCACAGACAACCCCATCGTCAGCGCTGGGAAGAGGTAGTGAAACATGACCAGTACGGCAAAATGCGTTCGATTGGCAATAACTGCGCCGTCCATGTGTAGTCCTTTCATCGCCGGACGGGACTGACGAGGCCATCGGACCCGTTCCCGGACATCGCGGTCAACAAGTCGATTATATCGGTAGCGCCTCAGGGGGAGCGTCCGCCGTTCGGCGTATTGGCGAACGATTCTCCATTGCCGGGCGCACAAACCTGCGCCAAGCGTGCGAGTGTGTTGCGTTACAGATTTTATCGTACCCAGGAATAGTTGAATGCGCGGTAAATGTTTCGGTCGCGGACTTGAGTCCGAGGCTGGGAATGGAGCATGGCGGGGATTAGCGGCCGTGGCGGCGAACAGCCGGACGCGCAGGATACTCGCGGCTACGCGGGCGAAGGCGTAGAATCCTGACCCACAATGCGGCAGCGACACCGCAATGACGGGCGTAGAACCTTATGTGAAAGATGCCGGCGGCTTCGCCGCGCCTGGGAAGAACCGAACGCCGACCTTCGTCGGCTTTAAACGTTCTTAACGGATTTGTTCTGAATCATTTCCGGATTCGGGGTGCTCGCTGTAGTGACTCAAGTATGAGAATAACATTGAATCAAGTCTATATCCATTTCGTTTGGTCCACTTGGGACCGACTGCCACCCATCGACACGACATTGCGCTCGATCATCTATCCTACTGTCGTAAAATAGGCATGCGAAATCAAGTCCGTTGTATTGGCAGTCGGCGGTGTCGATGATCACATCCACATCTTGGTCAAACTCCCAACAACGATATCCATTTCCAAATTTGTTATCAAAGTCAAGACTGCCAAATGCGGTCCCGCATTTCGACGGCAGGGCTCGTACGCCGCATTTTCGATAACGAAGTCTCATGTTCCACGTGTAATTGACTACATTCAGCGCCAGGAGGAACACCACCGCTTGAAGACCACATATGCATCCCTTGAATCCCTATCCAACTCCTAGAGCTCGCGCAGGCGAGCGTTCGGTTCTTCCGAGGCGCGGCGGAGCCGCCAGCTCTATAGCGGTCAAAATAAAGGGAACTCATGTTCGTTTTTTCGTCAATCTGTGGTATCCTATAGATGTAACTAACGAGTTTGATTGCACCTTGACAACCGAATGTCGGATCGATCGCCCGGAAGCATGAATAGGATGAATAAAATATTAAAAAATCTTCCAAAAATGCATATTCGAGTAAGCAGGGTCCCTGTCAAGGCAAGCGCACTCCTAACGGCGATTCACATCAGGCATGTGCGCAAGGCAGAAAGCACGCCGGCTCAGCACAACCTGTGATTTCCATTACAATCGTATTCATGAATAACGCGATTCGATAAACCCTAAATATTCATGATCAGCTGTCCGGGACTTCGAGATGCGCCGCCAGTCTTCGCAACCGGCGCAATCAGGCGACTTGTACATCCCAGGCGCGGCGCAGCCGTTGGCGGTCGAACGCGACAGTCCGGTCCGTGAACCGTGGTCGAACCGTCTCCCCGCCTTGACACCCCTCCTCCATTCCGGTACCATATCCACATCATCTCAGCCGGTCGCGTAAAGCCCTTTAACGGTACCTCAACCTACCATGCCCCTCATTGATATTTCGCTTACCATCTCCCCGAAGCTCGCCACCTGGAAGGAC
>FSUB01000315.1_pt1 | contig 12784 bp, 9 predicted proteins | sample 1637331 | NCBI WGS metagenome assembly FSUB01 (sample SAMEA3914816, study PRJEB12502) | metagenome | biome: forest; material: soil | place: USA | collected 2011-09-16 | depth 0.3 m
GCTTCTATGCCGCGCGAAGGCCAGTGGCGGCATCGGAGGCATTCGCTCACTGGTGGATGCGCCAGACGCAGATTTGGGGCGGCACGGGCCCGACATTGCCCGAGCCAAAGGTGGCTCCGTTCCGCTCGATCGACCTCTCGACCGAATGGTCGTCGGCGCAGATGCACACGTCCGCCGAATTGGACGCTTTCGCCAAGCTCGCGCCCTCAGCGCAGGCGGCGAAGCTCGCGCCGACCCGCCCGACGCTGTGGAAACAGGCCGGGCTGCCATGCGGCAAAGACGAGCGCGCAATCTACCTGCGTACATTTACAGTCCCCGCGACGTGGCTCGCGAATGCGACCCAGTCGCTGACTCTCGCCGGCCCATATCCTTTCAGCGGCTTGCCGGGTGGCGGTCAGCTTTTCGTCAACGGCCAGAAGGTCGCCGACCTGACCGATATTCCGTGGCGCAGCGTATCATTCGATGTGACGGCTCTCGTGAAGCCAGGGGCGAACACCATTGACGTGACCGCCTCGGGTAACGGCGCCACCGGCGGCTTCTGCGCCAACGTTTCGATGACCCGCACGATCGCGCCGCCACGCAAGATCGACCTCGGCGGCGAATGGCGCGGTGTGGTTACCGAGGACGTCGAGCAGTCGTTTACGATCCCCGGCAAGTTCGCCGGAGTGTACGCGTACCGCGATTTCACACCGCCGTCGGATATTGCCGGGAAGGACGTCTGGGTGAGTGTCGACACCGCCGACCCGAACTCGTCGTCGTGGGTTTCGGTAAACGGACGTGTCCGATACATGAGCTATTTCGGGACGCGTCCTCAGGACGGAAAGCGCCTCGAATTGGATATCACACCGGATTTGATTCCAGGCAAGCTGAACCGTATACTGATCGGCACATCGGGTTTCGCGCACGACGACTGGAAGGCAGTTTTGCACGATTATCACAAAGCGGAGCTTTGGGTGTACGATACGGAGCCGTATTAGGGGTTGATGGGGAGGGGCCGACCGGACTGGCATGAAGCCCGGTTGTCGTCCCGCCGGGACGGCGGACGGATGCCTCTTCCCAACCACGTTGGGCTCCTTCTCACCTGGAAATATCAAACATCCGGTTGTGTTTTTGTGGTCAAAATATCGCCGAGCAAGGTAACTGCCGCAGTAGTCTCGGAGAGACGATCCTGTGCACCTTAACCCCCTGCAAGATGGATGTGTGGTGATGGCGGCTGTTTGAGTTGTAAAGGACCGTAAACGGCCCTGGATGGCCTCGTGCGATGCCTTTTCCAGCGGCGTTTACGATGCTTGGTCACTTAGGACGCCCCTTCAGGGCCGCGAGTGCAGGCGACGAGGCGCTAAGGTGCGATTGTCTCAGACTAAAAAAGAGGCCGGTCGTCCGACGACCGGCCAATGGGTACACTGATTGAACTGCCAACTGTAGGGACGCATGGTTCTCACGAAGGTTCACGGTTTTTAAAAACATTTTTGAAAATGTTTTTAAACCGAGTAACCACTGTACGGAATCGCTTCAAAAATACCGCCCGACATTCACTTTGAACTGCTCCGTCGCCATCAGTTGGTTACCGTTGACGTTCTGCCAGACCGGGAACGCCACATCGGCGTAGACCCGGTAGCCGGAGAAATGCGCTTCAATCCCCCGAGACCCGAACAGCCGTGAATAGCCGCCGTCGGTCGGCGTGGAATTCGCGCCGCCGTCGCGTGTCCGTTGTGACGCGAGCAGCTGGACGAGCGGCGCGACGGTCGTCTCCGGCGTGCGGCCCCCATTTAGGTAGGCACCTACCGCGCCATCGACTTCGTAGCCGGGCCGATATCCCGCCTGGTGCAGGACCGGTAATTCGGCCTGCCCGCTCGCGAACCAGATATACTTCTCGTCAGCAGTCAGGCGGGCCGTCCGGTACGCCCCAAGCAAGAGGTCTGGGCTACCGCTTCCGATCTGCGTGTCCGGATCGAAGTACGCGTAACGGTAATCGCCCGTCGGCAGCTTGACCCCGAATGTCAGACCAGTCGAAAGGTCCGACGATAGCCCGGTGTACATGGCTTTCAGCCGTATGTCTCCCAGACTGCCATGGTCGAATCCGACGATATTCCCTGTGTCCCCATCGGTCGTCTTGAAGTATCGCTGCCAATACGGCGCCTCGCCCAGTATCCCCCATTTGCGGTTGAACATGTACTGGACGCCCGCAGTGTAGAACTGTGTCCGAATCTGCTTGTCATCGTTGTTTGCCGCTGGCGCAGACTTCGTACCGCTGTAGTTGCGATGCTGATTTATGAAGTCGTATTCGACATAGGCGAGCCCGCCTTGCGTGGTCGGCTGCATGGCGCCGGTGCCGACGGAGAAGATGCCGCAACCGCATGCGCAGGCGTGGAGCGGTCGTGATGTAGTCGCGACGATGGCTGACGCCATCGCAAGTAGGAGCGTGATCGATCTCACGGATAATCCCTTTCAGTTTGCGTATCCTTGGAATAAGTCGTCCGGCGCGAAGACGCGCCCAAGTGCGGTGCGAACAGCGCCTGCTGGGAGCGAAGCCGGAATTACAGGCGGAGGAGATACGCGGACTGCGGTGGTTGAAAGGGAGTGGGAAGCGTCACCGTGACGAGCCGCTCGCTTTCGCGCGTGCGCTCGTACGTTCGCGGTATGGACCGCTCGATAGCACGGCAACATAATCGAGCGCCATCGGCGCGCCGGTCGCGTGGTCGAGGGGCACACCGCCGGTGCAACTCTCGGTAAACGTCGCCGTTGTAAACGGTCCGCCGCAAACAGCAATGGCAGTGGATTCCGTTGCAGTGCATGGCACGGCACATCGGGCAGCGGGCGGCGTGGGTCGAGCGCATCGCGCTCGCTTGCGGCTGCGCGCGACGTGGTATACGGGGCAACAACCGCGAGTACAAACGCGATCGCGACAGCGATGCATGCGCTGACATGTAACGCTACTACTTGCTTGTCACGATTTCGGAAAATCTTCGAACCCTCGCCGCACCATCTCAAGTGTACGGGAATATACCGCGAAGCGACAGAAAAATCGCCGCGCGGCCCTAGAGCGCCTCCTAAAAGAACGCCACCATCACCTCGTTCGCCAAAAAGACCCCGCTCTTCGTCAGCCGCAACCGGTCACCGGCATCCTCAAGCAACCCATTCGCGATCAGCCGCGCGATCTGATCCGGCCACCTGTCCAGAGGCGTTTCGCCATACCGCTCGCGAAACGATTCGATACCGACGCCTTCGCCGGTGAGGCGCAGCCCCAGCATCATGGTCTCGATCATCTGCTCGTCGCGCGTCGGCGACTCGCTCTCGTGCACCAGCGGCTTGCCCGCCTCGACCGCGGCCGCATAGCGGGTGGGCGCGAGAAGGCGCGTCATGCGGACGCCTTTCTGGTACGACACCGCGCCGGCACCGAAGCCGTAGTAGGGATCGTTGCGCCAGTAATGGAGATTGTGTTGCGACTCGCGGCCCGGCTTGGCGTAGTTCGATATCTCGTACTGCACAAATCCCGCGTCCGCCACCCGCGCCCGAGCGTGTTCGAACATGTCGGCGGCGGCATCGTCGCTCGGCAGCGGCAGCTTGCCCTTCGCGGCGAGCGTCGCGAAGCCGGTCCCCTGCTCGATAATCAGGCTATACATGGAGATGTGATCGACCCCAAGCTCCATCGCTTGCTCCAGCGTGTCCGCCCACTGGGCGAACGTCTGATGCGGGAGGCCATACATCAGGTCGATCGATAGGTTCTCGAACCCCGCCTCGCGAGCGGCGCGCACTGCGCGCTTGGCTTCGTCGGCGGAGTGGATGCGGTCGAGGGTCTTGAGCAGCCCCGTGTCGAACGATTGAACGCCGAACGAGATACGGTTGAACCCCGCGTCCCGCAGCGTCGAAAGCCCAACGATATCCGCCGAGCCCGGATTGGCCTCTGTGGTAATCTCGGCATCGGGCGTGACCGGCAACGTCTCCAATACCGCCCGCAGCAGCCGAGCCCCGTTTTCCGCCGGGATCGCCGTCGGCGTCCCACCGCCGAAGAACACGGTGTCGACCGCGCCGTCGGTTAGCTCCGCCGCCCGTATCTCCCGCTCCAGCGCCGCGCAATACCGCGCCACGCTCGCCTCTCCGTAGCCGGAGTACGAGTTGAAGTCGCAGTAAGCGCACTTGCGCGCGCAGAACGGAATGTGCACATAACAGCCCTGGGTCATCGTGGGGCTATTATACGCGATGGGGGAAGTGGGGGCGGAATGGGTAAGAATTTGACGCTTGCGAGATAAGAGTAAGGATCGCTCGTGCCTCTGGGCATTTTTTTTCGCAAAGGGTGGCCCGTGCTTAAACCGCTTTGCGCGACAGGCTGCTATTTCGGGCAGCTTGCGCGATTGTCGGGCCATCCGGTGTGTAAGGAGCTACGAGCGGCGGCGTCTCGCCATTCGCAGTTACCGCACCTCAAGTACCGCATTCGCGACGTACTTTTTGCCTTCGCCGTTCGCCTGGAAGTTGATCCAGTTCGGGGAGAGCGGGATGCGCTTGTCGGTCTTCTCGATGTAGAGATCGCCGTTGGCGTAGACGTCGATCGTGCCGTCTCTGAAGACGGCGATCTTGAGGCGGTTCCAGCCGTCGGGGAGCTTCGTCGCCGACGAGCCAAGGCCCTCCCAGGGACCGGTCAGGCCGAGGCGGGCCGCGAGGCTCAGGCTGTGGTCGTTGTCGTAACCGATGAAGTAGCCTTTGTACTGGTTGTCGCCGGCAGTGCAGTTCGCGAACGCGACCTGGATATTCCCGCCCTTGAGGTACACATCGTACGAGAGCGTCACCGAGTCCTTCGGGGTGAGCGTGTCCATGTTCAGCAGCCACATGTTAAGCCCGTCGGGCACCTCGACCACCTTGCCCGTGTGTTTGCCGAGCGGATCGGCGACCAGCACGAGGGGCTTGCCCGACGCGTGATGCCACGGGCTTCCCTCCTGGTCGATCTTTAGATCGATCGTCGTCGCCTTTGGGGCCTCGGCGGCAAAGCCGCTCGTCATACAACCTAGCGCAATCGCCATACAGACTAGCATCTTATTCATAGCATCACCTTCCGTTAACCGATCCCCGCGTCCCGCATCGCTGCGCGAAGCAGAAGAAAAAAGGCCAGCCCGGCCTGAGAGGGCGCCCTAAATCCTACTCGCATAACACCAAGTCCGTAAACTCGCCCAAGCCCAGCGTCGGCCAGCAGAGCTTGCCGAACCAGGTCATGTACGCTTCCCGCGCCCCGTGGTCGCACTCGTTTAGCAGCGCCGCCGCACGAAAGCGGGAGCCGACGTGGACCTCGGCCACGTCGGGGTAGATTTCGCGCCAAGGCAGGCGCGCTTCATATTGCGTGTGTCCGTCGACTCGCCTGACCGCAATCGTTGCGGCATCGGGCTTGGTGCCTGGCCGGGTAGGGGCATGCGCCCCGTAGAACTTGCCGACCGACTCGCCGCGCGCGAGGGCGAGGATCGACTTGACGGCCGGCCCGTTCCCGTCGGCGGTGACTGGCAGGAGCGCGAACTCCAGGCTGTCACCCTGCCAGATATAGCTGTCGTGCGGGTCTTTATCGTTGTCGTGAATGTCGTCGCGGACATCAGCGGCAAGGTAGAACGCCGCATCGTCCCACGCGAAGTAGAGCTTCGCGCTCAGGTCGTCTTTGCCCTTCCATTCGACCCCGTCAGGGCGAAAGCGGTAGTAGTTCTCGGCCCCGGTTGCGACACAGGGGCGATAGTTCGACCACTTGGCGAGGTCGCCGTTGATCGCGATCGGTTTCGCGAGCTTCGCGAGCTTCGCGACGCCAATGAAGCCGCCGGTGACCTTGTCGGAAATCGTGCGGCTTCCGACAACGTCGGCGGTGTAGCTCATGTCGTAGACCCGGTCGTTCGACGGTTGAGCCGATATCTGAAACGAGACGGTCCTCGTCTGCGACTTGCCGAGCTTAACGGTCTCGACTTCATGATCGGGAACCGCGCCGTCCGTCGCGAGCGAATCGACGGTCAGCCTGACTGTCGCCGGTGTCGGCGCGCCGTTCGCGAGCGTGACATTCCACGCTGGCTTGCTCTTGCGGTCGAGCCTGTTGACCAGCGGTTCCTGAGTGACCGAGACGGAGACGCTCGGTCGAATGTTGTATTCGTACAGCAGCCAGCCGCGGACATCCTTGCCGTCGACCTGTTTGACGTCGAGCGTCACCCGCGTTGCCGCGAGATCCGCCGGAATATCGACGACCACATCGTGCGATTCCCCGGGCTTGAGAGTAATCGACGACGGCTTGATCCCTATGCCGGGGCCGGCATCGAACGAAAGCGTGATCGCCTTCCCACTGCCCATTGGTGCGGCGAAGGTGACCGTGTTGGTTGTGCCCGAGTAAAGGACCCGGTCGCGCTCGGTCGTCAGAGTCACCGCTGGGGTGGCATTGAAGGCGAGCGTTGTCGATGCGTCCGCACCGTTCCAGGTGTAGAACGCTGGACGGAACGAGACGCTGACCGGGACCGGCTTCCCGGCGGGATGGATCGTGGCGCGTCTGCCCGTCCAGTCGGCGACGTCGATGGTGCCCGCGCCAGTCGCGAGCGTGCCGCCAATCGGCGTCAGGCCGTCGGCCCAGGCGACGAGGACGTTGCGATTGCCGTTACGGAACAGGTAGCCGTTGCCCCGCGTCCCAAACTGGTACTGCTTGACGAACTTCGCGCCCTGGATTTCGCTCGCAGTGAGGTAGTGCGCCAGATAGAGTTGGCCCGGCATTTCGGTGTGCGACACCAGGTAGGTGCCGCCTAGGCGCACGGGCGACTCTTCTTCGCGCTCGCTTAGCGACGGGATCCCGCCGAGGAAGCACCAGACGATGTTCTCGATACCAGCGGCGGCGTTCGACGTGAACGTTTTCACCAGCGCGTTGGCGTAGACATCGTCGCCGTCCTGAGTGAACATGCCGACTTCGGTCTGCCAAATGCCGATATGGCGCTTCGGGCTCGCTTTGTCGAGAAGCGCGCGGAGCTGTTCGAGCGCGCCTTGCTCGAAGTAGTGGCAGTCGATGATATCGACATAGCCGAGCACGCCTTCGTCGACGGCAGTTTGGATATCGCCGACGCCGCGATTTTGGCTGCCGAGAACCACCTTCGCATTCGGGTCCGCCGCGCGGACGGCGGCGCTGAACGCTTTCAAATCGATTAGGTAGTCGTCGCGGCTCGCCTTGTCGTGAAGGTTGACTTCGTTGCCAAGCTGCCAGTACGTCACAGAACCCTTATACTGCTGCACGGTGCCATACATCGCCTTGTACAGCGCGTCGGGCTGGCTCGCGAAACCCGTGCTCTGATCGTGCAGCCCATCGGGATGAAGGTACGCCCACTTGGGGCAGCACCAGCTGACTAGCGCGTGATCGACCATACCGAGCTTCTTTGGCATCGTCATACGCTGTTCGAAAAAGCCCTTCCAGTTCACGGGCGCGTCGGCGTTGGCTTGAATATCGTCGCACCAGAAGATGTCCGAACGGATCGTGGTCACGCCAAGTCGTTTCGTGAACGAAAACTGGTCCGGGTTGCCGTAGCTGCCGAAAATGCCTGACTTCATGATCGCGGTCGGCGACGTGACCCCAACGCTCGTCATGCGCGTCGCGATCGTCTTGCCGCCTTGTATCCAGTCCCACTTCACGCCCAGCCAGCGCCCCTCCTGGGCATGAAGGTTAGGCAGGCGCACGACCTGCGTCTTGCCAGGCATGATCGGCGTCGACGCCGTCTGCAACGTGCGCAGGAGCGCGTCGGTCATCGTCCATCGGATCGCCCCGTCGCCATCGGTCGCGCCCTCTGGCCGCGCCACGGTGAAGTCGATCGGCTCGCCGACATTGTACAGCGTGCTGTCCGCAGAGCGGATGGACCCCGCCGGGCCGCGCGTCGGCCACAGGCGCAGGAAACCGGCCGACGATGCGTCGCCGGTCTTCGGTGCGGCGTCTGGGTCGAACGTCACCTGGGGATCGTCGATCCAAGCGGTGCCCGTGGTCTTGTTGAACTTGAAAACAAGCCGGACGCAGATCGCCGACGAGGGGGCGACCACGACCTTGTCGAAGTATTTCCAATCGAACGAGAACGTCGTTAAGCCTACCGCGCCCCCGTCCTTCTCGACCTTCCAGTAGTCGGCTACCGGGACTTCGCCAGCGGGGGCATAAAGCGCGTTAAAGAAGACGGCATGCACTTCAGGCGCAAAACTGGGATCAGGCATGAAGACCTTGCTGGACTTCATCCACACCGAAAAGCGGTAAGGTTCGCCCTGCTTAACGGGAATCTCCGCAGATATCCACGATGCCGCCTCGGTATCGAGCGCGCGGCTGATCTTCAGCGACGTCGTGCCGCTATGCGCCGCGTCGGTCGCGACCGTCGCGCCGCCGTCGGCCCTCCAGCCACTGGGAGCGGCTGACTCGAAGTCGGAGTGGTATTTCACTTCGGCTGCGTGCGACGTGGCAGCCGGGACTAGAAGCGAGAGCGCAAGAAGCGGGGCAATGCGAACGTAAGAAAAGAAAGCTTGCTTCTTCGGCATACGGGAACTCGTGCGTAAAACAACGGGACTCATGGAGAACGACCTTAGGTTAGATTTCGTACGGAGAGGTAGGGGGCCAGGCCCAGAAAGGGCCTGGTGGACGTGCGCGTTCGAGAGGCTACTGCATGACGTACCAGTAGACATAGTTGCCAGCGGAATCCTGCTTTAACAGCGTGTCGAGCACGAGGAGCTTGACGTGACCGTCGGCGAATATGAAGTTCGCCGCATAATTGTGGCGCCCGGCGAAGTAACCGCTCACGGTGTTGTCGCAACTCGGGAAGCAGGCAGGGTCGGTGTGGACGCTACCGAACCAACTGCCGACAGCAGGCCCGATAATGTCGCCGAGGCCGCCATTCGCTACCACGCGGTTTGCGGTAAAGCCGTCGCCGATCATGATCGTATTGGATGGCGTGCTGAATTTCGACACGTTTTGAACCCAGGGCGTCTGCCTGGGCGTCGTGTACCAGAACAGGTCGTTGCCGCCGTAGCTGCCCTGAATACCGTTTTGTCCGTTGTTGGATGATACGGTCGGCTTGACATCCGGGCAGTAGCCCGTCAGGTGCGTCTTGATATACGGCTGGATGACGGCCCACGTGTCGTCGTTGCACCCGACAGTCGCAACGGTAGCGCAAGCGCAGTTCGTACCGCAGCCGTTCATCGGGCTATGCGGGGTCATCTCGTCGTAGTCGTTCACGTACTGCACCATCGCAAGGCCGATCTGTTTGAGGTTCGCGGCGCAGGATGTCTGCCTTGCCTTTTCGCGCGCCGTGGCGAACACAGGGAAGAGTATAGCTGCGAGAATCGCTATAATTGCGATAACTACGAGTAGTTCAATTAAAGTGAATGCGCGTCGTTTCATGATATGCTCCTGATTACGCCTTATTTCGGCGCAGGTCCTGTCGACTGTCGGATTATGAGCGTCGTCGGTAGCAGCTCTTCCAGCGGAAGTCCTACCGGCGCCTGGATTCGATGGAACAGGCGGTTTGTAGCGCGAAGGCCGATATTGTACGAATCTTGCTGAACGGTGGTCAGGTCGAGGCCGAGCGATAGCTCGGTGCCGGCATAGCCGACGACCGAGAGGTCGCCGGGGACCGCTCGCCCCTTCGCGCGGAGACTGCGTATGACCGTCGCCGCATGGTAGTCGGTCACCGCGAACAACGCGGTGGGCGGGTCGCTTGCCGCGAGGCGCTCGTCGACCCATTCGGCGATAGGCGATCTGTCGATCTCCCACTCGGAGACCATCACCAGCGTGGAATCGAGCGCGATCCCCGCCTCGGTGAGCGCGGTTTCGTAACCGACTCGCCGGTCCCGGAAAGTCGTCGGGCCGTCCGGCCCTGCCGCGAGCGCGATCCGGCGGTGGCCGAGGTCGATGAGATGCTTAGTGGCCATGTAAGCACCGGTGACATCGTCGCTCGCTATGATGTCCATTTTCGGGCTGTAGCTGCGGTCGTCGACGATGACGCAGGGGATCCCGTCGATGCGCATGTCTTCGAGCCAGACGCTGTGTCCGGCAAGGGTGTAGCGACTGACGGCGACCAGGAGGCCGTCGACGCGGTGTTCGAGGAGCCGGTTGACTTCGCGTTCTTCGCTGGTCGCGTTCACATGTGTGTACGAGAGAAGCGTGACGCAGTCCGCCTGCATGCAGGCGTGCTGGATTCCACGGAGCATGTCGCCGTAGAAGCTGCTGCCGACATTCGGCATGATCACGCCGATCATGCTGGTCTTGCCCTGGAATATCCCCGATGCCAGCCGGTTTGGCCGGTAGCGTAGCTCCTCGGCCGCTTGGAGAACCCGCTGGCGGGTCGCTTCCCCGATCGGCAGACGGCTCCGACCGCTGAGCACGTTGGACACCGTCGCCTGGGAAACCCCGGCTGCTGCCGCTATGTCGCGAGTGCTTGTGCGTTTCTGTAGCATGTTAATCTAGATAAACTCTTGCTGCGAGCAACCCGCTTAGGAACTGCGGCCAGAGTCGGAATATCCGTAACTCGACTTAATCAAGTCGATTAATCTAGATAAATAGTAACACGGTGTGTCGAAACTGTCAATATGGCACCCGGAATATTTTTCGTCGCCCCCGCTTGATAGGCATTGTTCTGAGTATCCCGACGACTCATCGGCGGGGCGACGCGGCGCTCTCGGCTCAATCATGGCCAAATGGAACAAATCATTCGAATCAGGGGTTGATATAACCAGGAATTACGGCATAATGTAAGTTATATCGAAGCTTCGACAAGCTAGCGCTTAGAGAGGCCCAAGAGGAGAACCGACTATGACTGACAACAACGACCCCAGTTCGTTTTACAGTCCAGATGGTCGCCTTTGCGGAAGATTTTAAGTCTCGCGATACCGATACCGATTTCGTCGAATCGCAGTCAACGATTGTTCCCCGAGGCGGCCGACAGCATAACCCGTAAGGGTTGTGGCGAGCAAGCTAGAGGATACCGCCGAGTCGCAGGCAGCGACTGGCAGAAGGAGCGATCGATGACACAGCAAGCGTTCGAAACAACTATCCAAAATGTATGCGCCGCGTTGCGCAAACCCCTTAGCGATGCCGGCGGCGTCGGTCTTACCGCCGCATTCCAGCACCTCACCGCCAGCGAAATCGCCGAAGTCGCCGCGATCCTGGAGCCTGCGGAAGCGCTCACCATCTTCGATTGGCTCGACGATGTCCGCGCCACCGCGATGCTCGCCGAGCTTCCCGACGAGCTCGCGCGCTACATTCTGCTGAACGCTCCCTCGGGCCGGATCGCCCATCTAAGCGTCGAGCCCGCCGATCACAAGATCGGCCTCTAGCGTTTCGGACCTGCCGCTCAGGGCTGCAAATTCCGGCCCTGAGCGATTCGCAATGCTCGCCTCAGCCTACGCCGCAACCCTTCGCGCAGCGAAGAATCAAAAATGGCCCGGCGGCCAAAGAGCCATCCTGAAAATCTCTCTCAAAAATATCTGCATGCGCCCGCCGAACCAATCGCCCGCGCCGACCCGTCGTTCCCAATGAGTGGATCGAAATCCGCCCCTCGCGGTATTACAACCATGATCGCGGTTACCAAGCTCGCCTTTCTGCGCTCCGCCGATAAGACCAACGCACCGCTTGACGAGCGGTCGTGGGTCGCCCGCGCGCGCGTCGGCGACGAGGCGGCGTTCGCGTGGCTGCTGTCGCGCTACCGCAAGCGCGCCGTCCGGCTTGCCGCGCACGTGCTGCGGCGCGATGCCGATGCCGAAGACGTGGCCCAAGACGCGTTCATCCAGGCGTTTCGCAACCTGCGCAAACTCGAATCCGACGCTTCCTTCTCGACCTGGCTCTTCCGCATCGTCGTGCGGCTGAGCATCGACCGGACCCGGTCGGCCCGCTGGACCCGCGAGACCGGCGGCGACGACGTCGAAGGCGTCGAACTCAGCAGCGCGTCGGCTATCGAGACCCGGATCGTGGTCGAGCAGCTGCTCGACCGCCTGACGCCCGCCGTGCGAGCCGCGCTGGTTCTGCGCGAGATCGAGGGCCTCGAATACGACGAGATCGCCGCAGTCCTCGCCGTGCCGGTCGGCACGGTCCGCTCGCGCCTGCATGCGGCGCGCGCCCAGTTTCGGGAGCTTTGGACCGCGTTCCAGGGGGACGACCAATGAACGATAACGAGCTCGACCAGCGACTCAAACGTGGCCTTGAAGAGATTCCGGTGCGCAATCTGCGCCCCGATTTCGACGATTTCGTAATCGCAGCCTCGCGCCAGGACCTGCCATGGCACGTCCGCCTGCGGCAGATCGTCCCGCCGGCTGCCCTCCGCGTCGCCTGCGGTGCCATCGCGATTATCATAATGGTAGCCGTGATCGCCCACCTCCGCCAGACCGCGACCGTGGTCTACCGCCTGCCCGGCTCGCTGAACGCTCCCGGCGCGCTTCCCGGCGACGATACCCCGCCGCCCCCTCCGCCAAAGCCCGGCCATCCGCAGCCCCACTACGGCGGCGTCCTCGGCGCGCCCTAGGGCGCGGGACGGGATAGCAATGTGAACATTCCTTACCGTATCGCGACGTTGGTGGTCGCGACGATCTGCGTCGCGCTTCTAGCCACGCCCGGAACTCGCCGCATGCTCGTCGACGATACGGCAGACGTGCTCCTCCGCAACAACTTTGCGATCAACGCTCCGATGGCCCGGCCGGGCCCGTCCGCGACGGTTGCCGAGCGTGTCGCGGCGATCGTGGAAGCGCCGATGACGCAGCGCGAAATCGACGCGAACTACACGCGAGATTATCTCGCGCAGATGCGCGGCCTCGACGATCTTGTAAAAGCGTATCC
>FSUB01000367.1_pt1 | contig 12762 bp, 6 predicted proteins | sample 1637331 | NCBI WGS metagenome assembly FSUB01 (sample SAMEA3914816, study PRJEB12502) | metagenome | biome: forest; material: soil | place: USA | collected 2011-09-16 | depth 0.3 m
AGAAAACTAACGGCCGCCAACTCCCCGTGATGCCCCGCGATCGCGTCAAACCCCGCCGTTTCGATCAGTGCATCGCGCCGCGCGAGTTTGACGTCGTGCTCCATCATCTCTTTGACGAGGCTCGCCAGGGTCGTCTTCGGCTTCCAGCCGAGCAGTTCGTGTGCGGTGGCCGAGTCGCCGAGCAGGTTCTCGACTTCGCTCGGGCGGAAGTAGCGCGGATCGACTTCGACAATCACTTTGCCGGTTTTGCGGTCGATACCGACTTCCTCGACTCCGGCGCCCTGCCAGTCGATCTCGATATCTACGTGCTGGAACGCAAGCGTAACGAACTCGCGCACGGTTCGCTGGACGCCAGTAGCGATCACGTAGTCGCGAGGCTGGTCTTGCTGGAGCATGAGCCACTGCATCTCGACGTAGTCCCGGGCGTGGCCCCAGTCACGGCGCGCGTCGAGGTTGCCGATGTAGAGCTTGTCCTGGAGGTTGAGGCTGATGCGGCTCGCAGCGCGAGTCACCTTGCGCGTGACGAATATCTCGCCGCGCCACGGTGATTCGTGGTTGAACAGGATGCCGTTACAGGCGAAAAGGCCGTACGCCTCCCGGTAGTTGACTGTGATCCAATGCGCGTAGAGTTTCGCAACGGCGTAGGGCGAACGTGGATAGAACGGGGTCGTCTCATTCTGGGGTACGGTCGCGACTTTGCCGTAAAGCTCCGACGTCGACGCCTGGTAGAAACGCGTTTGCTGGGTGAGCCCTTGTGACCGGATTGCCTCCAAGAGGCGCAGAGTGCCTAGCGCGTTGACTTCGCCAGTGTACTCAGGGATGTCGAATGAGATCGCGACGTGGCTCTGGGCGGCTAGGTTATAGATCTCGTCGGGTTTGATTGCTCCGACTAATCGCGTTAGGTTGGAGCTGTCGGTCATGTCGCCGTAGTGCAGGATGAAAGTACGGCCGAGTTTATGCTCGTCTTGGTAAATATGGTTGACACGCTCGGTGTTAAACATCGAAGTACGGCGGCGAATACCGTGGACGATGTAGCCTTTGGAGAGCAGCAATTCGGCAAGGTAGCGGCCGTCCTGGCCGGTAATGCCGGTGATAAGTGCGATTTTTTTCGTCATGAGTTGTCTCGGTATGGTACCAGCAAACGGCGTACGGAGACGGTAATGTTTCCTAATTTAGCGGTTGTCAGGTAGAAGTGTCGCCAAATCGCCAAGCGGCGCAATTCGACGCCTTACTGACTAGGATAACATAAACGCTTCCGTTTGCATAGAGAATTCGCCATTGGCAGGCGTTAAACCTCCGCTCACATGGATTTTAGGTACGAACCATGTATTCGGTAACAACTTGGTGTCTCGATCAGATACTACAGAGTAGACCCACTATCAACTGCTTGTCGCAGTCACGAAATGAAAGTGCCAGCAACGTCACATATCGATGCATGCGCGCCGACATAGGCTGCTAATCGCTGTGAGCTAGCGTGATGGATTGTGCCCCTTCATTAATCGCACCCGATTTGCCTTTCGACAAGGATAACGCGACGCCGACATACCAATATTACGTTTGTAGGCAACCTATCGAACCAATCATGATCGTTCCTGGAGCCAATGATGCGCATTCTTCTCGACCGCGAACCGTTTTTCACTCCCAATGCCGATTGGCATAGCGGCGGCCACTGGCCCGCAAGCTGGATTCGACACCCGGAGGCGCTGGGCACGGAGCCGTTTGTGAGCGCGTTTCGGCTCAACGCCGCCGTCGAATCTGACACGACTTACCGAATTCACGTGAGCGCCGACGAACGCTATGAGCTCTATGTCGACGGCAAGCGGGTCGGGCGCGGACCCGAGCGCGGCGATGTGACGAACTGGTTTTACGAGAGCTACGATATCGCGCTCACTGCGGGATTCCATACGATCGTGGCACACACGTGGTGGATCGGGAAGATGGCCGCATACGCTCAAATGAGCCATGCGCCAGGATTCGTTCTCGCCGCTGAGGGCGAGCCGGAGGCGCTGTTTAACACGGGGCATGCGCCGTGGACGGTGACCCGACTTGCTGGGTACGAGCTCGTCCACCCGGGCCAGGCGTGGGGCACGGGCGCGAATCTGTCCGTAGATGGAACGCAGTTCCAGTGGGGCTTCGAGATGGGCGGGGGAACAGGCTGGACCCCGCCCGTGACGATTGCGAAAGCGAAGAACAAGAGCCAGAACTACGAGATCGTGCCAGGATGGCGGTTGCGGCCCGCGTTGCTGCCGGCGATGCTCGAAGAGCGTCGGCATGTCGGCGAAGTCCGGTTCGTCGACGACCTAGGCGGCGTTAACTGGAGCGGAAAAGCGCCGCGCGACCCATCGGTCGCGTTTGTGCCCGTGCATGAGCGGGAAATCCAGGCAGCAGCCGGCGGGGCATCGGACATCATCGACAAAGTCGATACGACAGATGTGATCGTCGCGGCGTCGAGCCACATCGTGGATGCCGGACGGTCGTGGCAGACCGTCGTTGGTGGTCTAGGATCGGTGTCGATTCCCCCTCACTCTCTGCAACGGGTGATCGTCGATCTTGGCGACTACTATTGCGCGTACCCGGAGCTAACACTGTCAGGCGGCACGGGCGCGGCGGTCCGGGTCGAGTGGGCCGAGTCGCTGTATGTCGTCGGAAAGCATGAAAAGGGCAACCGAAACGAGGTAGAAGGAAAGCGGTTTTTCGCCGGGGGTGTCGGGGACACGTTCAAGCACGACGGCGGACATGGACGGACCTACACGACGCTTTGGTGGCAGGCGGGGCGCTATGTCCAGCTCATCGTCGCCACCGGCAGCGAGCCGTTGACGGTCGAAGATTTCGCATTGCGCGAAACCCACTACCCGTACGAAATCACCAGCCGCTTCGCCGCATCGGACCCGCGCATCGATGCGGTCACGCCGATCGCGACGCGGGTGATGGAGATGTGCTCCCACGAAACGTACATGGACTGTCCGTACTACGAGCAGCTCATGTATGTCGGCGACACGCGCCTCGAAGTGCTGACGACATACGCGCTCACAAACGATGATCGTCTTCCCCGGAAAGCGCTGTCGCTTTTCGACTGGTCGCGCGAAAGCGACGGACTGACAACGTCGCGCTACCCATCGCACACGCGGCAGATTATCCCGCCGTTCTCCCTCTGGTGGGTCGCGATGGTCCACGATTATTCGCTCTGGCGCGACGACCCCGAGTACGTCCTCAGCCTCATGCCGGGCGTACGCGCCGTCATCGAAGCGTATCGAGGCCGTATCAACGCCGACGGTTTGCTTAGTGCGCCCGCAGGCTGGAACTTCATGGACTGGGTGCCAAAATGGCGCCACGGCGAGCCGCCCGACGGGGCGCACGGGGTGAGCGGGGTGCTCAACTGGCACTTCGTGCTCGTGCTCGGCCTCGCGGCGTCGCTTGAGCGGCAGGTCGGCGAGCGGCTCCTCGCCGAACGGAACGACCAGCTCGCGGCGTCGATTGCCGAGCGAGCCACGATCGCGTTCTTCGACGACGTTCGCGGCCTGCTGGCCGACGACCTCGCGCACACGAAGTGGAGCGAGCACTCGCAGTGTCTCGCACTGCTGTCGCGCCGCCTGCCACGCGACCTGCGCGGCCGCATCGCGGAGGGGCTGACAACTGACCCCGCCATCGAGCGGACCACAATCTATTTCACGCACTACCTGTTTGAAACGTACCGCCAACTGAAGCGCGCCGATATGGTCTTCGAGCGGCTAGGGTTGTGGTTCAGCCTCGCGGAGCATGGTTTCAAGACGACCTTCGAGATGCCCGAGCCGTCGCGGTCCGACTGCCACGCATGGGGCGCGCATCCGCTCTTCCACTACTTTGCGACCATCCTCGGTATCCGGCCCTTGGAGCCTGGCTTCAAGGAGATCGAAATCGACCCGCAGTTAGGGCCGCTGACCTTCGCCAAGGGCACGTACCCCCACCCTGCCGGCCCGATCGAGATCGAGGTGCGTCGCGAAGGGGACGCGCTCCACGGCGCGATCACGCTACCGGAAGGCACGGTCGGCGTGCTGCATTTGGGCAAGTCGATCCGCGTGTTGCAGGCGGGGCCGCAGAAGTTTTAGAACGGGACGTTGGGAGTTTTCAGGACCGCTCTTTGGCTGCAGGGCCATTCTTGTTTCGCTTCGCGGTAGATGTTAAGGCGTTGAGTGAGTTAAACTGGGGCATTGCGATCACAATCGCGCCTAGCCCCATCAGCGCCGCATTCATTCTGCTCCATTGTATGCTATCCATACTCCCTAGCCAATCCACCCCTCCTCACCCCTCGCCATCCACAACCACGCGTTCCACGCCGCTCGGGCGGCGGAGGATGGCGGCGTACCGGCCGGCGAACGGTGCACCGTTCGCGTTCCATGACGCGCCCTTATGGGCGAAGTAGAGCGTGTCGTCGATGCCGTCGCCGACGACGCGAAGTGCGGTGCCGTCGCCGGGGAGCAGCGATGCGGCCAGCGGCTTGCGGCCGCCGTGGAGCGGTCGGAGCACGGCGACGTAGCGCGAGGGGTTCGCGCCGGTGAGGCACAGGTGGCGCATCGCGAAGCTGTTCGCGGGTGTCCGATGGTAGTCGAGGATGGGCACGGTCTCGACGAGCTCGCTTTCGAACTGCTGGTCGGGCAGCAGGACCTGGAGGTCCGTGCCGAATCGGCCAGCGAACCGGTAGCCGTCGGCGACGTTGCCGGTCTCGCTATCGGCGACCACCTGGAGGTGCCAGTGCGACGGCACATATGGCGGGAGGTTGAGCTCGTCGTGCATCACGATGTACTCGTCCTTCACCCAGACGATTGACCGGACGACAGCGGGATTCGGCTCGCGGAAGCGGTCGTACGCGACCTTCACTAGCGAGTGGTGGCAATCGTCGCTAAGGAATACCGGCTGCCCCGGCGCAAGCGCGACCGGGTGGACGCCCTGTGCGAAGTCGAGCGACGGAGTCGACGCGAATCGCTCGACGTGTCCGGGCGCGAGCGGCATGTGCGTGTCGTGGAACGACAGCGTCGAGTGTCGCCACGTCTCGCCGGCCTCGCCGCCGTCGTAGATCAGCGGCTTGCCGTCGGCGAAGACGATGATGCTGCCCTCGGTACGATGGTACCGGTAGCCGCCCGGGCCCTGCTTGAAGAGCAGGTAGAACTCATCGTCGGCACCGACATTCCCGCGCATGATGGCGCCGAAGCCTTCGAGGCGGCGGCTTGCGAGCGGTGTCGGATGGACGCCCTGCGGCGGATTGAGCTGCTCTTCGGTCATGACGCAGAACAGCAGCGGCGCGTTGCCGTAGTATCCGCCGTTTCGGCCACCCTCGTTGAACGCCCACAGGAGCGTATCGGCGAACTCCGAGTCCCGCTTGCGGTACAGGAGGCTCATCAAGCCGTAATAGTCCGGCACCCACGGGCCGATTAGCGCATGGTCCCCGACCGGAGGCATGCGGCGGACATTGTCGGGGGCGTGGTATTTGTCGGCGGACAGCCCGTCGCGCATCCGGTCGTAGGAATGCGGCGTCTTCGGGGTCAGCAGCAGCGTGCCCCAGCGCAGATAGTCCTTGAAGCGGGGCAATGCAGCGGAGTCGAAGATGCCATGGGCGAACAGATGGTATGCGAGGTTGGTGCGGCACTTCGACGCGTGCAGGTAGTAGCATGCCGGGTTCTCGTACCATTTGCCGGAACCGGGCGTGCAGTAGACATTGAGCGACCGCTCCATCAAGTCGGTGCAGTGCTTGATGAACACGTCCGTGTCCGGGTTACCCCGGAAGCAGAGGCCGATGGCCCCGACGACATCGACGCGGTCGGATTCGAAGTTGGCGTTGCGGCTGTTGTACTGCCAGTTCATGAAGTCGGTCTCCATGTACAGGTGGCCCATCAGCATCAGGAACGCGCGCACCAAGCGCTCTTCGTCCACGGTGAAGATCCCGCTTGCCGCGATGAGGTCGTAATCCTCGGCGTACTGCGTGATCGGTCGCGCCCCGACGGGGCTGTACATGTCGGAGTAGTCACGCCCAAGCAACGTCATGCGCGAGCGGACTTTCGCCTGCGCGACCAGCTCGCGCTTCTTGCGCCACGCGACCGCCGGGTCGCCTTCGACAACGAAGCGGACACCCTCGGCAGGACCGAACGCCTTCCCGCTGACGATCCGCTTCCAGAACGGCGCGAACGTTGGCGAGGTCCGCTTCTCGCGGATTGCGATCAGCTCCTCCCGGCGGGCGACAATGCTCGGGCGGACGATCTGGTCCTGCTCGTCGAGCCGCCAGTTCATGAACGCCTCCAGCCGCGGCGACGAAGTCTTGTGCTGGACGTGCGAAATCTCCTTGTACGTGCCGTCGTTCCGCTCAAGCGTCGAGACCAGGATGCCCCATTGCCGTTGGCCGTCGAAGAAGCCGAAGCGAAAGTACGCGTCCCCGTCCCGGTTGGTGTGAGCGGTGATCATCGAGATGGTGGAGCCGACCATCTCGGGGAACGGCCAGTCGAGCTCCCAGTTCTCGGTGCCGTCTTCTTCGATGGGGCCATTGCAGAGCCGCGCAAACTCGCGGTCGTCCCACTCGCCGCGACGACTGGTGAAGACGCCGATATAGTCATTCCGATCGAGGCCGTCGGCGGTCATCGCGTAGCCGAAGCCCTGCGGGGGAATCCACCACGCCACCGACTCCTGCAGCCGCGCAAGCTCGCAGTCATGGCCGTCGAGCGTGCTCCAGTGCCGGTTGCCGTGCTCTGGCGTCCAGTGCAGGAACCCGCGACCGCCGATGAACTCCCGTAGCGAGAATTCGAACGCCGCCCCGTCGATGACGGGCGACGTTTCCTTGACCAGCAGGTACGCTTCCCCGGCATGGGCCGTCAGCCGCCAATCGTAACGCTGGCCGTTCGACAGCGCGTACCGGATCGCGACCACCACCTCTAGCGGCCCGACGGCCTCGACGGCGGTCTCGCGGGATGCGACCGCGACGCCGGGCGGAAGCACGAAACGCCCCTGCCCGCGCCAAATATCGTCCTCGCCGCGCACGGCGACAAGTGGCGGTCCATCGCCGTTGCCCCAGGCGATGCGAAACGACGCGCGCCCGGTCGAGATCACGGCCGTCTTGCCATCGGCATCGGGCACCGGCGCGAGTTCGGCGGAAACCAGGCCGGGTTCGGAGGCGACGAGGGGCGCGTAGAGACCGAGTTTGCGGTCGGACAGCGGGTCGAGATGCGAGAAGACCAGCACCTCGCGGTCCCCGGTCGCCTGCCATTCGAGCGGTTGGGCGGGATCGGCCGAATCGAGCACGATCAGGCCGTTCGGAACTCTCTCGGGAAGCGTGAGGTGGACCGCTTGGCGAGGGAAGGTGAAGCAGAACGGGTTCCGCATCCGCTGCTCGGCGACGAGCCGGTATTCGGTCCCGCCGAGGCTCAAGCGGTCAGCAAATTCCTGCGACGCTGGCGTCGCAGGCGCGCTCGCCCACTCGCCGACCGTCAAGTCGAGCGCCGTGTCGGCGGACACGGCGAAGTCGAGCGCGAGGAAACGCGTCGCGATCTCGTTGATCGCCGGATCGAGCTTCACGGCGATGAACTCGCCTTTGCCGATCGGGACATCGCCAAATCGGTACCGACCTGACGCGTCGGTGGTCGTCGTCTGAGTTTGCAGGTTCGGGATCGTCAGATCGTAATGCATGTAGAAGCGCATGTAATCGTCGGGAATGGCAACCTCGGCGTCGGTGTGGTAGCCAATCACGAGTTCGAGTCCGCCTGCGGGCGACCCGTCCGCAAAGCGGACGGCTCCGTCGACGCCGCCCAGCGTCTTCGGTGCGGGAGTGGCATTCGCAGGCTCGGTCGCCGGTTCGACGTCCAACGTCGCCGCGAGGTCCGCGCGCTTGTGCACAGTGAGAGATGTCGCAAGGCGGCGGCGCCTCTCATCGGTGGTCGCAAGCTCGGTGGCGGCTGAGTAGGCTCCGTCGGAATAGCCGGTGTAGCGTTCGATGTACTCGTCGATCGTGTAGCCGCGCTCGCGCTCCGCCGACTCGCGGTAGAACCCCTCGCCCGTCAGGATGTGGTAGTCCTCGGCCAGCAGCAGCTGCTTCTCGAACCGCTCGTCGTCGGTCGTCGCGCCGATCTCGTCGAGCGCCATCGTCGCCGCGCCGAAGTCGCCGAGCGATCGGTATGCCTGATGGAGGGCGAAAAGGACCGCATTGCGGTCATCGGTCCCCGCATCGAGAGCCGCGAGGCAGAGCCTGCGCGCGGTTTCGTGTCTGAGGTCGGCAAGGGCGGAGGTAATGGTTGAAAGCATGGTGAGGAACTCGCTTGGTACGGCGTTGCCGAGTTACGGTATCGTAACTTCGGCAGATTTTATGTACCGTAAAGTTCGTCACGGAATCGCGGATTCCTGCCGGAAAATTCGAAGTGGGACGTTGGGTAGGGATTACTCATGCCGCCGTGGAAACAAACCTTGCCAGCCAGGATAAGGACCCGCAAATGAACTTCCCAAGGTGGACAAGCAATACAAAGCCGTCGTGCTCTCTCGGGGTCGTCTTCCTGATCGTGCTCGCCATTATGGCGTGGGCGCTCTGGCCGGAGGTCCGGGTGGTGTGGAGCACTCTTGAAGCACCGCACGGAGCGGGGTCGCGTTAGGGACCCGCGAAAAGGAGCCGGATGAAGGCAGGTGGGACAATCGGCAGCGGCACCGGGAAACGCGTCTTCCGATACGATTGGTTCCAGGGCGTTGCCCTTCGCTCCGGTTGAATTGCCCCTTCGGGGCGGACGGGGCATAACGTTCCCGATCCGCTTGATGCGCATATTCGAGGGTTTTGAGTATTCGATATCCGCGCATCAATTTGTAATTGAGATCGCAGTTTGTGCGGGAGCGCAGAGCGATTGGTCGCTCTGTGCCCATGTGCTTTACGCAAACCGTAAGTATGCAAGCGGCTCTGTGACCGCGCCGGTTATTCAGTTGTTAAGGTTCAAGGAAACCTGATGGTTACACCTATATTGTAGCACGAAATCTCGAACATTACGAACTTGCGTTCGCGTATTTCTGCACAAAGGTGGCGGGGCTCTGGCTGGTTCTGCCATTAGGAATCCCATCTTCCCGTGAGGAAGAGAAGGGGGGTTGAGCGGATGGCGCTCGCTCTGGCTCCTTCTCCAGCCCTGGGGAGAAGGTTGGGATGAGGGCAGGCAGATTTGATCGCCGCCGAAATCGCCAAACCGAGTGAAACGCAATGGCAATCCACTCCGCCTCCCCTCTCCTTTCCAGGGGGGCCGGGGGTGAGGGTTCTTTGGGCTGGCTGCGCCCTAACGCCAGCGCGCCGTGAGCCGGCCAAGCGACCATCGTTCATCACTTCAATTTCGGCCAGCGCTGCGCGCGGCAGGCATACGGCGCCGTGTTGGTTAATTGTCTGTGGTAAGCGGATCGGCAATAAAAATTCGGAGAATACCATGCAGCAAAAGGAAGTCAGTAAAGTTTTTCTTCCTGTCCTCGCTCTACTGACCGTCATAGTCGTCTTCCCGAAGTCGACCCAGGCGTCGCCCAAGTTATCCCCCGCCTGGCAGGCGACGGCGAATGCTGCGCTACTGGGGCTTTGGACGGATAATTTTGGCAATTTCAATCAAAGTAAAGCGTCCAACGTTACTGTGAGGCAGATTAAGTATGCATTGGACCGTGGCGCGGATTTGAATGCGAAGAGCAAAGACGGTAGGTTCAGCCTTTTTGCTGCAGCTCGTTCGAGCAACTTCCCGTGCTTCAAATTGCTTATTTCGCGCGGTGCCGATATAAACGCCACGGATATGTATGGCGATACTGCCCTAATGGCGGCTGCCTGCGCAGGTCTCGCTGATGGCATCGAGTTGCTCGTTAGGAAAAGTACTAACGTTAATAAGAAGGACAAGAATGGGTCAACGGCTCTTATGGCGGCTTCAGCTAACGATCACGTGGAGTGCATCAGGTTGCTCATTTCCAAAGGTGCCGACGTGAAGATAATGAGTACGGCTGGTCCTAACGCCCTGATGCTTGCGGCGGCGGAAGGACACGCTGACTGCGTTGCTGCTCTTGTTTCGGCGGGTGCCGCGATGAACGCAAATGATAGTGATGGCGAAACTGCTCTTACGTTTGCTGCGTATGCCGACAAAGCTGACTGTATTGACTTTCTAGTGTCGAAGGGGGCGGACGTAAACCAGGTGGCATCCTATGGTAGGTTACCCCTACATATAGCGGTAATTGCAGGCAGCGTCGCTAGCGTCAAAGCGCTGATCCACTGCGGTGCCTTAGTCAACGCTAAAGACAACGATGGAAAAACTGCCCTCGACTACGCTGTCGATCACCCTGCCATCGTAGCGATTCTGAAGGCTGCGGGGGCGAAGTGAGCGGCGGCGAACGAGTGCCACCGGCCATCATCATGACCACCATGAAAATGAAGCTCCCTGCGGCAAGACCGCAGGGTATCTAAAGAGTAAGAGTTCCGCCATACACATTGCAGGCTTGCCATATTCCTAGTGGGTCGGAACGGTAAGCCGCGAAATACCTTTTGTCAGGTCAACAGACGTGCAGGTCCGTGGCAAGACCACGGGGTATCTTTTGGAATGAATAATTTTTTTCGGATACCCGAAAAGTGAATAATCGGCGGTCCGCAGCAGCCTCAATACCACTAGGGCAATCGGATATTTTCGATTCATCACCGTCATCGACGGACCTATAGATTCGTACTGAGTGGGCAAGCGGCGTAAACGCCGTTCGGATTGGCAAATCGCACAGCGACCGGCGCATATTGCGCCTGCGAAGGCAGGCATTCCCGTTTTCACCAGCCGACACTTTAGTGTACGGTCCGAGAAGCGGCGAATTGTGCCCCTTCAGGGGTTATGATTCGACAGGCTATATTTAGTCAGAACGGCCTGCCAGTCGCTCGCCCGATAACCGTACCACCGTATCAGCCGGTATACTACATTCACTCATGCCGACATCGACCAACCCAGCCGCCATCCGCTTTATAACGTTCGAAGGCCCGGAAGGGGCAGGCAAGTCCACTCAGTGCCGATTGCTCGGCGAATGGCTGACAGGGCGGGGCGAAAACGTCCTCCAAACTCGCCAACCGGGCGGCGACCCTGTCGGCAAGAAGCTCAGAGGGATCCTTCTCGATCAGGATTCCGATCCGCTCACACCCGAAGCCGAGCTCCTGCTCATGATGGCGGATCGTAGCCAAAGCGTCTCGTCCGTGATCCAACCGCACCTCGATTCGGGCGGCACGGTCATTTGCGACCGCTACGCCGATTCCAGCCTGGCGTATCAAGGTTACGGACGTGGCCTCGCGACCGATACCGTCAACCGGCTCAACCAGTTTGCGACGCGCGGTCTTTGGCCCGATCTCACGTTATTGCTCGATATCGATCCGGCTGAGGGCCTTACACGCCAACCGGAACGCACGAAGATGGAAAACGAAGCCCTCGACTTCCATCGCCGGGTCCATACCGGCTTTCTCGAAATCGCCGCGCAGAACCCGCAACGAGTCGTCCGCATCGAAGCGAACGGCACCATAGCCGAAGTCGCCGAGAGGATACGCGAAGCTTATGAAGCTCATCATCGGAATCGCTCACGAAAGGGATAAGCGAAAGCTATTCGACGCGCTCATCGACGCGGGCGTCAAGTTCACTTCGCTCTCCAGCACTGGCGGCTTCCTTAGGCGAGGCAACGTCACCGTCCTTATCGGCACGGAAGCCGCGGAGGTCGAAAAGATCGTCGGCGTCTTCAACGACAATTGCCGCACCCAAGAAGAGTACGTCGCCGTACCCGCAGAGTACTTCGGCCTCGCAACGATCGCCGCGCTGAACTCTCAGCCAGTAAAAGTCAAAGCCGGTGGCGGCCTCCTATTCGTCGTCGACGTCGAGCGCTTCGAAACGTTCTAATTTCTGGTTCCCCTCTCCATATCTTTGACGAGGGCTACGGGTGAGACACACGACGCCCTTTCATTCGGATCAAGTCATGTTCAGAGACATCATCGGACAAGAACAAGCGATCGCGGTCCTAAAGAACGCAGTCGGCGGCGACAGGCTCCCGGGAACATACATGTTCACCGGCCCCGGCAACACGGGAAAGACCACGGCGGCACGTGCGCTGGCGCAAGCCCTCAACTGCACCGGGGAGCGCGTAGACGGCGTCGACGGTTGCGGCGAATGCTACTCTTGCAAAGCCATCGCCGACGCCACCCACCCCGATGTCCGCTCAGCGGCACCGTCGGGTCCGTCGCACATGCTCAAGATCCCGCAGTTCTGGCCGCGCGAAGGCAACAAGGACAACCCGGCCGACCGCGCCATGTTGCGAGACCTCCATTACGCCCCTGTTAGAAGCAAGAAGCGCGTCTTCATCATCGAAGAAGCCGACGCCATGAACGACGATACCGCGAACAGTCTGCTCAAAGTGCTCGAAGAGCCGCCGGCGTACGCCGTCTTCATCTTGACCGCGACCTCCGAGTCGTCGGTATTGCCCACGATCGCCTCGCGCAGCCAGTCGGTTCGCTTCCGCCGCATCGACATCCCAACCGTCGAAGCGGTCGTGCGGAAAAAGCCCGGCATCGACGACGACCATGCCCGCTTTCTCGCCTCGTACAGCGAGGGCCAAATCGGCCTCGCGTTGCGTATGGCCGAAACGCCCGGCCTTCTCGACGCGCGTGAGACCATCCTCGACATCGCCGCCGACCTCACCAGCGGCGCTCCCGCAATCCAGGCGTTCAAGGTCGCCGACGAGCTTCGGAAGGCGTCGGACAAGCTTGCCGGCAAGAAGGACGACGGCAACGAAGGCCAGCGAACCGCC
>FSUB01000259.1_pt1 | contig 12672 bp, 9 predicted proteins | sample 1637331 | NCBI WGS metagenome assembly FSUB01 (sample SAMEA3914816, study PRJEB12502) | metagenome | biome: forest; material: soil | place: USA | collected 2011-09-16 | depth 0.3 m
CCAGAGGCTATCGCAAGTTCGAAGGCATGCGAGTCGCGGTTCTGTTTCATCTAGGAAAACTCGACCTCAACCCACAGAAAAGTCTATAGAGCCAATATTTTTTTTCTCGAACAGCGAAAAGCGTATATTACAATTAGAAGTGACTTCTCGCGTTTCGTTCCCCTCGCCATATCCTTGGAGAGGGGCTAGGGGTGAGGCTCAACCCCGGCGCAACGCGCCTCTTCCGCCCCAAAGGGGCAGATTAGCCAGAGCGAAGGGCAACGCCCTGGATGGATGTCGCGCTCAGAGTATCGCGTCACGATGCCATCGCCGAACACCGACGCCAGCCCTCACCCCAACCCTCTCCCGAGGCGGGCGAGGGAGCCGGAGACGGCTTCGCCGCGCCTACCGGCCGAACGGCAGCATCATGTAGAGCGCGGCGTCTTGCGGGCGGCTGGGCGGGTAGATCAGCGTGTAGTTCTGGCCCGAGAGGAACTTCTGGTACTGGCTCGACGTGCACTGGATGCGCTTTTGGCGCATCACTCCGTCGTGCGTGGTGTAGCCGAACGCCACATAGAACCGCGGCGCGTCTTCGACTTTCGCCTCTTTCCCGAGCACGGTCGCGGTGGTCACGAAGCCGTTGCGGATCAGGTTGTATGCGCGGCTGACCCAGCGGAGCGCGCGCCACGCGAGCAGGATGCCGACGAAGATCGCGCCGATGCCTGCGGCGGCGAGGAACCCCACCTTCTTCGCGGACGAACCGCTCCAAGGGCGGCTGATCGTCTTGCCGCCGATCAGCGTGTAGCGGACATTGAACTTCTCGCCCGGGAGCATCGTGAACGATGTCGGGGCGGCCATGCCGGCCTCGCTGCGGGCGAGGGTGATCGGGATTCGGCCAATGTGGGCGACTTTGGCGTTGTCGACGAACGCGTACTTCACCGACGACACGGCAGGGGCGTTCGTGTTGACCCACTTCGAGCGATCTACTGTTGCGGGCTGGCCGCTGGAGTAGTCGATTTCAGTGACGTGCGCGACGGCATTGCGACCGGTCGCGGCAAGGAGGTGCACGCGGTACGCTTCGTTGATCGTCGCGATTCCGCAGGTGCTGAACGCGGCCATTAGGAAAAGGGCGGCGACGTAAACGAGAAGGGCGCGCCCGTTCAAACGGACGCGCCTGGGCGGCAGCGAGGTCAACTCGCCTTCGTAAACGTGATCGTCGATTTCGAGTAGATTTTCGTTCACAGGGGGCGCTTTCTGTTAAACCGGAACCGGCTCTTCGCTCAACAGCCTCGTGAGCGCCTTCTCTATCTCCATTAATCCGACATCGCCGGCGGCCCGGCTCTTCATTTTACCCTCTGCATCGAAGAGGAAGTAGTACGGCCAGTATTGGCCAGTCTGGAACCTGTCGCCGACTTCATGCGTGTTGTCGATGGCGTTGGGTTCCGTAAGGTTGAACTTGCGGATTGCCGCTTCGACTTCGGCCACGTTCATGTCCGATTCCTGGCGGGGTCGGTGGATGCCGACGAAATTGACGCGGTCGCCGTAGGCAGCCTTCCACTCGGCGAGCTTGGGCATGTTGTTCTTGCAGATGTAGCAAGAGAGCGCCCAAACGTGGATGACAGTCGGCCTTCCGACGAGCGACTCGGGTGTCGCTTCGCCGTTAAACCATTCGGTAGCGCCGTCGAAAGTGGGCAGTTCGGCCCCGATACGTAGTGGCATTGACTTGCTCTCCAATAGGTATCCGGCTCCTCCGCGATGAGCGGAGGAGCCAACTCGCGCTTATCTAAGCGTCTTCTGGCCCGGCTTCCAGTCGGACGGGCAGAGGCCGCCGGTCTGGAGCGCCTGAAGGACGCGCAGGGTCTCATCGACGCTACGGCCGATATTGAGGTTGTTGATGGTGGCGTACTGAAGCACGCCATCCGGGTCGATAATGAAGAGGCCGCGAAGGGCGATGCCTTCCTCTTCGACGAGCACGCCGTACGCGTCGGCGACGGTGTGCGTCATATCCGAGATGATCGGGTACTGGACGCCTTCGATGCCGTTGCGGTCTCGGGGCGTATTCGCCCACGCCTTGTGGCTGTGGACCGAGTCGGTCGACGCGCCGAGGATTTCGGCGCCGATGGCTTCGAAGTCTTCGAGGCGATCGGAAAGTGCAGTGATTTCCGTAGGGCAGACGAAGGTGAAGTCGAGCGGATACCAGAAGAAGACGACCCACTTGCCGCGATAGTCCCTCAAGCTGACCTTGTGGCCGAACTTGGACGCATCCTGCGGGTCGTATACCGGTGCTGTGAACTCTGGTGCTGGCTTCCCAACCTTAGCTAGTGACATGTTGTACGAATATCTCCTTGATGGTCTGTAACTGCGATATTTCCGCGAAATGGCAGTGTGGACCAGGCATAAGCCTGGCGATGCCTAGACGACCGAACGGGACGCGCACTTGCGCGCGGTCGCTCGACGACCAAACAGATGGTTTGCCGATCACGGGAATTCTGCCGCGACCGGGCGTGACGCAACGGTGGGCTGCGGTGCCCGGGTGCAAAGGTGCGCGCGTGCTCGCCCGCACTGGCGGGCACGCCGTATTCAGCCACACAGGGAGGCCGTCAACTCAAACCGCGTTACGGCGCTACGCCGACTGGCAGTTTGCGCAAAGTCCGTAGAAATCGATGCGGTAGTGGTCGACTTTAAAGCCAGAGATCGCGCTGGCCCTCTTGTCGAGGTCCGCTAGTCCATCGATCTCGACATCCTCGATGCGTCCGCACTCGGTGCAGACGGCATGCGGATGGCTTTCTGGTCGGAGGCCATCGTATCGATTGCTTCCATCGCTGAATTCCAATTCGACGACTTCGCCCATCTCTTTGAGAGTCTGCAACGTTTTGTAGATAGTTGCAAGCGACGTCGTCGGGCAAACTCGATGCACTTCTGAGAAGATTTCCTCTGCGCTCGGGTGACTACGAGTTTCGGTGAGAGCCTGCAAAATGCACAAACGCTGCGGCGTAATTCGATGACCGCTTTCGGCGAGCTTGCGCCGCATCTCGTCTACACGAAGCTCAGTAGTCTCTTCACGTTCAAACACCGGGTATGATTGTTTTAGTTCCACGGTTGGCTAGTCCTTAACGATAACCATTGTTAATAAGGATACTTTCTCCAGTACGTCATTGTCAAGACGCAATAGAGAATGTTTCCTACGTACATCATGAACCGTTTAGCCTAGACTGTCCATCCGTAGAATGGATGATTACAGATTAACGAAATCCAGCTTACAGTCGCTATGTTATCGTTGTAAAGCTGCGTAAAGCGCACGATTCCCCGCTCGCGTGTCGTCGCCGAAAGCATTATGGCTCAGCTTTTTTCCACTCAGTCGCTTACGAAATCCTACGGGAACCGACCCCTTTTCCGCGACATCGGCTTCGGCGTCGAAGACGGCGAGCGAATGGGCCTGATCGGGCCCAACGGCGCCGGGAAATCGACCCTGCTCAAACTGCTCGCGGGAATCGACAATCCCGATAGCGGCGTGATCTCGCGAAGGCGCGGAGTCCGCTTCGGCTATGTCGCTCAGCAGGACATTTTTCCCGAAGGCGCGACGATTCACGGCGTCCTCGGTGCCGCGCAGAAGGAGATGCCGCTCGACGATATCGAGCGGGACACCAATATCGCGATCATCGTTGGCCGGGTCGGCTTCGATGATCCCGACCAGCCCGTAGCCGAGCTGTCCGGTGGTTGGCGGAAGCGGCTCAGTATCGCCGCCGAGCTGATCAAGGAGCCCGACGTGCTCCTGATGGACGAGCCGACGAACCACCTCGACATGGAAGGCATCCTGTGGCTCGAGCAGCTCCTAAAGTACGCGTCGTTCGCGTACATCGTGATTACCCACGACCGCTACTTCCTGGAGCATGTCACGACCCGCGTCGTTGAGCTAAGCCGCTCGTACCCTCAAGGCTTCTTGAGTGTCGACGGCCCCTACTCGGAGTTTCTGATGAAGCGCGAGGAGTTCCTCGCCGCCCAGGCGCACCACGAGCTCGCGCTCGCCGGGCAGGTGAAGCGGGAGATCGAGTGGCTGCGACGCGGTCCGCCCGCGCGCACCACGAAGGCGAAGTACCGCATCGACGAAGCGGGGCGCATGATCCAGGACCTCGGCGAACTCAAAGAGCGCAACGCCGACGAACGCGGAGCGAAGGTGGACTTCACCGGTTCCGGCCGCAAGACCCGCGAGCTGATGCTCGCGCGCGGTGTCACGAAGCGCTACGTCGACCACACGCTGTTCGAGACGCTAGACGTCGCCCTGTCGCCGGGAATGCGACTTGGTCTGCTCGGGCCGAACGGCTCCGGGAAATCGTCCCTAATCAAGGTGCTCACCGGTGAACTTCCGCCGGACGAGGGCACGGTTAAGCCCGCCGACCAGCTCAAAGTCGTGCTCTTCGAGCAGGACCGCACCAAGATCGACAAGACGGTCTCGCTGAAGAAGGCGCTTGCCGGCGATGCGGACACGGTAACGTTCCGGGGCTCGTCGATGCATGTCTCGGCTTGGGCGAAACGCTTCCTGTTCCGACCCGAACAGCTCGAAGTCCCCGTCGGCGCGCTCAGCGGCGGTGAGCAGGCACGTATCCTGATCGCGCAGCTCATGCTGCGCCCCGCCGACCTACTCGTGCTCGACGAACCGACGAACGACCTCGATATCTCGACACTAGAAATTCTGGAAGACAGCCTGATCTCGTTTCCTGGCGCGTTGATCCTGGTCACTCACGACAGGTTCATGCTCGACCGGGTGTCGACGGAAATACTGGCGCTTGATGGCGAAGGCGGCGCGAGCTTCTACGCCGACTACGCTCAGTGGGAAAGGCACCAGCTAGCTCCGCGCCAAGCGCGCGCCGCGACGCCGCCTAAGGCGGCTAAGGCCGCCGCGCCGCCGCCGCCCAAGGCGCTGGGTGGCTTGACCCGCGCCGAGCAGCGCGAGCTCGACCGCATCGAGGAGAAGATCGCCGCCGCCGAGGAAGAGCTGTCGTCGATCCGGGAAACGATGGCGACCCCGGCGGTTGCGACCGACTATATCAAGTTGCAGGAATACATGGCCATGGAGGCCGAACAGGAGAAGGCCGTCCACGCGTTCTACGAACGGTGGGAAGAGCTTGAAGTCAAGCGAGGCTAGCATACGACAAGTTACCAATATCGCCCATGACAATGATGCCGTCGGCACAACCTGAGGACGCCGCCCCGCGCGTTCGCACGGCCCCGTGGCTGCCGGTCGCCGTCATCGTGGCGGCGTGCCTGCTGGTCTACGGCCGCACCGCGACGTTCCCGTTCGTCGCTTACGACGATAATCTGCACGTCACCGACAACCCTTATCTCGACCCGCCGACTTGGGCGTCCGTCGGTCATTTTTGGACCCACGCCTACGAGTACCTGTACGTTCCGCTCAGCTATTCGCTATTCGCGCTCCTCGCGCTTGTCTCGCGCATTCACTCAGGCTCGCCGCTAAGTGCGACCGGGGTCACTCTCGACCCGCACGTTTTCCACACGGCCAATATCGCGCTGCATACAATCAATGCGCTTGTCGTCTACGCGCTTCTCCGCCACTTGCGGCTAGGACCGGTGCCGGCTTTGGTCGGCTCGCTCGTGTTCGCGCTGCATCCATTGCAGGTTGAATCCGTAGTATGGGTGTCCGAACTGCGCGGCCTCCTCTCAGCGACATTCGCCCTCGGTTGCCTACTCGCCTACGTTCGCGGCGGCGAAAAGCTCTCTCCCGCCGCGTATATCGTCGCGACACTGCTGTTCGCCGCCGCGCTCCTCGCGAAGCCTTCGGCCGTCACCGTGCCGATATCCGCGTTCGCTCTCGGTGTCGCGTTTTGCGGTCGCCCGTGGCGAATGTGCCTCGCGCACATCGCGCCTTGGCTCGCGGGCTGCTGCGCGCTTCTGGTGGCGACGAGCGGTCTCCAATCAGTCCCGGCGGCGTCGATTCCGCCGATCTGGCAGCGTCCGTTGATCGCTGGCGATGCGCTCGCGTTCTACGCGGCAAAGATGTTCGTACCGTTCGGACTCGCGATCGATTACGGGCGGACGCCATCGTTCGTACTCGCGAACGGCTTCGTATACGCCACCGCCGCCGCCGGGCTTGCGCTGCTCGTGATCGCGTACGCAGCGCGGCGACGAGCCTCATGGGCGTTCATCGGTATCGCCCTCGCCGTTATCGGATTACTTCCAGTCCTTGGCCTCGTCCCGTTCGGCTTTCAGATCCACTCGACCGTTGCCGATCGGTATGCGTACCTCGCGCTGCTGGGGCCGGCTTACGTGTCCGCCGCGCTCACTTCGCACGTTCGTGGCCGAGTCATCGCCGTCCCCGCATTGCTGCTGGCGTGCCTCGCCGCGCTCGCGTTCGCGCGCGTCGGCGACTGGCGCAGCACGCCTGCGCTCATGCGCAGCGAACTCGTCATGTACCCGGCAAGCCTGGTCGCGACCGAGGCGCTCGGGCCGATTGCCGATATGAATCGCGGCAACGAACTGCTCGACAAGGGGCAGGCGTCCGAGGCGCTTGCCGCATATGATCGCGCCGCCGCCGCGGAGCCGAACTTGCCGAAGCTCCACTACAACCGAGGCAACGCGTACATTCAAATCGGTCAGTTTGATCGAGCCGTCGTCGATTTCGTTGCCGAGACGGCCCTGAGACCGTCGTACGCGCCCGCGTATGTCAATGCTGGAATTGCCATGATCAACCTGCGTCGTCCGAAGGACGGGGCGGCGCAGATCGAGAAGGCGATTGCTATCGGGCCGCCGAAAGCGTCGTGGTATACCAATCTCGGTGTCGCGTATGCGATGCAAGGTCGGATCGCCGACGCCCAGACCGCCGTAGGGAAGGCGCTCGCGCTGGCCCCAGGGGACTCCGGTGCTGTAGCATTGCAGAACGAAATCGCGGCGTACAAGGCGAGCAAGTAGGCAAGCGCGACGGTCAGACGCTGCGAGCGGGTAAGCTATTACCACTCTCCGATCGATCAGCCAGAATTCACATCCATGACTTCGCCGCTTTCGGCACAATCGAACGTTGCCTGCGATTCACCGTCGAGCCGACGGCGAGTTGTGCTATCGGTTGCGATCATCGCGCTGGCATGCGTCGCCGTCTTCGGACGGTCGGTCGGGTTCGATTTCGTTGCGTACGACGACCAGATCCACGTCTATAACAATCCCTATCTGACACCGCCGACATGGGCGAATGTCGCCTACATTTGGCGCGTGCCGTATGAGCACCTCTACATACCGCTCAGCTACTCGGTGTTCGCCTTGCTCTGCGCCATTGCACGGCGACCCGCGACGGCGATGTCGGATCCCGCGAGCGCGTTCGACCCGCATGTGTTTCATACGGTGAATGTGGCACTGCACATCGTAAACGCTCTGCTGGTCTTCGTACTTCTGAGGCGCATCGTCAAACGGGACGATGCCGCCGTCGCTGGTGCGCTGCTGTTCGCATTGCACCCGTTTCAGGTGGAATCGGTGGCGTGGATTTCCGAGTTGCGCGGCCTTCTCGCGTCGGCATTGGGTCTCGGCGCTGTTGTCGTCTACACCGGGCGTGCCATTCCGGGCGAGGTGCGAGCGCGCGGGATATCGCGATACTTTGCCGCCACACTGCTTTTCGCCTTGAGCCTTCTCGCCAAACCGGCGACTGTCGTGCTTCCGGCCCTGGTACCGCTGCTGGATATACTGATCATGCGGCGAGCAATGCGCGATTACGCATTGCGACTCGGCCCCTGGATGCTGCTTAGCTTCGCGGCCATTGCTGTCACGCACCATGTGCAACATATCGCACCGGGGCTTGGCATTCCAGTAGCGTCGCGCCTATTAGTCGCGGGCGATGCGCTCGCGTTCTACATCGGCAAGCTAACATGGCCGCTTAACACGTGCATCAACTATGGACGGACCCCGGCGTCCGTACTCGCGAACCCGATCACCGATTGGATATGGTTGGTGCCGGTCGCCGTCGCGATCTCGGCGGCGGTCGCGGCTCGTCGCTTAAGCGCCCCGTGGGTGGTGAGCGCAGGGCTCATTTCGCTGGCCGCCCTCGGCCCGGTGCTCGGCTTGGTGCCGTTCGTCTTTCAGGGGATATCGACGGTTGCCGATCGCTACGCCTATCTCGCGTTGATTGGACCAGCATTAGCGGTCGCGTTCGGCGTGAAGGCTGGCGGTCGGCCTGCGCTCGTGGCGGTCGGCGCGATCCTTGCAGCCTTGGGCGCGATCTCGTTCATGGCGATCGGGGCGTGGCGGAACACGTTCACGTTGATGACGACGACTCTGACGATGCGGCCCGAGTTCGCGGAAGCGCATCTCGACGTTGGCGACTACTATGTGGGGAAGCACGACTTCGCGACGGCGGAGCGCGAGTACCGGCTGGCATTGAAGTACAAGCCAGGGCTGTCCGAGGCGCATTACAAGCTGGCGAAGGTGCTGAAGGACGAGGGAACGCTAGGCGATGCGATATCCGAGTTCCAAGCCGCGGTACAACTCGACCCGAGCCAGCCGAGCTACTATATGGGCTTGGGGAATGCGGTCCTCGACGCCAGCCATCCCGGGGCCGCGCTGTCGATCTTCGACGAGGCTCAGCGTAGGAATCCGACGTTCGCGACGTTGAGCTACAATAGAGGCATCGCATTGATGCAGCTTGGCCGGAACGGCGAGGCTCTGAACGCCTTTAGCCAGGAAATCGCAACGAACCCGACTTTCGCCCCAAGCTATGTCAACGAGGGTATCATTTTGGTCGCGCTCAAGCGATTTTCGGAAGCCGAATCCGCGATGCAGAAGGCGGTTGCGATGGAACCGACTGCGTCACGCTACGCAAACCTCGCTTATGTACAAGCGCAACTCGGAAGAATCGACGACGCCAAACGCAATATCGCGACGGCGTTGAGCCTAGATCCTAACGACGATGTCTCCAAAAGCATTTACGCGCAGATACAGGCTGGTGGGAGAGCGCGTTGACTAGTTCGAACTCGGCGGAACCACATGCGAATCCTCGGTCGCGCGCTCTCGCCGTCGCGATTATCGTTGTTGCCTGCGTCGCGGTTTACGGTCGCGCCCTCGGCTTCGATTTCGTGGCCTACGACGATCAGATCCATGTCTACGCCAACCCGTTTCTGAACCCGCCGACCTGGGCAAACGTCGCCCATTTCTGGACGGCTCCCTACGAAAAGCTCTATGTCCCGCTCAGCTATACCCTGTTTGCCGCGCTTTGCGTGATAGCGCGCAAGCCGGCAGACGCGTCGTTTCCATCGGTCCCAAGCCTCAACCCGGCGATCTTCCATGGGGCGAACCTCATTCTGCATATTGCGAGTAGCTTGCTGGTTTTCGCCTTGATCAGGAGAATCGTCAAAGTCGACCTCGCTGCCCTCGCAGGATCGCTCGTCTTCGCGCTCCATCCCGTCCAAGTGGAGTCGGTGGCCTGGATTTCCGAACTTCGCGGCCTGCTAGCGTCGGCGCTCGGTTTGGCGGCGGTGGCGCTCTACACGCGTTCGGTACCGAAGGCTGGCTCCACATATCTCACCCGCGCGTATTTTGCGGCAATCGGCCTGTTTGCGCTGAGCGTGCTCGCCAAGCCGTCGGCGGTGGTTATCCCGGCTGTCGCCCTCCTGGTCGATATGCTGAGCAATCGACGGTCGGCGATGGAATACGCCGCGCAACTCGGCCCGTGGTTCGCGATCGCCGTCGCTTTCATCGCGGTGACGCATAGCGCCCAACCCGTTCGCGACGCGCTCAACGTTCCGCTCGCCGCGCGCCCGCTCGTCGCGGGAGATGCGCTCGCGTTCTATATCGGCAAGCTGATTTTGCCGTGGCCGCTATCGATCGACTACGGTCACGACCCGCGTACCGTGCTGGCAAACGGCCTCACCAAGTTCGTCTGGCTCGTGCCTGTCGCCGTCGCTATCGGCGTTTGGGCCGTACGAAAGCGGTGGCCATGGCTGCCGATCACAGTTGGAATCAGCCTGGCAGCCCTCGCCCCGATGCTCGGTTTGGTGCCGTTCACGTACCAGTACATCTCCACGGTAGCGGACCGCTACGCATACCTCGCGCTGATCGGGCCAGCGATTGCATTGGCAATCGTCGTCGCGAAAGAGGGGAAGCGGGCCGCCATCCCGACGGCCGTCGTCGTTGCCGTCTACGCCGCACTCTCTGGCATTCACCTTGGCGCGTGGCGAAACACGTTCACGCTGATGACGTCCACTCTGGCAGTCAACCCCGCCAGCGCTGGCGCGCATCTCGACCTTGGGGCGCTGTACGCCGACCGCAGCGAGTTCGATAGAGCCGAGGTGGAGTTCGCAACCGCCGTAAAGCTTCGGCCCGACTATTCCGAAGCGCACTACAATCTCGGAAACATGCTCAAAGAGCGAGGCGCATATCAGCAAGCCATCGACGAGTACCACAAGGCGATTGAGATCGACCCGCAACGAGGCGTTTTGTACATGAACCTCGCGAATGTGGTCCTCGACACCGGTCATCCGAAGGAAGCGCTTGAGATCTTCGATGTCGCCGAAGAGCTCGATCCACGCTTGCCGAAGGTCGATTACAACCGAGGCAACGCGCTGATGCAGCTTGGGCGCAACGATGAAGCGCTCGCGTCCTTCCAGAAGGAGATTGCGAAGAACCCAAACTTCGCTTCGTCCTATATCAACGCGGGGATTATCCTCGTCAGCCTGCACCGCCTTACTGAGGCGGAGGCAGTCATGACGCAAGGCGTGCAGGTGGGTAAGCCGACTGCGGCTCGGTATGCGAACCTGGCATACGTGAACGCCCAACTTGGCCACGTGTCCGACGCCGCCCGCAACTTGGCGACGGCACAGCAGATCGACCCGAACGACGAGTCCGTAAAGGCGATTGTCGCCGCCTTGAAATCCGGGGGGCGCAAGTAGCGCGGAGTATGAGCGAAAGCGAACCACAAACTGCCCGGGCCAAACTGGCCCCAATGCCACCCTTGCCAATAACGCGCTTGCTGATTGCACTTCTCGTCTTGGTTGTTTTCCACGGCGTTGTCGGCCACGATTTCATCTTCTTCGACGACCACATTCACGTCTACGAGAATCCGCATTTCAACCCGCTGAGCTGGTCGTCGCTGGGTTATTTCTGGACCCATATCTACGAGCGGCTGTATATCCCGGCGAGCTACACGGTATACGGCGCGCTGGTCGCTATAAGCCGCCTGAGCGGCATATCGCATGTCAGCGACTTGCCGACGACTCTCAATCCGCACATTTTCCACTTCGCAAACCTCGCGTTGCACATCGCGAATGCGATTATGGCCTACGAAATTCTGCGATGGATCGCGAAGAACGACCGCGCTGCGGCAGTTGGCGCGATGCTGTTCGCATTGCACCCAATCCAGGTCGAAGCGGTCGCATGGGTCGCTGAACTACGGGGCCTACTTGCAGCCGCGTTCGGCTTCGGTGCGATCCTCGCATACCTGAGGTATTCTGATACGCCGTTGAAACGGCGATATGTGGCGGCGACGCTCCTAGCCATCCTTGCGATCCTCTCGAAGCCGTCCGCAGTGGTGATCGCGCTTTTAGCGCTCGTGATTGACAGGTACGTACACCGCCGCCCGTGGCGAACGTATGCACTCGAACTCGGCCTGTGGCTGGTCGTTGGGATAGTGGTCGCGGTTGTTACCGGGGCAAACAGTTCGGACGGGGCGTTCAAAATCGTCGCGCCGTTCCAGCGGACATTCGTTGCCGCCGACGCGATCGTGTTCTTTCTCTGCAAGCTCTTCGTGCCGCTCCACTTATCGGTTGACTACGGGCGCACTCCGCAGGTCGCGCTAGCCGACCCACGCATCTACGCCGAATGGCTGGTACCGCCTGCAATCGCCATCGGCTGCTGGCTGACGCGCAAGCGCTGGCCCCTGCTATCGCTGGGCGCATTGGTGAGCCTGATCGCGCTTTTCCCGGTGCTAGGGCTGGTCCCGTTCTCGTTCCAATACTACTCCACCGTGGCCGACCGCTATGCCTATGTTGCAATGCTTGGACCAGCGATGTTAGTCGCAAAGGTTTGCGCTCGCGTACCAGCCGGCGTAGTTTTGGTCGTGCTCTCATCAACGGTCGGCTTTGCATCCCAAGTTGCGCAAAGCCGAGTCAACGACTGGAAAGACAGCCGCACGTTGATGCGGCAACAGATGACCGTGAACCCCGATTCGCCGTTCGCGCACTTCGTCTTTGGCCACTACGCCGAAGACGCGAAAGACTACAAGGCCGCGCTCCTTGAATACCAGGCGATTATCCGCGAACGCCCGGACCTTTGGTCCGGCCACTACGACGCCGCACGCTGCTACGCCGCCCTCGGCGACCTGCGCAACGCCGAGACCGAGTTCCTGACTACGGTACAGCTCAAGCCGGACACGGCGCACGCGTATCAGGGGTGGGGGAGAGTGCTGGTTCGCGAGGGCAAGCGCGATCAGGCGCTAGCGGAATTCGAGAAGGCGAAGGCGATTGACCCCGCGCTTCCGGGGCTCGACGGCGACATCGCGAGCATCTCTGGTCCCCCTCTCCATGTCCTTGGAGGGGGGCTAAGGCTGAGGCCTCGACCGCAACCTGACCGTGCACGCAAGTGCAGGAATGTCTGCCAGAGCAGACAAGATTGTCACCGGTGACGGCTCCATCAAAGACATCAAACGCATGTTCGTTATCCTGCAATTCATGGTACTATATCAAGGTAACCAACGAGTCCGCTCGC
>FSUB01000349.1_pt1 | contig 12609 bp, 7 predicted proteins | sample 1637331 | NCBI WGS metagenome assembly FSUB01 (sample SAMEA3914816, study PRJEB12502) | metagenome | biome: forest; material: soil | place: USA | collected 2011-09-16 | depth 0.3 m
ATGCTGGCATCGCCCAAGTACCGCGCGTCGGTGATCAAGCAGACGCTCGACTTCGTTCGGGACGGCAACTATCAGGGAATCAACATCGACTTCGAGACCGACAATGCCCAAGATGAGGCGGGCATGACGGCCTTCATGACCGAACTCGCGGTCGCTTTCCACCCATACCGCTTGATCGTCACCCAAGACATCCAAACCGACAGCACGGCATATAGCTTGCCGGCGCTCGCGCAGGTCAACGACTTCGTGATCCCCATGCTCTACGACGAGCATGCGACCGATACGGCGGCTGGCCCGATCGCGGGCCAAGGTTGGTACGAGAACGAACTTGACGGTTTCATGGCGCAGGTGCCGGCCAATAAGGTCGTAATCGGTGTCGGCAGCTACGGCTACGACTGGACGGGTTCGTCGACGAACCCGGACGAAGTCTCGTTCGAGCAGGCCGTGCAGACGGCCGAGGAGTCGCGCGACGGAGATGACGGCGTCATTCGTATCGACGGTCCGAGCTTGAACGCGAACTTCACCTATTGGGACGACAGCAATGGCAAGGGGTCGTCGCCGGTCGAGCATCACGTCTGGATTATGGACGCGACGACGGTCTACAACCAGATGCGCTACGCCGAGAAGTACAAGACCCTTGGTGCCGCAATGTGGCGGCTCGGCACGGAAGACCCGAGCGTGTGGAAGTTCATGGGCACCCAATATGCCGGTGCTATCGCATCATTCGACCCGAAGGTGCTCGGGGACGTCAGCTTCGACTACTTCGGAACCCAGTTCGAAGGGGCAGGGGACGTGCTCCGCGTCATCCGGACACCGTCTGACGGCAGTCGGACGCTTGCGGTCAACCCGAAGACCGGCTATGTGACCGCCGAGTCGTTCAAGTCGTACCCGTCGCAGTACGTGATCCGACGAACCGGACTCGTGGACCAGAAGACCGAAGACAACACTCAGAAGATCGCCGCGCTAACCTTTGACGACGGGCCCGATCCGCGCTGGACCCCGCAGATCCTCGACATCCTCAAGCGCGAGGGCGTACCGGCGACGTTCTTCGTCGTCGGCCAGAATGCCGAAGCGAATCCCGGCCTCGTCGCCCGCGAATGGCGTGAAGGCAATGAGATCGGAAACCACTCGTATACCCACCCGGAGAATTTCGCGGTCTCGCCGCTTCGTACCAAGCTCGAGCTCGATGCAACCCAGCGCGTGATCGAAGCGATTACCGGCCACGAGACCACATTGTTCCGCGCGCCGAACGTCGCCGACTCCGAGCCTTCCACCGAGCGCGATCTCAAGCCTGTACTCGACGCGCAAAACCTCGGCTACACGTTCATTGGCGAGGTCATCGACCCGACCGACTGGCTCCCCGGAATCACGTCGAAGAAAATCGTGGCAAGCGTCCTTGCAAGTGCCCATAAGGGCAATGCGATCCTGCTTCACGACGCTGGTGGCGACACGCGGCAGGCGACCATCGACGCGCTTCCGCACATCATCGAAAGCCTTAAAGCCCAGGGTTACAAGTTCGTTACGGTTTCCACCTTGATGAACCGTCCGAAGGACATGGTCTTCCCGCAAGTGCCTGCGAATCAGTTGTTTGCAGTGAGCTTTGATCGGTTCATGTTCCAGGTGACCAACCTGTCCGGCGTCCTGATGAACATCCTGTTCATCGCGGCGATCGTGCTTGGCGTCGGTCGAGTGCTCTTCCTCGGATTCCTCGCTGTCCGCGAATCGCGCCAAGAACGCAAGCGAACATACGTTGACGGCTACCAGCCGACGGTAAGCGTCGTAATCGCGGCGTACAACGAAGCGAAGGTTGTCAACAAGACGATCGCGACCCTGTTGTCGAGCGACTATCCGGAACTCGACATCCTGGTGATCGACGACGGCTCGAAGGACGACACGTCGGGAGTGGTCACTCGCGAGTTTGGCAGCCATCCACGCGTCACCGTGATCCGCAAGGAGAACGGCGGGAAAGCGTCGGCGCTGAACATCGGCATCCGACAATGCCGTGGCGATATCATCGTCGCTCTCGACGCAGACACGGTGTTTGCACCGGACACAATCTCGAATATGGTGCGCCATTTTGCCGATCCGAAGATCGGCGCCGTTTCGGGGAACGTAAAGGTCGGCAACCGCAACAACCCATTGACGATCTGGCAGGCTGTCGAGTACATCACCAGCCAGAACTTCGACCGGCGCGCGTACGACTTGCTCAACTGCATCACGGTCGTGCCGGGTGCTGTCGGCGCTTGGCGCAAGGATGCGGTTATCCTTGCGGGCCTTTACTCCAGTGAGACGCTGGCCGAGGATACCGACCTGACGTTTAAGGTACGACGGCTCGGCTACAGAATCGTGACCGACAACACGGCGCTCGCGTTTACGGAAGCGCCCGACACGATTCGCGACCTGGTCAAGCAGCGCTACCGATGGGCGTTCGGCACCTTGCAGTGCCTCTGGAAGCATCGTTCCGCTATGTTCAATCGCGAATACGGGGCATTCGGCTTCATCGCGATGCCGTCGCTCTGGATTTACCAGATCGGCTTCCAGGTGCTCGCGCCCGTCGTCGACCTAACCATTCTGTGGACGTTCCTTTACGGCTACTTCGTCGCACCCGCGCTCGGCCACGCGGCGTTGGTAAACGTCATCGGATACTGGGGCCTCTTCTCCGCCGTCGATATGATCGGCGCAGCCATCGCGTTCCACTTGGATCGCGAAGACAAGAAGCTGCTCGGATGGCTGCTCTTGCAACGGTTCGTCTATCGACAGCTGATGTACTTCGTCGTGATGAAGTCGATCGTGGCGGCGTTCCGGGGATCGTTGGTCGGTTGGGGCAAACTGGACCGTAAGGGTACAGTCAAAGCACCTGTTGCGCCAGTCGCCACAGCCGTGCCGCCGACGACTCCCGGCTCGTCAGACGAACTCGCCAGGCGGAACTAGTGATTTGGCAAGTTGCTGCGGCTCGTGCCTCAGGAACTTGCCAGGTCCCCGGCTCCATCACGGGCTTGCCAAGTGGCCTCTCAAACGGTACAATTATCGTTATGGGCCATCCTCTCTCCACAAAAATCGTCATTTTCTGTAAGGCGTTGCCATGGCGGTAACGCAGGTCGAAATCGCAAAGGCCGTCGGTGTTTCTCAGACCATCGTGTCCGATGTCCTGCACGGCCGCGCCCGTGGGCGCGTCAAGCCCGAAACGCGCAAGCGCATCCTCGACGCCGCACGGGAACTCGGCTACCGGCCGAACGCCCTCGCACAGGCGCTACGTTTCGGACAGTCGCGGCAAATCGTCTACCTGACCACTTCGCAAGAAGCCGAGGCGTTCAACGCGCTTCAGGGACACGACGTGTCCGGCGTCGCGCGCACGCTTCGCGAGCACGGCTATCGCCTGCTTATCGAGTTAGCATCGTCCGTCGAGGCCGAGACGGAGGTCCTTGACGAGCTCCTCTCGGGCGGAGCGTGCGACGGTGCGATCATGCGCGTTTATCGGGGACGTGAGGAACTGTGGGAAACACTTCGCCAGACCAGCCACCCCGTAGTCGTGATCGGGCAATGCCCGGAGTCGGACATTACGAGCGTGGCGCACGATGTTCGGCAGATCATCCAGTCTGCGGTCGAGCATCTCGTCGAACGGGGGCATTCGAAGATCGCTCTCTTGGAGATCGAGAGGACCGACCTCTACGGCGAGATGTTGTCCGAGAACTGGCAGCGGATCGGTGAAATCCACGGCTTCGATCCGAACCGTTGGCGCCAATCGGCTACAACCAGCGACGTCGGCCAGCAGTGCACCGCGAAATGGCTCGCAGGCAGCGACATGCCGACGGCGATGATCTCACTCAACTCTGCGGCGGCAGTTGGTGCGACCAAAGCGATCATGGCGACAGGGCGGACTATTGGCCAGGACTTCGATCTCGTCACGGTCGCAGACCGACAAGCGAAGTGGTTATTCGAGCCCGGAACTGTGTTCTACGGCACAGACACCGAGGCGGTAGGACGACGCGCCGCCGAAGCGATGCTCTCGTTGCTATCGGGAGGCAAACCCCTCGGACCTATCCGCGTACAAGCGGAACGGTTGTCCGTCGACGCGTAACGTCTTAGTCAACTATTATCGGTACGTGCGGTAATCGCGGCTTCCTGGCGACGACCAAAAGAAGGAATATCGTACGTTCCTATCTAACCTTGGCGGCAACGGCCCCCCATCGCGGGTTCAGTGTCCAGCGAATGACCGGCGCACCCATGTTACGCACCTGAATCCTCGATTTCGATCAATCTCGAAAGACCATACATCCTTGAAAACTGCTACGTCAAATACGACTCCCGACTCGCCAAAGCCCGTCGACGACCACAGCGACGCCGCTTCGACTTCCGATTCCCAGGGCGAAATCCGCTTTCACAAGCGGACGCTCCTCGCGGGCGTGCTGCTTGTCGCGGCGATCTCGTACATCGCTCTCTACGTCGACCTCGTCGTGAAGCAAACACAGGTCGGCATTCTGCAGTTTGCCCCAGGCGCCGTCGGAGCGTTCTTGATCGTGTATGCCGTGACGCGCATGGCACGAGCCGCTGGTTTCCTCAAATGGATGAACGCCGCCGACTTGCTCGTGATGTACGTCATGCTCTTCGTGGGCGTGTTTACCTGTACCCGGGGGCTGCTCGAAAAGCTGATACCCACCATTCCGTATGCAAACGGAATGGCGTCGACCCTTAACAACTACAAAGGGCTCGTGTTCCCGCACCTCAATCCGGCGCTCGTCGTCGGCGATCCGGGCGGCCCGCCGCATCAGCCAGCCGCTGATGCGTATTTCAATGGCATCGGTCGCGACGTGGTTCCATGGGACGCGTGGGTGACGCCCTGCCTATCTTGGGGCCTCCTGTTCGCGCTCATTCTGTGGTGCTTCCTCTGTATCGGTTCATTCCTCAGGCAGCAATGGTCGGAAGGCGAAAAGCTGACCTTTCCGCAGACAATCCTGCCGCTGCAGATATTCGAGGAGAGTAGCGCCAAAGCGCTGTTCAGCAACCCGCTGACTTGGTTCGGTTTCGGCCTGCCTTTCGTGATCTACCTAATCAATGGCATGCACAACATGTTCCCATCGATCCCAGAGATCCCGCTTGTGTTCGACAGCTTGCAAAAGCCGTTTGTAACGCCGCCGTACGACCAGATCCAAAACACGTCGGTTTATCTTTCGTTTGCGGCGATCGGTTTCGCGTATCTGTTGCCGACCGACTTGCTGTTCAGCCTTTGGTTCTTCTTCCTGCTGACCCGCGTCGGCGACGTCGTCTGCCGATCGATGGGCGTCGAGATGCCCGGGATGCCGTCGTACCCGACGCACGCCTACATCGGCTTCCAGGCGGCTGGCGCCTACGTCGCGCTTGCGGCGACGTTCCTCTATGGCGGACGGCATGTCTACCTCAAGAGCTTCAAGGACGCGATCGCGTTCCGCAAATCGCCTGACGACGACAAGGAACTGATGCCACACCGGTGGTCGCTTTGGGGCCTTGTGGCAGGGTTTATTGGCATCATGGCATGGTGCCACTGGGCGGGCATGAGCCTGGGGCTTGCGGCGGCGGTGTTTGCTATCTACCTGTTCGTGACGTCTATCGTGCTTACGCGCAGCGTCTCCGAAGGCGGCTTGCTGATGACGGAAACGTCGTTCCGCCCGCAGGATATCGTGGGGCTCTTCGTGCAGAAGAGCGCGCTCGGTGGCGGCAACTTGGTGACCCTCGGCTTGCTGAACGCCGTCATCTTCCGCGACTGCCGAGGGTTGTTCCTGACGCTGTTCATGGACGCCCAGCAGATGGCCGGCGGGGTTCGCATGAAGCGGCGCTCGCTCATCTTGCCGCTCGCGCTCGCGGTCGTCGTGGCGTTTGTCGTTGGGATTGCCTCGCACCTGCACCTCGCGTATGAAAACGGCGCGGTCGCGCTGTATGGCTACGGAGTCGCAAACGCTGGATGGGGCCTCGATGGCGCGGTCGCGGAGATCAACCGCGCCGGGACGCCGTTCACGGCGGCGCCGTACTGGTTCGCGGTCGGCATGGCCGTTGTGATGGTGCTCGCAAAGTTACGCACGATGTTCGTAGGTTTCCCGCTGCACCCATTGGCTTACGCGATCGCGCCCACCTGGAGCCTCGTCGTGCTTTGGTTCCCATTCATGTTCACGTGGGTGATCAAGTCAGTGATCTTGCGCTACGGCGGAAGCGCCTTCTACCGCAAGGCGATGCCTTTCTTTATGGGCCTGATCATCGGCGAGTTCGGAAGCTGCACGATCTGGTCGATCCTCGCGAGCATCTTCCATATCATCGCGCCGAAACTGCCATTGCCCTAATGGCCGCCTCACCCCAAATAGACCACAAAGGCCCCCGCACCGCAACGCACGCGATGCAGGGGCGGGCCAAACGTGCGGCTACTTCAACCTGGCAAGCAACAGACACGCGTCGTCCCGCAAAACGCCCTGACTGTGTGCCTTCGCGGCTCCGAGGATGGCGTCGCTGAGCGCATCAAGCGACGCGGCGGGACCTGCGGCAATCGCGATTCGCGCCAGCCCCTCGACCTCAAGGAAGTCGGCGCCGGCGCGTGCCTCGCTGAGGCCGTCGGTAAACATGATAATCGTGTCGCCTCGTTCCAACTTGTACGGCACGGCCTCGTAGTTCGCCATCGTGATCCCTAGTGGCTGGCAAGGATCGTGTACCGTTTCCACGGTGCCGTTGGCTTTGAGCACGAGGGTCGGCTCCGCGCCTGCGGATGCGAAGAACGCTTCGCCGCTGACCGTATCGACCGTGACGAGGGACATCGCGATGAATCCTTCGAGGCTCGTATCGTTGTGTTTGTGGCAGAGAAATTCGTTCACCTGCGAGATCGCATAGGCTGGCGACAGCACCGAGTGCAAATAGGCTCTGAGCGCGTACTTGACCTCGACGGTGCGTGCGGCGGCGGCAAGCCCCTTGCCGGAAACATCGCCTACGACAAGGGCGATTGTGCGGTCGTTGAGCTTGAACGCGTCGAAGAAGTCGCCTCCGACGAGCGCTTCATCGAGCGCGGCCTGATAGGCGAGCTTGACCGAAATTCCATCAAACGAATCGTCGCGCGGTGCGATCAGCATTGATCGCTGGAGTGTCTCGGCGATGCGGCTTTCCCGCTCGTGCATCGCGCGGAGACGCTCCTCCGTCTCCCGCTGCCGTGCGATCGTCGCTTGGAGTTCCATGACCGTGCGGTGAAGCTCCAGGCGTGCCATCACCTCGTGCGAAAGTACGCGGAGGATCTCTGTTTGTTCATCGGTCAGCGTGCGCGGTTTGAAGTCGAGCACGCACAGCGTGCCGATTGGGTAGCCGTCGTCGGTCTCCAGAAGGGAACCGGCGTAGAAGCGCAGGCTGGGATCGCCGGTGACGAGTGGATTATCGACAAATCGCGGGTCTTCGAGCGTATCCGGTACGATCATGATGCCCCTTTGCAGGATCGCGTGGGCGCAAAGGGAGCTTTCGAGGGGAACCTGCCGAACACCGACGCCAACTTCGGACATGAAGAACTGACGGTTGGCATCGATCAGGTTGACGATCGCGATAGGGGCATCGCAAACACGCGACACGAGCTTCGTGATATCGTCGAACGCTGGGTTACGGGGCGAATCCAGGATGCCGTACCGATACAGAGCCTCAAGTCGTTCGGCCTCGTTCTCACACTTCTTGGCTATCATGGCGACTCCTGTCGTGGAATACCCTAGAAGTATACCTGCTCCCAATTCGCCGACATTCCAAGTTTCGCTGCCAAGCAGGCAGGGTATAAGCTTGGCACTAATCGAAGAATCGGGCCATTTGCCCGTGAAGGACCCGCATGACCACACTCTCAAGCGCGACGGCTAGAGGCAGCCTCGACGCCACGCGTACTGTTGACGAACTCACGCAACGCAATGTGGACGCGATCAACAAGCTGGAACGCGCCGCCGAAGACCAACGAACACGCGGGGAGGTCGTCGCCGACAAGATCGCGGCTCTCGTCGGCAGCTGGCCGTTTATCATCACCCAGTCGATCTTACTTGGCCTCTGGATCGTGCTGAATGTGATCGGTTGGATGAAGCACTGGGATCCGTACCCCTTCATCCTGCTCAACCTCGCACTCTCGTTTCAAGCGGCCTACACCGGCCCAATCGTTATGATGAGCCAGAACCGCCAAGGCCAGCTCGCCGAGCGGCGGAACCGCCTCGACTTGCAGATAAACCTGCTCTCCGAGCAAGAGAATACGGAGATCATCCGATTACTGCGGCTCATGTGCGAAAAGCACGGTATCGATATTCACCCAGATTCGAAAAGCGATGCGTTCGCCCAGGAAACTCAGCCGGATGTGGTGATCGACCAGTTAGACGAGGCGACCCGCCGCGCGGATGACGCGGCAGATCGCATCGATACTAGCGCTACGCCTTAGGCAGCCACACGGCCATGGCACCGGGTTCGCGGTTGTCCCATGTCGCGTACGGCACCGCTAGGAGGCGCGTCGCTGAGGCTGTAGGCGCCGCCGTTTCGTCGTACAGCTCGTCCGCCCATGGGGCGTCGCTGAAGGCGAACGCGTCGCCTTCGATTACGGCTACACCGCCTAAGAGACCGGCATCGAAGCGCGACGTCAGCTTAGCACCGGCGGGGATTGCTAGGCATGAAACGGCCACGTCGTGGTCGGCGTCCTCAACGCAATACACCACCGGGCCCCGCTGGATGGCGACCCGCCCCTGGTCGGCGATCACAGCCGGATGCGCCGAAACCAGCTCCACCGGCATGTCGAGGTCTAGCGCGACGATGTCGCCTTCAGACCACGTCCGCCGAATCACGGCGTATCCCTTATCCACGACGAACGTCGTGGCTGAGCCGTTGACGGTGATCGAGTGCTTGCGGCACCATGCGGGGATGCGCAGCCGCAACTCGAACTCCGCAGGCGTTTCGGGCGTGATCGCCAGTTTGACCGTGCCATCCCAAGGATAGTTGGTCTCCTGCGACACGCCGATGGACATGCCACTTGTAACCACCGACGCCGTGCTCGCAACGTAGAGATTCACCGCAAACCCTTCGTCGCCGTGCGAGTAGACATACTCGCCGAACGATGCCAGGATGCGGGCTAAGTTTGGTGGGCAACAGGCGCAACCGAACCAGTCCTGGCGGTGATGCGTGCCAGAGCTTGCCAGCGGATTCTCATAGAAGAACTTCTTACCGTCCAGTGACACGCCGCTAATGACCCCATTGTAGAGAGCGCGCTCGACAATATCGCCGTATTTGCCGTCGCTAGCGATGTGAAGCATCCGCTGGTTCCAGTAGACGAGGCCGATCGCCGCACACGTTTCGGCGTATGCGGTCTCGTTCGGCAAGTCGTAATCACGCGTGAACCCTTCGTTGTGGCGCGACGAGCCGATACCACCGGTGATATACATGTTGCGGAGGCACAGATGCTCCCAGAGCTGCTCGCAGGCGGCCAGCAGGCCGGTATCGCCGTATTCGGCTGCGAGGTCGGCCATCGCGGTGTACAGGTACATCGCTCGGACCGCATGTCCGGCCACTTCGCTGAGCTCTCTCACGGGCACCGATGCCTGATGGTAATCGTAGCGCTTAGGATCCTGGCTAGGCGTTTCACCTCGCGCAATGAGTTCCGCATCATAGTAATGCGGCTGTTGCCCGCGCTCGTCGACAAAGTACTTGCTCAGGGCCAGGTACTTCGCGTTGTTCGTGTGGCGATAGAGCTTGACGAGCGCCAGTTCGATCTCTTCGTGCCCGCAGTAGCCGCGCTTCTGCCCCGGTTCGGGACCGAATACGGAGCCGATGTAGTCGGTGTACCGTCGAACGATATTGAGTAGCCGATCGCTCCCAGTCGCTTTGGCATGAGCCACGCCCGCTTCGATCAGGTGTCCTGCACAGTAGAGCTCGTGGTTGTCTTTGAGGTTCGTCCACCGGTCGTCGGGCTTGACGACCGTGTAGTAGACGTTCAGGTAACCGTCTGGACGTTGCGCGAACTCCAGCAAGTCGATCGCGGCGTCGACCATCGCGTTCAGCCTAGGGTCTGGATGCGACGAAAGGCTGTACGAAGCTGCCTCCAGCCATTTCGCTATGTCCGATTCCCAGAATATGTGCGGCTGGTTTGGCTGCCCGTGCTCCCACTCCAGCTTGAGGGAATCGAGGCGACCCGTCGCCTTGAGCTGATCGTATTCGACGGGAAGTGTGTTTGTCCGGTTGGCCGCGATTCGCGGTGCCCAGAACGCGTCGTTGATTTGTACCTGCGTGAACGAAACCGGTGAAAGCCGATTGGTTGCCATGTCGTAACTCCTGTGCCCCATAAGCCCATTGGCAAGGGTGGGGAATTGTTCTATCCCCCTATATCCGCTATAATAGCAGAGTCCGTTAAATACAACTAGAGGATAATTCGACAAAAAACCAGTCTGATTCCGACTTCACGATCAAATCATGCTATCAGATTTATCATTCGGACTCAATCTTCCGTACATGGCTCTCAACGGTGGCCTCTTTATATCGCGCGGCCGCGGGGGCAGGCACCCCGACCGCGTGATCGACTCCTATGAGCTGATCTACGTCCATCAGGGTGTACTCGGTATGTACGAGAGCGAGGAGAGTTTCATGCTCCAAGCGGGCCAGACACTGCTCGTACGTCCAGATCGCAAGCACGGCGGGACGATGGCGTATCCGGCAGACCTTCGCTTCTATTGGATTCACTTTCGGGCGAACCCGTCGGCAGCCGCAAGCGACGTCGTCATCGATGTCCCGCAATCGGCGACGCTAGCCGAGCCCGATCGCATCGTGGCTCTGTTCCGCCGGTTCCTCGACGACCAGGAGGAACGACATCCCGGTGGCACCGTTGCCGATCTCGTTCTCGCGCAGATGCTTTGCGAGGTCGCCCGTGCGGGCCACGCGGCAGGCATCGCTAACAACGCGGCAACTGTGCTCGCGCAACGCGCCGAGCAGTATATCCGCACTCACGCGCTTGACGGTATCAGCACCTCGCAAGTCGCGGCAGCGCTCGACTATCACGCCGACTACCTGGGGCGGGTGTTCAAATCGGTCTACGGAGTGCCGTTGACGGACGCGATCAATCGCCGCCGCCTGAGCGAAGCGAAGCAGATGCTGCTCGATACCGGGCGAACAGTCGAGCAGATCGCGGTTGCGTGCGGGTTCGCCGATGCCGAATATTTCCGCCGCCTTTTTCGCCAGCGCGAAGGCGTGCCGCCGGGCGCGTTTCGACGCGCCTATGCGCGCATGCACATCAATTCGGAGTAGTCGCTGCTTGCAACTGCGCCGATATGGGTAAAAATCGGCATGAGTACACAATCACGAAGCGCTGTCATCGGCGCGTTGTCCACTGCAGTGGTCACGCTCCTCGTAAGCGGTTGCCAGCAGGCGAATGCGCCCGCCCCCAACCAAACCCCGATGACACCGGTATTGGCCCCGAAACTGGCTTCGCAGGTGACGTGGAGCGGCGAAGTTGACGATGCGGTGACGGTGAACATCCAAGCCTCGAAGGCATGGAGCGACAACGTGAGCGGCAAAGGCGTCAGCGATACCGTCACGAATTTTGTCGGTGCGCTTCCCGCCTCCGCAGTCACGACCCGCCTCGTTAGCAAGAGCGGGCGAGGCATGATCGAGATCGTCCAGCAGCCGACGCAAAGCAACAACTATACGGCAGCCGTCCGCGTCATCGATAACGACAACGGATCGTCACATTACGAGTTCACGTTGACTTGGTAAGGGAAAACGATACGGGGTAAACCGTGGTTGGCGTGCAGTTAGCTTCGCCACGTGTTGCCCGGTCGAAGCGCGTGGTAAAATAGGAGCATGAGCGTACAAGAGAGAGAACAAGCTATCGCAAAACTCGGGCCAGAGGAAGTTGCGGAGATTGCAATTGGGTCGATGCATTTCGCACCGCTGATAATAAATCGAGTCAAGGCAGTTCAGTGGGTACCCGGACTCTAGCCGACGCGATGGGGAACCTGTTAGGCGGACTAGGGCAAGACCGAGCGGCGGAGACTACCACATCGCGTGATGCTGGCGAGCAGTTCACACTTCATTTGCTAGAAAAGCGCAGGGACGAGCGCTTGTGATACTCATCGATACTGGTCCATTGGTGGCTCTCCTCAATGCTCGGGATTCTGACCACAGTGCATGTGCGACCGTAGCTAGATCAATCTCTGATGAGGCACTCGTAACGACCTGGCCGTGCTTTACGGAAGCGATGTATTTGCTACATCGTGAAGACGGCATACGGCTCAGGAGGCACTGTGGAACCTCCGGGCATCGGGGATAGTTACGATTTATCCTTTAAGTATCGATGATGAGATTCGTATGCGGCACCTGATGGCGCAATATGCTGACTCCCAATGGATTTGGCAGATGCCTCGCTTGTTGTTTGTGCAGACGCACTTGAAATAGGAACTGTCTTCACGATTGACCGCCATTTTTACGCATATTGGACGGCTCGCGGCGTAGCGTTTACGGTCATTCCTTAACTTGGTTTGGTATTTGCCCGCCCCGCCTACAGCCCCAACCCTTGCTGCGCAAGCAGGCGAATGCACGCTGGATCTTCGACTCCGGCGCGGTTGACCATCTTGTCCACCGGATAGAATGTCATCGCGTCCGACTCGTACGGCC
>FSUB01000322.1_pt1 | contig 12607 bp, 11 predicted proteins | sample 1637331 | NCBI WGS metagenome assembly FSUB01 (sample SAMEA3914816, study PRJEB12502) | metagenome | biome: forest; material: soil | place: USA | collected 2011-09-16 | depth 0.3 m
CAGCCGAATACGCGCTATTTTGGGAGCCGACGAAGAATCTGGCTTTCGGTGCGTAGAACACTACTTCAAGCAGGAACAGATGCCAGATGCGGGATTTACACCGGACGGGTCCTTTCCGGCGATTTTCGCCGAGAAGGGAATAGCCTCTCCAGTATTGCAGTCTCCAATACCCATAACGAATGACGATATCAAGCTTACGGCGTTCGGCGGCGGCGAGCGCTCGAATATGGTGCCCGACCGCGCATGGGCGCGGTTGACCGGGATCGCCGCCGATTGGCCGTCCGTGGCGGCGAGCCTATCCAATGCGTCCGTAACCGCCGTCGCCGATGGCGACGGAGTGCTCGCGACAGCCGTCGGCGTGTCTGCGCACGCCAGCTATCCGCACAAAGGTGTCAACGCCGTCGCGCTGCTCGCACAAGCCCTGATCGATAGCGCCACTATTCCGGGCCTGACGCACTGGTTGGCTACCTTGCACGCGCTCGCGTCCGATAACACTGGCGGTGTGATCGGGATTGCGGGAAGCGACAGTGTCTCCGGCGACCTAACCAGCAACCTCGGCGTGGTTGCGACCACCGAAGGGAACCTCGCGGCAACATTTAGTGTTCGCTATCCGGTAACATGGAAGGGCAACGATGTCAAGGCGCGTGTTACCGACGCAGCAGCGGCTAACGGCTTCGACCTCGTGGGTTGGGCCGATTCTAAACCGCTCTATGTCCCCGAGGACGATCCACTGCTCGCAACGCTGCTTGGCGTTTACCGCGCGCAAACAGGCGATATGAGCCCGCCTAAGACGATGGGGGGCGGGACGTACGCCAGAGTTTTGAAGAAGGGCATCGCCTTCGGCCCCGATTTCCCGGGTGGACCGGATGTCGCCCACAAGGCCGATGAGTACTGGACTGTCGACGAACTGATCCTCGCGACGCGTATCTATGCCAAAGCGATCGCCCGCCTAGGAATGCAAGCCGGTGGACCGGCATAGCTCGGACGCGAGTTCGAAACGACTAAAGCCAGCTGAGTCCAACAACGATTTATGACGAATAAGAAGACAGTCGTAATAGCGATGAGCGGAGGCGTCGACAGTAGTGTCGCAGCCGCCCTGTTGTTGCGCCAGGGCTACGATGTTATCGGCGTAACCATGCAGATCTGGCAGGAATCGGCAGTCGAGACCAAAGGCGCAGGTTGCTGCTCGCTAGGAGCTGTCGAGGACGCGCGCCGAGTCGCCGCCAAGATCGGCATTCCGCACTACTGTCTCAACTATCGCGACTTCTTCGCCGAGAAGGTCATCGACAACTTTGTCGAGGAATATAAGCGGGGCCGTACGCCCAACCCATGCATAAATTGCAACCGCCACGTCAAGTTCGATGAGCTTCTGTCTCAGGCCAAGCAGCTCGGCGCTGACTATCTCGCGACCGGACACTACGCTCGCGTCGGCTTTGACGAAGACCGACAGCGCTGGGTGCTGAGACGAGCTCGGCACTCGGCAAAGGATCAGACATACGCGCTCTTCTACTTCACACAGGAGCAGCTAGCGCACACCCTGATGCCGCTTGGGGATGTCGATACTAAGGACGAAACCCGCGCCATCGCAGCCGAACTCGGCCTCGCCGTTGCAAACAAGCCGGACTCGCAGGAGATCTGCTTCACGCAGGGACACTCGTACACGCAGTTTCTCGCCGAACGCGCTCCCGAAACGCTCGTTCCTGGCGACATCGTCGATACCAGCGGACGAACACGCGGCACGCACGACGGCATCGCTTTCTATACCATCGGTCAGCGTAAGCGGATCAACGTCGGCTCGCCGATTCCGCTCTTCGTAGTCGGCATCGACTCCGAAACCAACCGAGTGATCGTCGGCAACAACGCCGACCTTAGCGCCACGGAGCTTATTGCCGACGACTGCAATTGGATCGCAGTAAGCGGCCCGGAACACGCGAGCCGCGTAGAAGCGAAGATACGATACAACATGAACGCGTCTCCGGCGACCGTTTCGGTCGTCGATAAGCCGGGTCAGTTCAAGCTCACTTTCGATACGCCGCAGCGCGCCGTAACGCCCGGTCAAGCCGTCGTCATGTACGACGGCGACACCGTTGTCGGCGGCGGCACAATTCAGCATTCGGTCGTCAAAGCGGAACAAGAGGAATATGTCACGAGATAACTGCAATCCAAGCTATGAGCGTGGAATCATCGCCGCAATTCTAGGCGGCAGCGCCCTCGGCGCCTGTATAGGAATACTCCTAGGAGCGTTTCTCGGCAAGCGTGCCGCCGAAGGGTCGCTTCCCGATATCGATATTCGAGAACTGCCCGACCGCATCAAGCAGCTCTCCGATGAAGTCAGCGCCCGCTTCGGAGCCTAACGGCTCCGATATAACTCTCGTATCGGCAACTCTGATCCGCGATAATGCGCATTAAGCTTGGTAAGGCTTTGCTTCGCGAAGCGACAAAGGAGAAGGCAATTTGAATCTCACTATTAATACGAAGGCTCCGTCGCCGGAGATACGCGTTCTTGAATTGGAAGGCGAGATCGATGTCTATACATCGACTCAACTGAAGCAAGAGATCGCGGACGTCATCGGTCAAGGCACGAAGTTTCTCGTTCTCAACCTATCCAAGGTCGAGTACCTCGATAGCACCGGCCTTGGCCTGCTCATCGGCGCACTCAAGCGCCTGCGAGAGAACGAGGGCAACCTCTGCATCGTTAGCCCGAGTGTCCGTATCGTCCGAGTCTTTGAGATTACCGGCCTCTATAAGATATTCAAGATCTACGCAAGCGAGGCGGAAGCCGCCGAGAAGGAGAAGCTCGAACTGTGAGTGATACAACCGTAAACGCGACAGTGCCGCCGCTTAAATCGGCCACCGTATCGATATCGTTCCCATGTGCCGCCGAGTACGTCAGCGTTGCCCGCCTTGCCATCCTGGGAATCGCCAGCCGAATGCCGTTCTCCTACGACGAGGTCGAGGATGTCCGTCTCGCCGTTGGCGAAGCGTGTACCCACGCCATCGAGCGCTCGACCGACGCCAAGCGGACGTCGCCGACGAGCGAGGGACTCGGCACAATCACCATAACCAGTACAGTCACCGCATCCGAGCTTGACATCAACGTTCAGGACGACGTTCCTACGGGCGCGCCACCATCCGATGCCATCGACGAGGAGTTCGCCGAACTCGATATTGATCGCCAAGGTCTCGGCGCGCTTCTCATCGAGATCCTGGTAGACGAAGTCGAAGTCACGACGACGCCCCAAGGCACCAATGTGCGTCTCGTCAAGCGTGCGCCGGCCGCCTAAGCGATACCTGCTCGGTCATCCGGGTAGCCAAATCGCTTTTGATGTAGGATTGTGATCAAAGCCTGTGATTGAAAAGAAGACAAGTACCGGAACGGAAACAGAACCCGTCGAGCGGGATGCTGAGACGCTCTTTCGGCGCTACACCCATAACCGCGACGAGCGATTGCGCGACCAGCTGGTTAAGATGCACCAAAACTTGGTGCGTTACCTCGCGAGCAAATTCGTCAATCGCGGCGAGCCGTTCGACGACCTCGTACAGGTCGGCATGATCGGCCTTATCAACGCCGTCGACCGTTTCGATCCCGAGCGCGGCATTAAGTTCTCAACCTACGCCACCCCGACTATCGTCGGGGAAATCCGCCGCTACTTCCGCGACAAAGCGTGGAGCATGAAGGTTCCTCGCCGCCTTCAAGAGCTCAACATCGCCGCGTCGAAGGCGCAGGAAGCGCTGAGTTCGAAGCTAGGTCGTCCGCCGACGATCCGCGAAGTCGGAGAGCGCATCGGCGCAACCGAGGAAGAGACCCTCGAAGCCATCGAACTCGGAAACGCCTACGATACCGTTTCGCTCGACAGCCAGATGAGCTTCGACGCCGATTCGTCGGGAATGACGCTTGGCGAGTTCGTTGGCGAAGAGGACGAGACCATCGTCAACCTCGCCAAGTATGGCGACCTAACGAGCGCGGTCGAGCACCTGGAAGAGCGCGAGCGGATGATCATCATCTACCGCTTCTTCAACGACATGTCGCAAGCCGATGTCGCGACCAAACTCAACATCAGTCAAATGCACGTTTCGCGCCTCCAGAACCATGCCCTCCACACCCTGAAGCGGTTACTATCCGCCGATGAGTGAAGTTAACCCTCCGTTCATTGTATAATAGAAGCGCGTCGGCTCCGGGAGACCGGAGCCGTCGTGTTTCTCGCGACTTAAACTGGACGCCAAATTGCTTCGTTAGAGGCCGAGACGTGACGTTTCACGCTACCTCATTTGCCATTGCCAACCTGATCGCGTCAGTGATCGAGCTATTGATAGCCGTCGTCGCGTGGCGTCGGCGGGGAATCAGCGGCTCCATGCCGCTCGTGCTCCTGATGCTCGCGGGCACCGAATGGTCGCTGGCGTCGGCCCTTGAGTACGCCGTCGTCGGACTCCCTGGCAAGATTCTGTTCTCGCAAATCGAGTATGTAGGCGCACTGACGGTCCCTGTTCTGTTCCTGGTCTTCTGCTTCGAGTACAACCGTCTCGACGAATGGCTCACCCGTGGACGAATCGCCCTCCTCTTCGTCGTCCCGCTCACTTGCCTTGTGATGGCAGCGACCAATGCGTGGCATGGTCTCATCTGGACCGGGTTTACTCCGAGCCCCGCCGGTCACAATATACTGGTCTATCATCATGGCATCGCGTATTGGATCGGTGTAATGGGCTACAGCTATGTGTGCCTCTTCATTGGCACAGCGCTGCTCTTCTGGTCCGCTTTTCGGTTCCATGCCCCGTATCGCCGTCAAACTGTCACGCTGATCATCGGGGCAATCGTGCCCTGGGCACTCGACGGCGTCTATAACGCTGGCCTCATACCCACATCCGGCCTCGAAGTCACACCGATCGCGTTGTCGTTCACAGGAGTCGCGTTCGCGATCGGCATCTTCTTCTTCCGCCTGCTCGACCTCACACCCGTTGCGCGGGAGACGCTCATCGAGAAGATGTCGGAGGGCGTGCTCGTCCTCGACCGGCAAAACCGCGTCGTCGATATCAATCCCGCCGGTATGCGCCTCATCGGCACATCGGCATCCGGTAAGGACCGGGTGCGCCCCGGGGAAGTCCTTGAAAACTGGCCCGCGCTCCTTGAGTGCATTCACGACGTGCTAGAGACCTGCACCGAAATCGAATTTAGCAAGCCGCATCTCCGCCACCTCGAAGTCAACGTTTCCCCGATCCGGAGCCGTCACGGCGACCTCACCGGTCGGCTAATCGTCTTGCGCGACATCACGTCGCGCAAGGCCGCCGAAAACGAAGTCCAGCGGGTCAACGCGATGTTGCGCGAACGCATCGGCGAAATCGAAAAGCTCCAGGACGAGCTAGAAGACCAGGCGACTCGCGATCCGCTCACGGGCCTGTTCAACCGGCGGTGCATGGACGAGAGCCTCGAAACCGAGCTCGTTCGCGCTGTTCGCGAAGGCTCTTTCGCGAGTATCGTCATGCTCGACATCGACCATTTCAAGCAGCTCAACGATACCTACGGCCATAAGGCAGGCGACGAAGTACTCAAAGCCTTCGCGGACCTCCTCGATTCTCAAATACGACAATACGACACCGCATTCCGCTACGGCGGAGAGGAGTTTCTCGTCGTCATGCCTAAAACCCCCGGGTTCGTCGCGCTCGGACGAGCCGAGGAGTGGCGGACCGCATTCGAACAGATCGTTATCGACTACGGAGCAGACCGCATCCGCTGCACGATGTCGGCGGGCGTCGCTACGTTTCCCGACCACGGCAAGACGCTCGACGAGGTCCTGCAGGCAGGCGACCGCGCTCTGTATCAAGCGAAGGCGCTCGGCCGCAATCGCGTCCAGGCCGCACCGTCGCCGTATCTCGCGCTCGACGTGCCCAGTCCGAACTAAATCAGAACCGAAACCTCAGGGAGGTTCTTCCATGCCGAAGCTACCCAAGACCATGACCGCCGCAGTGCTAACGCGCTACGGCACCGCTACGGCTGCGATCACGATCGAACAGCGACCGATGCCGCGACCCAAAATAGGGCAGGTACTCGTCAAGATCGCCGCGTCGCCGATCAATCCCTCTGACCTCATGTTCCTCGCTGGCGACTATGGCTTCACGAAGTCGCTGCCCATTGTCCCGGGCTTTGAAGCCAGCGGCACCGTGGTCGCTGCCGGTCCAGGCTTGCTTCCCGCGCTCTGGCGCGGCAAGCGCGTGGCCTGCGCGGTGCAAGCCACCGGGGACGGCACATGGGCCGAATACGCCGCCGTGTCCGCGACGCAGTGCTTGCCTCTCCAGAACGACGTCACTTTCGAGCAAGGGGCCGCGATGCTCGTGAACCCGTTCACGGCTTGGGCTCTCATCGGAATCGCCCGCGAACGCCGCGCGAAGACCGTCATTCAAACCGCAGCAGGTAGCGCCCTTGGGCGCATGCTATACCGCCTCGGTAAGCGGTATGGCATCGACGTGATCGGCGTCGTCCGGCGCATCGAGCAAGCCACGGAGCTGGAAGCGCTCGGGATGCGGGTCTTGTGCAGCACAGAGCCTGCATTTGATTCGCATCTCGCCAAGCTCTGCCGCAAGGCGAACGCGACTCTGGCATTCGATGCCGTCGCGGGTGATACGACCGCCCGCGTCGCTAAGTCGCTCGCGCCAGGCGGCAAAGTGATTGTCTACGGCGGCCTGTCATTGAAACCAGCCTCTGTGTCCATTGAAGACCTGATCTTCAAGGACAAATCTATCGAAGGGTTCTGGCTCTCCAAATGGTTCCGCGACAAGGGCTTGTCCGTCATCCTCACCGACGCCCCCAAAGTCCAACGCCTCATCGCCACGGACTTGCGGTCGGAGATACGGGCGCGCTATCCGATCTCCGACATCCGGGAAGCCGTCGCCGACTACTCGGCCCATATGTCCGGCGGCAAGGTCCTGATTGTCCCGTGAATGGGCCGATTTTCAGGCGGTCCTAGCGTCGGAATTCGCGCCTTCAATGCCCGCGTTGCCTAATTTGACCGACCCGACGCGACCGGCCTACAGCGCTACGCTCGCTCCCGATATGGTGTCGCGTGTCGGTATTAGCAAGGAAGCAGGGTAAAATAGGCCAGTTGCGCGCGTGAACGGCGATGCGCTACCTCGATTTCTATGTCTCTTACACTGCCATCTGAACTGGACCGGCTCGCCAGCGAGCTTATGGAATACGCCCGGGAAGCTCTTTCGAAGGGTGGAGAAGTCTACCCGATCGGTGCGGGCATCACCCCCGATCTGGAGCTTCAATGGTGCGCCGTCGACGACACCGACGACGAACTCACGGCCACCGAAGAGCTCGATAACCTTGTCCAGGGCATGGCCGGAGATGCCAAGTCTGGCAAGTTCATCGGCGCCGGCATACTCTGCACGGCGCGGATCACGCCACCCGGCTGGGAACGGAAAGTCGACGCCGTCGAACTCAGGCTGGACCACAAATCCGGTGCCTCCTTAAGAGTTTATATCCCATACGAAGCGGGGCAGGGCGGGATATCGTTCTACGCGATGTTCACAAGCGAGGGCGATTCTGTGATGTTCCACCAAGGGCTTGTTCGGATACAATGATTAATGTCTGATCGTCGCGACAATCTACTCTCGTCCCACGCGGCCGTGGTTAACTTGCAGCGTCAGGCCCATCCAAAGCGCTTCAGCTTCGCCCTCTTGCCGGACCGTTCCGGAAATATCAGGCCGGGAGTATTTCGCCGCATTGCCGAACAGGTCGAGATGATGTCCCCCGACTTCGCGATTTTCACCGGCGACGCCATCGAGATCATCGACTCCCCCGACGACGAAGAAACCAAGCTCGCGCTTAACGAACAGTGGGACGAGTTCCTCGACGAGCTATCGCCCCTCACCCGTCCCGTGTACCTCACGCCCGGCTGGCACGACTACAAATCCGCCGCCCATGCCGAAGTCTTCAGCAAACGTCTCGGTTCTCCCCGCTACTCTTTCGACTACCACGATTGTCACTTCATCGTTCTCAACTGTTACGAAGCGTTCATCAACGGCGAAGCGTCTACCGACGCCGTCTGGCGCTTAGGCGCCCGTCAGCTAGACTGGCTTGCGATGGACCTCAGCGCCCACAAATCCGCCAAGCACACGTTCGTGATCGTTCACGCGTTCTACGAATCCATGGAGCGCCAAGAGGTCGTCGACCTCTTAAAAGGCCGCCCGTTTACCATCTTCTCCGCAAGCTCCCACGCCTACCGAAAGCAGGAGTTCGCCGGCACCACGTACTACCAGCTCGCCACCGCTGGCGGCTACTCGTCCCTCGACGGCGTCGGCAATGGCACTGTCGACCATTTCGCCTGGGTGACCGTCGACAACGGCGACGTGAAAATCGCAAACGTCCTCCTCGACGGCGTCCTGCCCGACGATTTCTGCACTGAAGAGCTAGCCGCCGACTTCGTCGCCGGCGAAGTCATCATCAGCGGCCGCATGAGCCTCTGGGACGACTGAAGCGGCAATGACGACTGATCGCCCGTACCGCAAGGGCATGTCCCAAGAAGTCGCGAGCGCCATCCTCGGCCAGGGCAAAGGCACGCAATGGGACCCCGCCTGCGTCGAAGCGCTCCTACGCGCGCAAAAGCGCGCGGCAGCACTTGGCCGAGCTAGATAGGCTCGCAGAACTGCCCGCTTGGAGCCCTTGCATCAATCCCTCCATGCCCCTGCGCTTTATGACAAACGTCTGTATGGCTGACATAATACACAACCACATAACACTTCTTGCACTGTTCTCATACACAAATAAGAGTCAATAGATATATTAGATCGATTTAAATAGGAATAGATGTATTTAATTAGCGGTATATGACCTTAAAATATATTGTTGACACCCGACGAAAGGCGTGATATAATCCCTGTATTGTTATATGGTTGTATTGACTATAACCATATAATAACCACAGCCTATGGTTACCAACCAATTGTCACGAATCGGGAAGCGGAAAGCCAGTGCGCCTTATAAAGTGATCGAAAACGATCTCAAGCGCAAGATACATCACGGCGTCTGGCCGTTCGGCGCGCAGATACCAAGCCGCCTGCAACTCGCACGTGAATACGGTGTGGATTTAAGCACTCTCCAGAAGGCCGTCAGCACACTCCTCGCGGAAGGCGTCGTAAAGTCCGACGGCAAGCGCGGCACCTACGTCAACATCCAATCCTCAGAAGTGAAATACGTCGAGCACGACGCCGACTTCGACAGGCTGATCGGCGGCAACGATCCCGCAGTCCGCCCCGTCCGCGAACCCAGCGCCGTCAAGCCGTTCGCCGCGCCTGCCGCCATCCGGGATGTCGCAGTAGTAGGACGGTTCGCTCCGGAGGTATCCGAGCAACTCGTCCCTTACGTGATCGCGTTGGCGCTCGAAAACGCCATTGCTGACGACAAGTCCATCGCGCTCAGGTTCTCCGACTGCTTCCGCGACCTCCTGTATAGCGTCCCGCTCGCGGTGGCGGTTGCCGCCGCCGTGAAAACCGGCGTCGACGCCGTCTGCGTGATCGATCCCGAAGGCTGCGACATCGACGAGATCATGGCGATCGCGAGAGCCGCCAAGACGCCGATCCTGTTCATCACGCCTCAAATGCTGGAGCAGCCGACCATTCAAGTCTATATCGACAACCGCTACGACGGATATCAGGCTGGAAACTACTTGATCGAGCAGGGCCACCGCGACATCCTGTTCGTCTCCCTCGGCCAGCGCTACTGGGGGCTCGAGCGCCTGGAAGGCGTCCGCAGCGCGATCAGGCACGCGGGTTTGCCCGACAGCGCCCTCAAGCTTTTCCCGACCGGTGACCACGCGGCGCGTCCGCTCAAGCGCAAGGAGTTCCGCGCGCCGCTACAAGCGTGGGTTCGCGATCAACTTGAGCGCGGCAGCCTTCCGAATGCCATCATCGGCGCGAACGATCATGTCGCGCTCGACATCCTCGAAGTCGTCGAAGACATTGGTCCGCGACCCGAAATCGCGATCCTTGGCTTCGACGATATCGCCGAATCTCGTCGTCGGGGCCTGACATCGTTTCGACCGCCGCATTTCGACATGGCCCGCGAAGGCGCAAGGCTCCTTCGCCACATTCTCGACAAGGGCGAGGTTCGAGGGGAATCGACCCACTCCCGCCTGATATCCCAACTCGTCGTACGATCTTCGACACGCTGAGACCGTTGTAACAAGGAAGTGCCAATATGAACCGCACGTCAAACAAGTCGGCTTTCACTCTGATCGAACTATTAGTAGTTATTGCTATTATCTGCATCCTGGCAGCAATACTGTTTCCCGTATTTGCGACCGCCCGCGACAACGCCCGCCGGACTTCCTGTACCAGCAACTTAAAGCAAATCGGCCTAGGCATGATGCAGTACGTCGCCGACTACGATGAGACCTTCCCGCTTTGCGCGCAGTCCGACAACGCGGGCAGTTACGTGTCCGCGCCCGCCGGTTACAAAGGGCCTGGTAGCGTCTACTGGACCGATGTCGGCGCGACCAATGCGTACCTCATGACATGGATGGACTTCATCTACCCCTACGTCAAGAGTCTCGCCGTCTTCCAGTGCCCGTCGCAGATGGAAAAAGACGCCGTTACCAAGCTCGCGCCGAGCTATGGCTACAATGACGCGTTCGGCATTTACGGCTATGGAGCGCGCTTCGGAGCGCCTAATACCAATGCAGTGCAGCTCAACAAGATCAGCAGGGCGTCGGAAAACATACTCGTCATGGAGTTTCACAGCCCGTTTGCGACTTACGCCGATCCGTATGACGCGTTCCGATGGGCCAGCAGCACCAATCCGACTACGAGTCGCATCATCGTGCCGCACTTCAGCGGCTCGGTTGTCTGCTACGCTGACGGTCACGCCAAGTGGATTCCGCTTACCGTGTATGTAGGTACGGCGGGCGTGAACACTGCGCCTCCAGCCAATGGCTGCACGCTCACTGCGATCAACACGGTTTACCCGTTCTGTGATCGGGCCTGGAACCCTTTCATCGATTAGCCGCGCTTCCCAGGAACCCCAAACATGCCTGTCACCTCCCGCAGGGGCGCTGCCATAGCGCCTCTCTTCGCCCTCGTCATCGCCGCTTCGGTCATTGCTCCCGCTCAAGCTGACTACGCCGCGTGGACCCTATGGCGCGATTCGCTTGCTAAGGATCCGTCCGTATTGCGGCTCTTCGATTTCGAGGACATCGCTCCCGATACTATCCACAATTCGGCACCATCCCGCTCGTTTGGCGACTTCCATATCGCAACCAACCCCGCATTCGTCCAAGACTATCCCGTTACGGCCGCGCGGGACTATCCGGAACGTACGTCGGGCCGCTGGCCCAAGCAAAGCGCCGTCACGTTCAAAACGGCGTCTGGGAGCGCCTACGGTTCCCATTTCTATGGCGCTAAGGACAACCACTTCACCGTCGTGATGTGGGTCCGAACCTATCGCGACGCGGGCGATAACAGCCTTATGGAACTGTGCTACGTTGAGGACACCATCCAGTCGGGATGGAAGATCGTCAACGGCCCGACATACACGTCGTTCACGATCGCGCGTCCGCCTGGCCGAGATCCGGGGCAGGGGAGCGTCAGCGCGTTCGGCCAGGGCAAGCTTTCCGGCCACGTCTGGCATCAGGTCGCAGCCGAACTCGACGGTTCCACGCTGAGTGTCTTCCTCGACGGCAAGCTCGCCGGTTCGAAGCCATTCGACGGCATCTACTCCCAGCCGAAAATGGGCGACCGCGCCGCTAAGGTGCCGGAGCTCGACCACGGCGGCCTCGTCCTCGGCAACCGAACCGCGCTCGTTCCGACGCCGGGTCAGTCGGCGGCGCCAACCAGGCCGCTGTTCGATATGGACGAGTTCGTCGTTTTCGACCGCGTGCTCACGCCCGACGAAATCGCGGCGTCGTACGCCGCGGGCAATCCCGCCGAAACCCCCGATCAGCAAGTCGTGAGCCACAAGGCCGCAATTGCCCGCAAGGCAGCACTGGACTCCGTGACCGTGTCCCTGCCTCCCACCCATTTCGGCTATTTTCCGCGCCTCAAGCCCATTCCGGTAACCATCGCCGCGCTCCCATCTTCCGGTTTGACCGGTCCGCTGGCCGCCGAACTCACTCTGCTCGACCGCGACGGTGCGATTGTCAGCCAAGCGCGCACCGCAGTTGGGCCGCTGGTGAGCACCCAGGTCACCCTTCCCAAGTGTGGCCTCTACACGCTTACCGTATCCATCAAGGACGGGTCCGTCGCGACTTTGACCGAGCGCAAGTTCGCGCTTGCGGCAACCGTTCCCACCCCGACACCGTCAGGCATCCCGGCGACTTCACCGCTTGGTGGCCACGGAATCGTCCAAAGCCACCCTGGCGAGCTCGTGCTTGGCGCTCGTTCCGATCGAACTATCGCCCCGTTCCTGCGCATCCTGAAGGATGGCACCTACGATTGGACCATTCCTGACCAGGTAGTCGACGCCATGGTCAAGAACGGGGTGGAACCACTCTACACGATCTATCCGCCGTTCAACATGCCTCATAACGCGCCAACGGAGCTTGCGCGCGACCCTGATCGGTGGTCCGACTGGGTGAAGACGCTCGTCGTGCACTTCAAGGGCCGGGTCCGCTATTGGGAG
>FSUB01000323.1_pt1 | contig 12597 bp, 12 predicted proteins | sample 1637331 | NCBI WGS metagenome assembly FSUB01 (sample SAMEA3914816, study PRJEB12502) | metagenome | biome: forest; material: soil | place: USA | collected 2011-09-16 | depth 0.3 m
AATGGATGAATAAATCGAATATGAAAGACCTTGAATATTCATCAACCCGTCGCGAAGCGACCAAGGAAAATCGCCTAGCGGCCCTGGAGCGACTCCTAAATCTTACCATGACAACCCAAGGCCGGGGGCTAAAGCTGCGACGAGCCGCTCACACCTCGAACGCGATACCGTCGTACGCTACGGTGACGCCATGCGGGTCAAAGACGGCGCGGAGATCGTCATAGAGGCCCTTGCCGTTGTGCGAGAAGTGAGTCGCCACAAGCCGCGTCTTGTCGGTAACGGCTCCAATGGCGCGGAGGCGTTCGATCGAAGCGAGAACGCCGTCGGTGCCCATGTGGCCCCGGTTTTCCGATGGTTCGATGCCGTACGTGCAGTCGAAAAGGGCGAGGTCGAGAGCGACGTCGGCGAGGGCGCCAACCGTCGCCTCGGGGTAGAGGCCGCTATCGTGGCCGTAGAAGATGTGGCGGCCCTTTCGGGTAATCCTTAGCACCATCGCCTTCGGCGCGTGGTCGGCGGGCAAGGGCAGGACTGTGGTGTCGTCGGGAGTGGTCACCTCGGCGAACGGCTGCATGGCGTCCGAAAGCGCGATGTGTAGATGGTCGCTGTCGAACTGCTCGGCGTCGAGACGCGCGCGGAGGATGTCGACGACGGTCTCGTTGCCGTAGATGTGAAGCGTCGGCAGCTTTGTGGTCGACGTGAACCACGGGCCGCGATACATCAGGCTCGCCGGGTCGAGGTGGTCGTCGTGGTGGTGCGTGAAGATCAGCGACGTCGTCTTGGTCAGGTCGCGCCCGAGGGCGCGCACCGACGAGTAAACATCGGGTCCAAAGTCGATCTGCACGACCCCGTCGAGCAGGGCGCTCGTGCGGGAACGGATGTCTTTGCCGCCGCGTTCGCGCGCGGCGGCACACGCCGCGCAGTCGCAGTAGGGTGCCGGCCACGATTCGGCGGCCGCAGTGCCGAGGAGTAGGAATTCCATGGGGAGCGGTTCTTTGTATTGGGAGCTAAGCGCGACGTGCCGCTAAACGAGATTAGCGGCGGTTTGTAAACTGCAAAGGGACGTCGAGATCGGCACCGGTGACGGCTGTCATGACAGATTGGAGGTCGTCCTTGGACTTCGATGTCACCCGCACTTGCGAGTCTTGGATCTGGGTAGTAACCTTGAACCCCTTGTCCTTGATCAGCTTGGTGATCTTCTTGGCGGTCTCGGTCGGAAGCCCGGTCTTGAGCGTGATCTCCTGGCGAACCGTTCCCTTGGTGGCCGGTTCGATCTTGCCATAGTCGAGGAACTTGAGGTCGACGCCGCGCTTGACCAGCTTGCTGCGGAGCACGTCGGTGAGCGCTTCGAGCCGGTTGTCGTTCTCGGACTTGAGCGTGAACTTCTCCTCGTCGAAAGTCACTTCGCTCATGCTGTCCTTGAAATCGAAGCGCGACGCGACTTCGCGGTCGACCTGCTGGAGCGCGTTCTTGACCTCTTGGAGATCGGGTTTCGAGACGATATCAAATGAAAATTCGCTTGCCATATTTCCCTCGATTGAAAAGTCGTTTCCGCCGCCGGTACGTCGTGTCCAGCGTGCGATGATAGGCAATTATACCTCTTGACGAGGTAAGCGCCGATGTTCGGAGATTGGTGCTACAATTTGGTAATCGCGCATTGGTGGCGCGTCTAACATATACTGGAGTGCTTCAACAATGTCCGACCGCACAAACTGGCTACTCGTCTCGGCTCCTAGCAACCTCGAAATTTCGCGAGCGCGCGGTTTCGATATCGCGGGCATGAAGAGCCGGCACCGCAAGAAGGCGGAGCGGGTGAAGGCGGGCGACCGCGTGATTTACTACCTTGTGGGTGTCAAAGCGGTTGGGGGAATCAGCGAAGTTACCGGTCCCTACTTCGAGTCTCAGGAGCATATCTGGACGAGCAACAAAGAGGGCGAAGAGTATCCGTTCCGCTTCCCGGTCAAGCCCCTCTACATCCGCGACAAGGACGACTACGTCCCAATGGTCGACCTCGTCCCAGTCATGGAGTACCCGAAGCGCTGGCCATCCGAGCACTGGACCCTGGCGTTCCAGGGGAACGTCCACGTACTGAGTGACGCGGACTACCAGATCATTGAGGACGCAGTGCGTGGGAAGTAAGGGGAAGCATGGCCGATCCGGCTGAAACGATATCCGAAGTTTGCGCCGCTCTGTCTCGCGATGATACTGTAATCGCGGCTGCGATTCTTAATCGGGACCATCCGTTTGAAGTCCCATCGATGTTAGGCAGAAAATATACGTCATTTGAAGTGCTAGGTATATGGATACGCGATGGCTTCATTGACAGGTACACAGGGCAGCGCTTGATCTTTCCGCCTGCCCTACGACTCGTGTCGGACTTGTTACCGAGCGACGTCCCATATCATTTACATGGCAAGTTAACTGAATGCCACATTTTGCATTGGACCCATACTTCCTCAATTGACCACGTAATACCGATATCGAGAGGAGGCAGTGACGACGTGTCCAATTTGGTCACGACTTGTATGGCCAAAAACAGTCAGAAAGCCAATTCGACCCTAGACGAACTCGGTTGGAAACTCTGTCCGGAAGGGAATATGAAAAGCTGGGACGGTCTTGTTAGATGGTTTTGCGAATATGTCGATAGCCGCGTTGGCGATAAGAATGACCCATACGTCAACAAGGCGTACGTGAAGAGATGGCGTAATGTCGTACGCCAAGCAATGAATGATGAATTTCTCATGTTAAATTCGGCCTCATCGTAATGGCGGGGCGTTGGCCGGCAGATGCGGTATAACTCCAATAGTGGACTCAACCGTGACGTCCGACTAGCAGTTTAGCAGCATGTGACCAAGTGCGGTTCCGGCGACGCGTCTCGCCGCTTTGGCAAGTACACTATGCGTTTGGAAGTAGCTGAATTACTAAGCGAGGTGACAAGATGATCGACACAAAAGTAATATCACAATCACCCGATATTCTGGGTGGTCAGCAGGTGTTCTCGGGAACGCGAGTACCCGCAAGTACGCTGTTCGACTACATCATTAAGGGTCATTCTATTCAGGACTTCCTTGATGACTTTCCTTCTGTTTCGACAGAGCAGGCCTACACAGCATTAAAGCAAAGCAAGGATGACTTCCTCGGGGCCCGCCATGAAGCTGCTGCTTGATGAATGCGTCCCCAAGCGCTTAAAGTATCGCATGAGTGGCCATGACGTGGTGACCGTGGTCGAAGCTGGCTGGTCTGGCATTAAGAACGGCAAGTTGCTTTCACTCGCTGACACACGCTTTGATGTGTTTATCACCGTTGACTCGAAATTGCCATATCAGCAAAACCTCGCAAATCGATCTATTGCAGTCATCGTGATACTGGCAATCGACAACACGTATGACACGCTCCTTCCAATCGTGCCCGAAGTTCTACTTGCGATAAGCACGATAAAGCCGGGAGACGCACTCGTTTTGGAGGCTCCTACCACTTCGTAAGTGCGTAAGGTTCTGTACTGCAAGTTTTGGCGACGCCGACTACCAGATCATCGAGGACGCGGTGCGAGAGAAGTGAGGCACGGACTGCCCCGCGTTCCTGTATGTGAAATAATTACAGGCCTGAAACCTCCTCGTATTATCACTGTCTGACGTGTATAATGGTGATATTCGAATGAGGCGGATAACTGTCTCTCATAGAATCACTTAATTCGAAGAAGCAACGTTGTTTTGTGTGTCTTGTAACGTCCTTGATTGCAAGCTCCTCTTCGCTAAGGTTGAGTGATCGAATGAAAATGCATAAGGTTGGATCGATGCGACAACAGTGTAGTTGGAGCAAATTAGCCGTTTCTATCGCGACGGTCGCCGTACTGGCAATGAGCTCGGCCAGCCTTGTTTGCGCAGACGGGTATAAAGGTCGCGTCTTGATCGTCGGTGTGAACAACTACACCGATCCGGCGATCATGAAGCTCAACTACTCCGATCCCGACGCGCATCTCGTCGCGAACCTCCTCTCAGACCCTTCGCGCGGCATCTTCTCCAGCGGCAATGTCCGCGTCCTCGCGGACGACGACCCCGATCCTGCCCACAAGCCGACGCGTCTAAATATCCTCGAAGGCGTCCAGTGGCTGAGCGAAGCGTCGCCGGATGAAACCGTGCTACTTTACTTTTCCGGGCACGGTTGCGTCGACGGGGGGAAGCAGTACCTCGCAAGCCAGGACACGGCGCTAGCGACCCTGCGATTCACGGCGGTGGCTGTCGACGACATCAACGGCTTGCTCGACGATACGACGAAGACCAAGGCAAAACAGGTCGTTGTCATCTTCGATAGCTGCCATAGCGGTGTGCGACGCGGCGCGAAGGCGATGGATTCGGAGTCGGGGCAGGTGATCGCGGGCCTTATGAACGATGCCGACGGTCGCGTCACGCTCTCGTCATGCAACGCCGAGGAGTACTCGTTTGAAGACCCCGACAAGGGGCATGGCGTGTTCACGTACTATCTCGCCGAAGGTCTGAACGGCGCCGCCGACGCCAACGGCGACGGGCTGATCAGTGTCGGCGAGTTGCACGTCTATGTCCGCAAGAAGGTGGGCGAGTGGGCGCAGACCCACGGACAGACGCAGACGCCGCGAGTCCAATCGAATGTGTCCGGCGACATCATACTAGCCCGTGACCCCGTCAAATACGCTGCGGCGATGCAGGCCGTGAGCACTCGCAATGCCGATCTTGTCGCTCTTCGCAGCGGGTTGCTACAGCGGATCGCCGGAACGTCGAGCGGCCTCACGCCGGACGATGGCGGGGCGTTGCTCGCGGCCCTTGACAGCGAGATCGCCGGAAGCGAATCGGGCTCGACGCTCAAGTTGGAATCCCTCGCGCGCAGACTCTGCGGCGGCCAGCTCTCAGCACCATCTGTTGCAGCCGAAATCCGAGCGGCTGGGCGAGTGGCCGTCGCGGCCAGTACAGCCTCGCCGGCGCAGATCAATGTTCAGCTGTTTCAACCAACCTGGCAACAGGGCGCATCGCCCGATGACTATACCGTCCAGTGCGCGGCCGGAGGGTCGGTCAAGGTCGTTGGCCTCGCGAAGTCGCCTAACGGGATCACGCAGGTGCTGGTAGATGGCGACGTGGTGAAGTCCCGCTCTCTCGGGTCGCGCGAGATCGTGCTCGTACGCGCCGACGATACCCCGATGGAGTCGCTTTCGCAGACCGACATGCGGTTCGAGGGCACGGTGACGGCAGGCTCGGCGCCGTCGACCGTGGTAGTGACTGTCGTCGACTCAGCAGGTTCCCGCCGCCTGATCCAGCTCCACCTCAAGCCGTCGATGGTATCGTCTGCCTCTGTAGGTGTCCCGCCCGGATCCGGCAAACCGGCGATAGCCATCATCGGCCTCGGGCACACTCAGGTGGACGACTACCAGGAACTGCGGTCAAAGCGTATCGGCCAAGGCTTCCACAACGTATTGACGAACGCGGCTCGGGACACGTCGAAGTTCACTCTGGTCGAGGAGAAGACCGACGTGCTTCGCGCGCTCGTCGACCGCCAGACGTTGCAAAAGTCGTCTGCATTCGATCAAGGTGCTGCGATTCAAACTGGCAAGTTGATGGGCGCGAAGTATGTCCTCTATGGCGAGGTTTATGATTTCGCGTCGCCGAAGGAGAACCGCGGGAAGCTGTTCATGCAGGTCGAAGTGCGGTTGGTAAACGTCGAGACCGGCCAGTATGTCCCCGGATACGGCAAGGCCGAGGCGATGGTGCCAAAAAGCGAGCGCGATAGCATCGACTTCGACCGCAGCACGTTGGCGTCGGTGAGCGACCAAGCCATCCGCGCGGCTCTCCTCGATGTCTTTGCGAAAGCGCAGACCCAATGATACGGTTAGCCACGCTATTTGCTGCCGCAACATTCCTGTGCGGAGCCGTCTCGTGCTCTGCGGACGAGCTCGCAATTACCGGCACGCGTCCGGGCCTGGTCGTGTTGGGGGTGGCGTCGACAGGGAAAAGCCAGGAGTGGCGAGAAGGTCTCGCGGGCTTCGGCATCGAAAACTGGGTCGCACAGGCTCTCTACGATACGGGCAAATACCGATTGATCGAAGAGCAGCCAAGTGTTCTAGGCACCTATCAGCCTCAGTTGGAAAAGACATACGATCTCGCGGCGGCGGAGAAGGCGAAGGACCTCGCGCCGATTGGCGCGGCATTGCACGCCGACCTGATCGCGGTGGCGAAAGTAGCGGCCACATGGCCACAAAAGAGCCATGGCTATATCGGGATCATAAGTTCCGATTCGCGTGACACTGTCGTCAAGGTAGATATTGTTCTTTACGATCTTCGAACCGGCAAGTCGGCGAAGGCGACCGGTTCCGGCAAGGCAGGCCGACGCTCCAGCCTTGTCGGCGCGGATCGCCCAAGCGGCCTGGCATTCGACCCGTCGACAGTTGGACCCGCGACAAATGCGGCGGTTGAGGACGCGATCTCGCACCTCGTGCCTGGTTACCGACCTCGGGACCGATCCGACGACCCGATCACAGTCGGCAAACCATTCGCTGTGGGGGGGTTACCGCTTTCCATGAGCGCCGACGTTGCGCAGATGTACCCTCAGCTTAAGACGCGCCGTGTCCAGTTCGGTTTGCACAACCGGATAGTGAAGGAGCTAAGCGCAGGCGGAGCGTGCACGTTGCAAGAGCTGAACCCGGTCGTCCTCCAGGCCCTTGAGACGCAGTGGTGGATGGCTTCGAACGGCGCACCTCCGACCGACGACGTAACCGCCCACACGGAAGAGCTTCGCGGCAAGGTCGATTGGCTCATTTACGGCGAGGTCTTCAGCTTTAGCGCAGGCACGATCGAGTCGATCCGTGGCCTCAGCGGCAAACTCGCAAACAAGGTCACAATGGGCGTCCAGCTACGCGCCATGAACATTGCGAATGGTTCATCGCGCCTTGTGATGGCATCGGGCACTGGCTCCTCAGTCGGTGACTGGGAATCGTGGAACGGCCAGGATATCGATTTCGAGCAGACGTTTGTCGGCGATGCCGCCGGCAAAGCGATCGCAGCGGCGTGGCCAGCGCTGTTGCGCGACATGAACGCCGGAAACTGAGCGCCTTATAGGTCTTATGCTCGAACCGGTGACTGGACCAATAAGTACACTAAAGGACATCATGCTTATGAGACCACTCGCAGTGATTTTAAGATCCGCAGCCCTGACAGTGCTCTGTCTCGCCGCCCTCGCATTGCCAGCTCATCGCGCCTTCGCGCAGATTACCGGTCCCCCACAGAGCAATCAAGACCGCGTCCCCTACTCGGGTGGCGGTGTGACCACGCTATTGCCTGGCGGCGGACAGCATATCCAATTCGGCAACGGCGCGCCCGTGGCGCGACCGGTGGGCGGGCCAAGCGACTCCGAGTTTTCGGCAACGGTGGAGTTCGAGACGTGGAAGAACGATATCGCCAGCGGCGTCTTCCGTGGCAATCGTCAAACGATCCTCGCGGGATATACGAAATCGCAGGGCAATAACGAAGTCGGCGTTATTCTGCCGTTTGAGTTCCTGGACATTAGCGGCGTGAAGCGCGCTAGCAAGTTCGACGACACGGAAGTGACGTTCCGTCGGTATTCCTACGATGAAACCGACCCGACGAGCTCAACAACCGTATACGGCGTCAAAGTCATGCTACCGACTGGAAGCCTGCGCGATGGAATTGGCCTGGGCAAGTGGGGCATCGGCCCCACTGTCACAGTGTCGAAGCCAATGGGGAAAAGCCTCTATTACGTCGGCGGTAACTACACGATCTTGCAGAAGAAGGCCAGCGATTTCTTAAAGGACACGTATTTCGTCTGGCTAGGCGGTATTACGCAACTACAGCCAAAGACGAGCGTACAGTACGAACTCACGAAGTTCCGCTCGGCAAACGGCGATGGGCGCGACAATTTCCGCGTGCTCGTCGGTCCACGGTTCGCAGTTTCGCCAACGGCGGGCGTCCAAGTGAATATCAAGCAGGAGCTTCAGGCGGGCAGTAAAGACACGACGGTGTCCGTCGGTTACAGCAACCGTATCTAGAAGTATCGTCGAGACCGTAAATCCGCGCCGTTGAGTTGCGTGGCGCATGAGTCAGGTATGTCGGCAAACTCGCCGACACGGTGGAAGTCGCGGCATGTCAGCGTCGCGTCCCGCCAATTGTGATCGATAACAGCGCAGATTGCCGACAACCTGATTGTTGCCAACATTCTCCTCGGGCGGATCGCCCGAGTGTATTTAAGGACACTCGCCAAATGAAACGAATACGTATCAGCTTCCTTGCGGTACTGTTGACTTGCTCGATGGCAGTCGCCATGGTCGGCGGTCGAGCGAACGCGCAGTACTCGCACCAGCTACCCACGACCGGCGGCGGCACGGACACCATCCAGCCAAGCGGCGGGGACCATTTCACATACACTGGGACGTGTCCAACCATGCGGCCAGTCGGCGGGCCGACGGCCGCCGAGTTTTCGACAAACCTCGAGTTCGAAAGCTGGAAGACCGACAGCGGCAGTGGTGTCATGAAAGGGAACCGTCAGACAGTTCTCGCCGGATACAACAAGTCCACTGGCAACAACGAGCTTGCCATTGTCCTTCCCTATGAGTTTCTGGACATTTCCGGCATTCAAAAAGCCGATCGCTTTAGCGATGCGGAAGTCTCGTTGCGTCACTACACCTACAGTGCTAGCGACCCGACAAGCACCACGGTCGTCTACGGCCTCAAGTTTATCTTGCCGACAGGAAGCATGGGTGACGGCATCGGACTTGGCCGATGGGGAGTGGGACCCACGGCAACCGTATCGAAACCATGCGGCCATAGCTTAGTTTATCTCGGCGGGAACTACTTGCTACTTAACAAGACCGCATTCGACCAGCTCGTCAATCCCTATTTCGTTTGGATTGGCGATGTGACGCAACTCAATCCAACCACCAACCTGCAAGTCGAATTGACAAAATTCCGCTCACCGGGCGCGCAGGGCCGGGACAACATGCGCATACTCGTCGGTCCTCGGTTCTCCATCAGCCCGACGGCAGCGGTGCAAGTGAACGTCAAGCAAGAACTGCAAGCCGGAGGCAAGGATACGACGATTTCGATCGGCTATAGTAACCGGATCTAGCGTTTCAAGCCGTTCCGTACGCCCGCGCACGAAGTCCTGTGCGGGCGTTTTGTCGTGTGCCGTAAAGGCGCTTTGTTGTCAAAGCGCCTCAGTGTCATGCATAATTGGTTGTCGCGCCTGTTCACAGCGCGGATGGCCATAGGTTTATCAATGACTGATTCCCGCCCTTCAGCCCCAAGTCGGTTCCTGCATAGCCCTCTATTCGCGCCCATTAGCCTGCTCGTGCTTTGTGCGATCGTATTTGGCCCAACGATTACCAGCCATTCCGAACAAGTCATGTCGGGACGTTCGGAAGACTTGGCCACCGAGTTCTACTATTGGCGCGAGTTTGGTTTTTCCGCGCTCAGGCATGGACATATCGCGCAGTGGAACCGCCACGTATTTGGCGGGGCGCCGTTCTTCGGCGGCTGGCAAGCGGGGCTGTTTTACCCCCCTAACTGGATCTACCTCGTCCTGCCGCTCAACACGGCCCTCAACCTCGACATTGTCATTAGCACCTACCTAGCGGGCCTATTCGGCTCGATTCTGGCCCGCAAGTACGCGTTCCATCCGTTAGCGTGCCTTATGGCTGGGACCATCGTCATGTTCGGCGGGGCGTATTTTCCACACATTTGGGCGGGACACCTTGCTACGCTCGCGGCGATGGCTTGGGTGCCGCTCATCCTGCTCGCGGTCGACGACATCCTCGACCGGCCGACCGTTCGCGACGTGTTAATGGGCGCGTTCGCGCTTGCTATGCAGATATTTGCTGGGCATCCGCAGACGACGTTCTTTACGGCCGTTGTGCTTGCTGTATACGCTCTCGTCAGGCTGGTCAAGGCTGAGCGACGCGGCCTTGTCGTCGGGGCGTTGGTCGCGTTGGGCGTTGTCGCGGGACTGCTGACTGCGGTGCAGCTCTTCACGGGCATCCAGGTCAACTCCGAAGGGACGCGCAGCGACCACGTCAGTATGTCGTTTGCCGCGCTGTTCTCGTTTCCGCCAGAGGGTCTGATCACGCTCGTCGTGCCGCACGTGTTTGGCGACATGGTTCACCTCAACTATTGGGGCCGATGGTATCTTTGGGAGGCCTGCCTCTTCGTCGGCGTCGCCGCTGTTCCGCTCATCGTGATCGGGTTCGCGAGCGGATCCACAGAGCGTAGGCGTTTGTGGGCCTCGATGGCAGTCATCTTTTTCGTCGTCGCGCTCGGCAAGTATACGCCGCTCTTTTCGCTGTTGTACCATTACGCGCCGGGGCTTTCGAAGTTTCGCTCGTACGCCAAATTCGACTACGAGGTGAGCATCTTTCTGGCCCTGCTTGCGGCAGCGGGGTTGGACGCGTTCCTGCGAGGCAAGGCGGATCTAAAAGGGGCCGGAGCGATCGCACTGGTCCTTTGCTGCGCGCTTTTTGCGCTGGGGTTCGCCGTTCGCGGCGACGCCGGCGTTCGCATAGCGCAATGGATCGGGAATCAAGGAGACTCGTACTTCGATCCGTCGCGGATCGATATCGTGGAGTTCGTGCGGGGTGCGCGCGAGTTCGCGTCGATCAAGCTGCTCGCCGCAGGGCTCGTCGCTCTTTTGGTCACTGTATTCCTGTTCTTAGGGCTATCTTGGCGCCGGGCCGCGTACCTGGTCGCGTTCGTTTCCGTGGTCGAGCTGAGCTGCTTTGCACGGTCGATGATCACGACCTTCGACCCTACGGTCTGTCGACCGCCATACCTCACGCAGTTCTTTACGGCGCATCCGGGCGACTACCGGATCCTTCAGAACGCGTTCGATGCCAACACCGCGATGTCGTACGGCGCAAACGAAATCTGGGGATACGACCCAATGGTTCTACGCCGGTACTCCGAGCTGCTGAACTACGCCGAGAAGGGCAACCCTGACGATCCGACTATGTTCTTGACGCTGAATGAAATCAGCCCGACCCTCCGCGTCCTGGGCTGCAAGTACGTATTCGGCAAGGGCGGCGAAGGCGTGATTGCTCAGGAGATCGTTAATGCGCAGCCGCACGCGCGTGTTATTCACCGGTACCGCGTACTTCCAAGCCGTGACGACGCGTTCCAGCTAATCAACTACCCAGGCTTCGACAGCCTCTCGGAAGCGGTGCTAGACTCGTCCCCGGGCTTTGCTCCGACCGGTGCTCCCGGCGGTGCGGCGACTGCCGTATGGCGCGGGACCGACCAGATCGAGGTCGACGCGGACACGGACAGCTCCGGGTTGATTGTGCTGACCGACACCTACAGCCGATTTTGGCAGCTCGCAGCTCTCCCGGGCTCGTCGCAGCCGAAGTATGTCGCGATGCCGGCCAACTATACCGAGATCGGCATCCCGATCCAACCGGGCAAGCATAAGATACTGCTCACATACCGTCCGCCGATGTTCCTGGTCGGAAGCTGGGTATCGGGTTTAGCGTGGATTGGTCTTGCCGGCATGTTATTGACCGTCAGGCGACGCCCATAGGCGACTTAGAATTAAGGCCCTCTACCGGCTGGGTAGAGGGCAATTTACTCGGGAGCGGTGGGATTTACTTGACGGTCTTGAGGTAAGCCCATACCGCGTCGGAATCGGCCTTTGATAGATGGATTCGGCTCATCGGGGCTTCGATCGGCTTGTTTTCCTTATCCACGCTCTTCGCCATCAGCCGCTCGAAAGTCGCCTGCGTATAATGGCGCACTGGTCCCTTTGCCGTAAGCGGCGGTACGCGCTTCGGCTTGCCTTCCAGATTGGTGCCGTGGCACTTGATGCAACGCGTCACAATGATCTTCTTTCCGGTAGCGATGAGCTTGACATTGCTGCTGGCGGGCTTGGGTGCGGTCTTGCCTGCGACGGGAGACGGCAACAAGGCTGCGATCCCCATGGTGACGGCTAGGGTCGTGGTCGCGACGACAGTGAACTTTCTTAAAATCATAAAGGCTTCCTGCTTTCTGCGGTCGAGGTCAGGGATTTGGGAAACGTCGATTGAACGGGGCGAAATTTGTTGCCCCCGCCGGGCCTGGGCGCGGTTCGGCTTTCCTTTAGCGTGGGAACGTAGTCTACTGGCACCACAATCGGTGTTTTAGACATCGATTTCGCGCGCTCCCGGATGATATCGTCGACCGACACGAACTCGTACCCTTGAAACTTCAATTCTGAAACGAGCTGGGGCAACATTTCCAAAGTTTCCGGAATGCCGTCGTGAAGCAGGATTATTCCGCCTGGCGTCGCCTTGGCCAGTGTGCGTTTCAGGATCGTTTCCGCGCTCGGGCGCGCGAAGTCGCCCGGATCGTCGGTCCAAAGCACGGTTTGGTAGCCCATCTCCTCAGCGGTTTCGGCGACCGTCTTGTCGAACTCGCCGCCGGGTGGACGGAAGTAGCGTGGTGTGGTTCCTGTCGCCGACTTGATCGCGTCCGCGCACGCCAGCAATTCGGTCGGGACGTACGACGTCGGAATCTTGAGCAGGCTCACGTGATCGTAGGTGTGGTTGCCGATCGTAAATCCCATGGAATCGATCGCCCGAGCGAGCTCGGGGTACTTTTCGAC
>FSUB01000345.1_pt1 | contig 12388 bp, 8 predicted proteins | sample 1637331 | NCBI WGS metagenome assembly FSUB01 (sample SAMEA3914816, study PRJEB12502) | metagenome | biome: forest; material: soil | place: USA | collected 2011-09-16 | depth 0.3 m
CGCTACAGCCATCCACGCGCCGCTGATGTCGCTCTTCGCCCTGACGGCCAACGCCGCTTGGCGACAGCCTCCCATTGTTCGGCTACTCGCAGTGCCTGCGGCATGGGCACTCGTCGAATGGGTCGGCGAACTCGGCACGTTCGGCATGGGGTGGGGCGACCTCGGATACACGCAATGGCACTACACGCCAATCCTACAGATCACGTCACTAGGCGGAGTCTTCATTCTCGGCTACCTGATCGTGCTCGCAAATGTCGCCGTGTCATTGCGGGACCGTGCTTCCACGGCATTGGCCGCCTGCCTGTTCCTAGTCGCGCTTGGTTGGGGTAAATACGCCTCTCGGCTCGACCCAACAGTACCGAAGATTCGAGTAGCGGCTATTCAATGCAACATTAACCAGGATGTTGACTGGTCGAGCACTGGGAGGCCGTCAAGCAGCGCTTATTTCTACGGAACGCTTTCCACATTCGACGATCTGATCGCCCAAGCGTCGAAGCGCGGCGCGACGTATGTCGCACTTCCCGAAACCGGGATCCCCGGTTACCTCCAGTTCGATCCCGAACTGCGTGATCGAGTCGAAAAGTGGGCTACCGCAAACAAAGTCGCCGTTCTCGCCGGCGGACGGTACTTTGACGTCAAAACGCGGAAAGATCAGAATGTGGTATTCATGATCTCGCCAAAGGGCGAGATCGTCGGGCACTACGCCAAGACCAAACTCGTACCGTTCGGCGAGTACATTCCGTACCGGTCAGTTTTCTCGTTCTTGTCGAACTTGCGCGTGTCGATCAACGACATCCAGGCAGGCACCGAAACGCAACCGCCGCTACCAACTCAGCTAACGGGGCCACTTGCGGGATTGATTCAAACGACGGGAGCTAAAAGTGACATTGATTCTACCAATGTTATTGAGATCTCGGTGAACGGCCAGCTGGTAGGTGCCGCGAAATGGATTTCGGCCAACAATGAACTGGTCGTTGGCCCCATGGTTTGCTTCGAATCGACGTACTCGCGATTTGCCCGCCGGCAAGCGCTTCATGGCGCAACGTTATTGACAGTCGTCACTGACGACACCTGGTTCGGACGAACCGCCGCTGCCAAGCAGCACCTTGCCATGTCGGCCATACGCGCCGCGGAAACGCACCGATCCCTGGTCAGAGCGGCGGCAACCGGCATTTCCGCCGTTTTCGACTCGCGAGGTCGCTTGGTTTCGCAATTAGACTGGTATAAAAAAGGTATCGTGTTAACAGACGTCCCCGAGGAGACGGCGATGACGCCGTATACGCAGTATGGGGACTGGTTTGTTTGGCTGTGCGCCGCTTTGTTGGGCATTGCCGTGGTTTCGAGCTCATTCAAAGGCCGAGTGAGAGGTTAGTTCAGTTTTGAAAGTCAAGGAAGGCGACCTGCTTCAATCCGGTAACCGGATCGGAGATAACGGACGGTACGTGATCGCGTCGACGATCGCCATCGGCGGTATGGCGGTGGTCTACCACGCACGAGACACGCGGCTCGGCAACGAGTGCGCTGTGAAGGCGCTCGTCTTGCCCGCTGGCACGGACTTCTCCGAAAACCTTGAACTGTTTCATCAGGAAGCCAAGCTCCTGGCACGTCTGAATCATCCCGGTATCGTCGGTGTTCGCGACTACTTCGAAGAAGTCGATCACGCCTACTTGGTCATGGACTTCGTGCCGGGTGCGAACCTTTACGACCTCCACAAGAAATCTGCCGAACCCAACGACGATCCCGACGACTTGACCATTGTGCCCGCATCGGATGCCCAGGTTGTAAGCTACGGGCTGATGCTTGCGGAAACGTTCGTCGCACTCCACCGCCACGCGCCGCCGATCATCTATCGTGACCTTAAACCGCACAACGTGATCAACCGAGCCACCGACGGTCGCTTGATCCTTCTTGACTTCGGCATTGCGCGCTGCTTTGTGAACGGTCAGAACCACGGCGAGCATGAGCCGCTCGGAACGCCGGGCTATGCGGCCCCGGAGCAGTACGTTCCCGGAGCCCACATCGATGTACGTACCGACATCTATGCGATCGGCGCGGTCCTGCACGAACTGGCCACCGGTTACAATCCGCGAGGCAGAGACCGATTTGAGCCGTTGCCGCGCCCGCAGGACATCAAGCCCTATGTTTCGCCAGCGCTGGCTCGTATACTTCAAAAGTGTACCGACCCCGATCCGGCCCACCGTTACCATACCGCTCAGGACCTTTACGACGATTTGGAGCGTTGGCGTCCAGCCACCGCCCGCAGTAGCGGACGACCGCCCGTTGCGGGATTACCGGCATGGCATCTCAACCTAGGAGCTGCGGTGACTTCCGCACCGCTCGGTGCGGGGTCGGCGATCTACTATGCCGACAACGGCGGCATGGTCGCCGGGATCAACCCAGGCTCTGGCGATCCGCTTTGGTTTTATCGCGAACCTGGTGACTACACATCGCGCATTCTTGTGCGCACATCGCTTTCGCCTGGGATTGGCGATAAGTACTTCGCGTATTCGTTCCCAATGGCCGATGGCCGCCAAGGGGTGTCGGTGCTCGACTCTCGCACCGGTGCCGCCATGTGGCGGTCGCACACCGGCCTTGGGCGGCAGGCGGCCCCAATGCTGACGTCGAATGGCCAGCTCATCATTGCGGTCAGCGACCCCGACGAGTTGATCGGTATTCCCATTGCAAGCGGTCTCGCCGAATGGCATCGGCCGCGCGACAGCTCGCCTCTAGCAATTGTGCTCGCGCCGGCGAAGGCCAACCGCCCGGAACTCGTGATTGCAACGGACCGAGACGGCTCTGTGCGCGCGTATCACCCCGACACCGGTCGGACCGTTTGGCGCAATCGCATCAGCCATAACGCCATCGTGGCACCCCCGGTCGTTAGCGGAGACATTGTTTTCCTCGGTGGCGCACGAGGAGACACATCTTACGCAGGTTTAAATATGAATACCGGCGAACTACTATGGCGGGCGCCGCTAGCTGCCGAGGTGATTGGCCCTGTCGCAGTCGTTGCCGACCGCGATCTCGTTGTGGTGCCGACGCGAAACGCCGGCCTGATCGGCCTCGATGCGAAAACAGGCGAATGCCGTTGGCACGACGTGCGATTTACAAAGCCGCTCACCGGCGCTATGAAATTGCGCGGAATGACCGCAGTAGCGGTGACCGAGTATGGCGAGAACGGTCGGATGCTGGTTGTGAACGTATCGGGCGAACCATCGATCACATGGGAAAGCATTTTGCCGCCGAACGGTGCCATTGCGGCCCCGCTCGCGACCAGCGAGTTCCTGATTGCGGCGGCAGCCGATGGAACGGTGACGGCTTGGGCGTTGACATAGCCGCAGACAAACCATACAATGACGTAGGGGCGTTGTTGACAATACCGCAAGTAGAAGACATTAAGAGATGGATCTCGACTTCACTGTAGAAGGTGCCTCTTGACGGACGTGTTACAAACCGAAAATAGAACGAGGTACGAGTACCTTGAGCGACTCGATGCCGGTCAATCGGTGGCGCAAGTGTGGCTTGCTGTCGACCTTCGACTCGACAGTCGGGTGATTATCAAGAAGTACGGCCTCAACTCCGATATGCGCACGGCCGCCTTGGAGTACGGTGCCGAGCGTGATGCACTCGTGCGCGGCTTGCCCTTCGTGCCGCGAATCCGAGACACGTTTCAGGAACCCGATGGCATCCTTTATCTCGTGCGGGACGAAGTTCCGGGGCGTTCTCTGCGCCGCATCATCGAGCAGGACGGTCGCATGCACTACGAGCGCGCTTGCCGCGCCGCACGAGCCGCAGCTCTCATCGCGCATCGGTTTCATATCGATGAACCCCATCCTCTCGCGATCGGCGACCTGCAGGCACCGAACTTCATTGTTGAGAACGACGATACTCTCTGGTTCGTTGGCGGCGGCTCAACCGCACTGCTAGCCAAAGAGCGTGGCCACCGGACGCATCCTCAGATTTCGCGGTACGCGTACGCGGCTCCCGAGCTTTCGACCGGGGCAACGATTCGGTCCGACATCTGGGGCGTTGGCTCCTTGCTGTTCTACTTGCTCACCGGAGCGACGCCGCCGTCCGAGGGCGCAGACGCGGCCCTCACTCAGCTCTATAGTCTCGTTGCCGGCCTTCCCGATGAAATCGGCCACTTCCTGCGCAAGACGATGTCCGTCGCGCCGGAAGACCGATTTGACTCTGCCGAATCGGCTGCGGAAGCGCTTAGACTTCTGGCGCTGGTCCAGCCGGCAACCGCGAGACGCTCATACATTCCGACGTTGCCACCCTTGACCGTGAGGCGCATCGCGACGTCGGAAAGCCCGGTAGTCCACGCCCTTCGCCGCGGCGATGCGCGAGAGCTTGGATGGGCTAGGCTGTCTAACATGTCCGCCAGCATGAAAACGGCGATTTACAGTAAGGAGTTGACCGCGCTCCCGACGCTTGACATCGTGCCGTTTGCCCACCAGCTAGAGACGGCGCGACGCGTCCTTACCACGCCGACCATGTCGGGCGGCGCGATCCTCGCCGACGAAGTTGGACTCGGAAAGACCATCGAGGCGCTGATCATCCTCCAGGAGCTTCGCGCAAGGCAGCTTGCCGAGAATACGCTGATTGTCGCCCAGCCACAAGGCGTGCTAACCTGGGAAGAAGAGACCCACAGCCGCATCCGGACTTCCGCTTACGAGCGCGGCTTCCGGATTTACGAGAGCCCCGCAGATGCTGGCTACCCGCTACTCATCGTCTCTGCCGCCACGTTGCGCCTTCCGCGCCACCGCGAAGCCTTGTCGTCGAAGATGTACGACCTCGTGATTGCCGACGAGGCGCACACGCTGAGCGGCTCGGATGGCAAACCCAACGCGCTCGGTCGCGCGATCGCGTCGCTTAGCCGTCGGCGCGTGCTACTCCTAACCGCGACCCCGGTCCGTCGACGTCTCCGTGAGCTATACACGCTCGCTTCGATCATTCGCCCAGGCTTCTTCGGGACGATGGAAGATTTCGTCGATCGCTTCGAAGCTCCTACGGATCGGGCTGACGCCGAACGGCGCGCATTGCGAGCCGTTCTCGACGGCATCATGGTCCGCCATCGCCGTCGTGATCTTCCGGACCTCGCGTTTCCTACCCGCAGCTACCGCACTCTCGCGTTTAGCGCATCGCGATCATCGAACGTGGCCGCTGGCAAGACCAGGGCGCTCATGCAGTACATCACGAAAGCCGCCCATGACCGGCGCATCGTCCTATTCTCGTCAGACCAGCACGAACGGCTCGCCTTGGCGTCCTCATTACAGAAGGCCTTGCCACACCGGAAGGTGTTCGTCTTCGGCGGCGACCGTCACGCCCGTCGCAACGTCAGTCGCGCGTTCCGCGACTCTTCTGGGGCAATCTTGATCGCCGGTGACAACGGGACGGAAGGAATGAACTGGCAGAGCGCCGAAGTCGTGGTCCATTGCGACATCCCGTGGAGCCCGAGTATCTGGGAACAGCGAGTCGGGCGAGTCTACCGCCTCGGTCAGCGCGGATCGCACGTCGAGATCGTGCACCTAGTTATGCCCGGTGGGCGCGACGAGGCAGTACTATCACTTTACGAGCACGCAATGGGGCTTTTCGACCTTGCCATTGGTGAGGTCGCGTCGCTGCTCGATTACCTGCCCGATCCGCAAGATCGCGATGTGCAAGTGCGCCTTGAGCGTGCCTTCCGCGACGGCGGCATACGACATAGCTTCCAAGGCGGCAACGGGGCGTATAACTCGCTCACGCGCTACCGTGCGGCGATCAACGATGCCAAACGGCAGTACGCCGCCGAGTGCGAGCAGTCGGACTTGCTCGACGAGATGTTTGGACTGGGCCAATGACCAAGTTGCTCGAAGAATTTACCTTTGGTTGCATCAACGCCTGGGGAGCGACTGGAACTGAACTCACGCCTGGCGTTTGGCGTTTCCACTTGCCGGAAGGCGAGGGGGGCCTTGCAGCCTGGTATCTGGGCCGCCCTACCGGCGAGCTACTGATCACATTTGACCTTGACCGCTGGGAAGAGGGCGCGCGCCTTGAGTGCCTCACGCAAAGCTCGCCGCTCGTCCGCCGTCTGCAGCAATACGCCGAAGCGAAAGGCGTGTTCACGGTCGTGACCGTTCCCCATCATCAGGGCAATAACGGTTCGAACGGGACTGGACACCGCTATCAGCCTTATCTGATTTGTCGATTTGCGGGCCGCTATCAGAGTGTCAATGTCGTCGAAGAGCGACGCTGGCTGGGTATGAACCTTGCCACCGGTGCGACGGTCAAAGTGAGCGGCGACCCAATGGCTGCGCCGGGGATTGCGGAGGGCGAACCCGCGCCCGAGCGCCGCACTGAACCGGTGATTGCGCCCGTCGACGCTGTCGCGAAACTCGTTGGGCTATGGGAAGCCGAAGTCCTTGCACGGGCGCAGGCCCTCGCCACTGAGGCCGAGCTAGCATACCGGACCGAATCTGACGAGGCAATGCAAGTCCTCGAAGGCGACGAACTCATCGAGCGCCTTGAGATACTCGGGCAGCGATACGCGCCTGTCGCTGAATCATACCTTGAAGCTGCTGTCCAGCTTTGGCGGTAGTTTCCATGAAGCGTCCCGTCAGATTTCACGAACAGCAAAACACCGACTCGGTCGCCATGGCCCTGCTTTGCAGCCTGGTGCTCATCGAAGGACTCGTGTCGTACAACGTTTGGCACGTTCTTAGGCCCGTCGGTATCGTCCATGCCCTCGTCGGAGCCCTATTCCTCGTTATCGCCATCCTGCTTAGGCGGTTCCAGATCGACGTGAGCGAAACCGAGCTTGTTTTTGGCTTTGGGCCGTTCCGCCGTCGCGTGAAGCTCTCAGACATTCGAAGAACAGGAATCGGCGAATGCTCGCTTGGAACCACGGGAATCGGCATCCATCCCGTCAAGGGTTACTGGGCATGGGTTGCCAGAGCCGGGACGGCTGTGCAGGTGACGCTCGCTCCAGGGCGGTCATTGGGGTATATCATATCCACCATTCGCCCGCGCGATCTAATCGCCGCGTTGACTGGATCTGCGACGAGCCAGGAAACCAAGGCGGCTTAGCCCATTCTCGATTTGCCGCTCACGAATCGGCATGGTGACATCTTGACGACTCTCAAACGATGCTGGCCTGCGTTGCTGCTCATCTTGTTTCCGTGTATCCTGCTTTGGCCCGTCTTCACTGGTCGAGTCTTGCTTCCGGCTCATTTGCTCGCTGACGTATTTCCGTGGCGGTCTGGGAACCCGAACGACCTCGTACCTTGGAACCCGCTCCAGTTCGACGGCATTACGCAGTTCTATCCATGGCGCAAGTTCGCCGCAGAGACGTTGCAGTCGGGTTATGTCCCCCTTTGGAACCCCTACGAGTTTTGCGGGACGCCGTTCTTGGCCAACAGTCAATCGGCTGTTCTCTACCCGCTCAATCTGCTCTTCGTCGCACTGCCTGTCATGTACGCCTTTGGGGCGAGTGCCATTCTCCACTTGGCGATGACAGGCATGTTTCTCTACCTGTTCCTGCGTCGATCGGTTGGCGTAAGTCGTACAGCGGCACTGATTGGTGCGACCGCTTGGCAGCTGTCGTCGTGGCAGGTGAGTTGGCTCGCCCTTCCGTCGTTTCTGGACACATCCGCGTGGTTCCCGCTCGCTCTCCTGCTAACGGATCGGCTTGCCATTCGGCCGACGGCGGGCCGCGCGGCGGGGTTGGGCGCGTGCCTCGGCGTTATGATGCTCGCGGGACACCTGCAGATTGCCCTTTACGGTCTCCTGATGGTCGCCTTATATGGCATTTACCGTGCCGCCGTTGAGCGACTCCCACTGATCGTGACGGCGGGCGCGGTTGTGCTGGCGCTTGGACTGATGGTCGGCATCGAAGCGCCCCAACTGTTGCCGACGCTGGAACTGTCGCGCGTGTCGCACCGCGCGGGCGAGAAAGCCTCCGAAGGCGGCTACAAGGGGTACGTCAGGCTGGCGACTCCCGGCTATCAGGTTGTCACGATGTTCCTGCCGGGCTTCTTTGGTCATCCTGGCGACCGGGGCGCTGCCGCTGCGCTCCCTACTGATCCGCCCGGCGCGATCCCATATCACGGTGAGACGGCGTACTGGGGAGCGACCAACTACGCCGAGAACGCGTGTTACGTGGGGGTGCTAGCGCTCTTCTTGGCTCTCGTGGCTGTGGTGAGTGGCTGGCGGCAGTCGCGGGATGTCCGGTTCTTTGCCGGAATCGCGGTGGCTGCACTGCTCATTGCGGTCGGTTCGCCGATAGACAGGCTGTTCTACTTCGGCATACCCGGCTTCAGCCAGACTGGCTCGCCTGCGCGCATCTTCTGCCTGTGGGCGCTCAGTCTGTCCGTGTTGGCCGCGATTGGAGTTGACAGCGTTATCGGCAAGTCTGCGAGGCTGGGATGGTCGGCGGGCGCGTTTGCGGCGCTGGCGCTGGGCGCGACCGCTTACAGCGTCGTCGCTCTTACCGCGATAGTTGGCAAGGATGCGCCAATACTGGCGGGTGCCGCGAACGACATCCGGCTCCTCGCAGGGCTTTCCATTGCGGTCGCGGCGACACTGGCTCTTTATTACCGAGGTACCCTGTCTCCCGCAACGGCAGGTGCGTGGATGACGGCACTGGTGGCAGTGGATCTGCTAGGCACCGGGTTCGGCTACAACCACTGCGTCGCTCCGAGACAGGTATACCCGGTAACGCCAGCCATTGCCTACGTACAGGCGCATGCGCTCAATGAGAGGGTGATGCCGCACAATACCGACTGGAGCCTCTACAGGGCTCCCGACGCTATATTCCCGCCTAATGCTGGGACGGTGTATGGCCTACGGGAGGTACAGGGGTACGACTCGCTCCAGACCGGTCAGTACAAGTCCTTTGCGCGGGACCTTTCGGGCGGCACGGACCCGAGCCCGCGAGAGAACGGCAACATGACATTCGCCAACGGCGCGCCGTCGGAGGCGTCGCGTATGGCGGCAGTCCGGTTCCATATGTTCCCGCCGACGTGGCCCTCAGACGGTGCTGTATATGCCGGACCCGACGCCGTTGTCTTCGCCGACTCGGCGGCCTCGCCGCGAGTCGTCGACCAATTGGGTCCCAATCCTTCGTTTCAGTCGGTCAGCCCGACGCGGTTAGAGATTGGCTGTACTGGGCCGTCGGACCTTACGATCTCCAGCCAGTGGTATCCTGGCTGGAAGGCGACATTCGACGGTCATCCGGTCGCTATACGAGAAGGCCCCAAGCTGTTTCGCACAGTGACCGTTCCTCGGGCAGGTCGGTTGCACCTGACGTTTGGGCCGGACTCGTTTCGTGTCGGCCTCTACCTGATGGCTACGGCCCTAGCCGCGATTTGCGGTATCTGGTCAGGTAGCGTCTTCGGCAAGTTCCGACATTAGGCCGCGACGGCTGTCGGCGCCGCCTGCTGAACATGCGTCAAGGCGTCGTTGAGAGTGACGAACACGGGCACGAGAGTGTTGAGCCGCGTGATGTCCAGCATACGCGTGATCGCTTCGTTGCAACCGACGAGCGATAGCGAACCGCCGACGGGGCGAAGCGGCTTCGATGCTGACAAGAGCGTTCCGAAGCCGCTGCTGTCCATGAACGCGACCTCGGCCATGTCGATAAGAATGTTCGGGTGGCCGGCGGCGATAAGCTCGTTGATGGCCTCCTTGAACAGCGGCGACGTGTAGATATCGATTTCGCCGGTGACGTGGAGCACAGGCACTCCGTCGATGATCTCCGAGTAGTTTGAAAGTTGGGTTTTCTCCATTAGTGTCCTCATGGGCGGCAGCGACGTGATTTGTTAGCGCATTTACCCACCTTATCGACTTTATAATCCTTGTTTGCCAAAAATCTTCATATTGACCGTTAATGAACTAGTGCTGCGCCGTTAGCTGCGGCCAAACGACCATCAGGTCGAGGGTTCCAGCCATGAGCCAATGGATCAGGAAGCCGTAGAAGAAGGTACGCGTGCGCAGGGCAAGATAGCCGAGGGCGATCCCGCCTGGAAAGGCGCTAAGCGTTTCCAATGTTGGCTTTGCCGCACCTGCCGTCAGCGACCAGTGGAGCAGCATGAACGGGATCGACTGGAGGACAATCGCCGCCCACGGTCCGACTCGCCTGCCGTGCGCTAGGCCATTCAGCAAGAAGCCTCGAAAGAAGAACTCCCAGCAGAAGAAGTAGACGCCCATCAGCGTTTCGTAGTAGAACATCTTCAGCGGGGTGGGGTACGGCACGTAGGGGACCGGCGCCCAGTTGACGATTTCGAGCGGCTGTGTGAGCCTCAGCACGTAGTATTTGGCGAAGTCGGGCTGGTGCGCGACGATGATCACGCCCGGAAGCATGATGAAGTACCCAATGGCTACCCAGGTCCAACCCAGCCTTCGATCGCCCGGTCGCAATCCGAACTCGGCTGGCGTCTGCTTCAGCCCCAGCATAATGACGACAACCGGGAGCCAAAGGAGGCAGGCCACATTGACGATGTGGTACTCCTCTAACGGGAACATACGGCCGTTGGCGTAGAAGAGGAACGCGCAAACGACCGCGCCGACCACAGCTGTGGCGATGGCGGTGACGTTGTCGATCTCCCCCTCGAAAGTCGGAGCCGGAAAGATGGCCTTAAGTCGTTCCGTTGGTGTTTGCACGTTGACGCTCACAGCGACTCCTTCGGCGCTTTGGCCCGCATGGCGTTAGCCTTGCAGAGGACCTCAGTAACTTCGATATTGGTCCACGCGCCATCGCGATAGAGGACATCGCCGTCGACCATGGTCATACGGACATCGTCGGCGCGGCTCGTGTACACGAGCGCAGAGTAGGGATCGGTCGCCGGGGTCGCGTGCGACCCTGCCAGCGAGACGGCGATCACATCGGCCCGCTTGCCAGGCGTGAGCGAACCGGCGTTGACGCCAAGCGCGTTTGCTCCTCCTAGCGTCGCGATTTCCACCATTTGGCGCGCGGTGACCGCGATGGCGTCTTTTCGTGCCGCGCGTTGCGCCAGCAAGCCGAAGCGCATCTCTTCGAACATGTCGAGCGTGTTGTTCGACACGGCGCTGTCGGTGCCGAGCGCGATGCGAAGGCCTGAAACGGCGAGCCATTCAGTGAGCGGCGCAATGCCCGCTCCCAATTTGGCGTTGCTTTTCGGGCAATGGACGATTGCCGCCCCGGTCTCGGCAAGCAAGGCGATGTCATCGCTGGACTGCTGCACGCAATGCACGGCGAGCGCATGCGGCGTCAACGCGCCTTGGTCGAACGTGTAGCGGGTGGGCGAGCATCGCGGCACGGTCCACTCGATGCCGCGATTGGCATACATGGCGGCAAAGGGCCCGTCTCCGCGCTCCATCAGCGCGCTCTCCGCAAGCGACTCGGCAATGTGTATGCTCGTAGGCAATCGTTCGGCTGACACGTAGTCCGCGAGCCTTGCGAATAAGGCTGGACGGATCGTATATGGCGCATGCGGTGAGACGCCGATGCGGATGCGGGTTGATTCGAGCTTTCTCAGCGCTTCGATCTTGGCGGCAAGCGCTTCGGTCTGCTGATCGGCATCGTCGCGATGATCGATACCGAAAACCTCCTGAAAGATCACGGCGCGCAATCCGGTTTCGGCGGCGACTTGCGCGGTGACGCCGGCATCCGTGTTATCGCCGATGGTCGTGATCCCTCCGGCGAGGCACTCGATTGCTCCAAGGCGCGCGGATACCGCCCAGTCAGTTTGGTCGAAGGCGGCTTTGGACGCGTTCAGCGCGCGTATCCACGGGAAGAACGGCACATCTTCCAGGAAACCGCGCAGCGCCGTGTACTCCAAGTGCGTGTGAGCGTTCACGAATCCCGGCATCAGGATCGCATCGCCGAAGTCGGCATCGCAGGGACCGTGCGTGGCAGGGCGTACGTCGGCGATGACGTCGCCGTCGATTACAACCTCGCCGTTTTCGATGGGCGGCGAACTAATTGGCAGTACCCAGCGTGCTCGATATATGGTCATTATGCATATTCACAGGTTTTTTTAAAAAATATTCATCTTATTCACCGCTGCGGTCTTTGCAATCTTCTGAGACGCGTTGAGTCGCTTTGGTTTATATCTTCATTGTAGCACATGTATGACTAAAAGTAAAGTTCGTACCGAAGTGAACATAATATTTAGTTGCCCGAATTCGCTGGCCTATCAAGGCCGCCTTCCACCCGACCGATCATGGCCGGGAGGAAGGCGGAAAGATATAACGTCACACGATATTTATTGTCATTGTGGCGGCATTAAACGCCAGGCTTGGATGATTGACTGCGTATGACATTGACGATACTGGTGCGTAGGCCTTATTGCCGACGATTTTTGCAAAGGGCATTGGCACGTTATTGAATACGAGCACCTGCTGCGCCGCATTCCACTGGATTGGCACC
>FSUB01000007.1_pt1 | contig 12372 bp, 6 predicted proteins | sample 1637331 | NCBI WGS metagenome assembly FSUB01 (sample SAMEA3914816, study PRJEB12502) | metagenome | biome: forest; material: soil | place: USA | collected 2011-09-16 | depth 0.3 m
CGAGGTCGACGAGGACGATCGACTGCCAAACCCCGAGGAAAGGCTCCCCGGCGACCACAGGCACCACGATGCGCACACCCGCCAAAGACAGAACCTACGCCACTCTCGCTATCGCCCTGGTCGTTTGCGCCGCGGTGACGTTCCTCCATACCCGTGCCGAGAACAAGGGTGCCGTCGATATCGTCACCAGCGCCGTCCGAAGCCTCGTCATCGCTCCCGGCAGTCGATTCGAGCAAAGCGTGATCGGGTGGAACAAAGCGGTGCTGATGAGCCCGTTCCAAGCCCACAAGCTCGCCAAAGAGAACGAGCGGCTTCGCGCCAAGGTCGTTGGCCTGACCATCGAGAACGCCAGTCTGCGGCAGCAGGCCGCAGAGGCCGACCAGATGCGGCAAATGCTGCAACTACAGACACAGTCGCCCTGGCGTCTTCGCGCGGGCAACGTAGTCTCGCTCAAACCCTCAACGATCCGCGACAATGCTCTTGTCCAATTCTCAGGCACCAGGGGCGCAGCCCTGCGAAGCGTCGTGATCGGACCCAATGGCGAACTGATCGGACAGGTCACTCAAGTTAGCGGGACGGTCAGCGACGTGCTGCTGATTAGCGACAGCCTTTCTAGCGTCGGCGCACGGCTGATCAATGTTGGTCGGCCTCCTGCCGCCAAGAGCGTCCTCGGTATCTGCCAAGGCCAGCGCGGCCCCGCGCTCAAGCTCGTGGACATGCCCGTCGACGCCGACGTTCAACCCGGCGACACCGTGGTCACATCGGGCCTGGGCACCATCTTCCCGGCTGACATCCCGATCGGCACGATCACATCGGTGAGGGTCGATGCGGCACGGTCGCTTAAAACCGCGACGGTGACGGCGTTGGCCGACTTCAACGACATCCATGGGGTGTTCCTCCGCCAATGATGGTCAAGCGCGTCATCGTCGTCACCATCGCCCTCGTGATCTCCGCGCTCCTCCAGGGCTCCGTGGCCGTTCAGATGGCCGTCGGGCCCGCCCGGCCCGATCTGATTCTGATCGCCGTGGTCTGCGCGGGCCTCCTGACCAACCCCGCTCAGGGTATCAGCGGCGGCCTCGTCGGCGGTGTGCTCATGGCCGTTCAGGTCGGCACCAACTACGGCACGTTCATCGTCACGCGTGTGGTCGCCGGGTGGGTCTCCGGCGTGATCGGGCGAACCCTGCACCGGGAGAGCCTGATCACCCCGCTTCTGGCAATCGTCGCCGCCACCGTTGCCACGCAACTGCTGGCATTCGTTATGGCCCCAAGCGCGCCCAAGCGTTGGGCGCTAGGGTCGCTTGGCGAACTGGTGTATAACGTCGTCCTCGTGCTCCCCGTCTTTCTCACCCTGCAGCGCATGATCCGGCCGCCCCGTGCCCGTGACCCATACGAGCGCAGACTACGCCGCAACCAGCGGCGTCGGTAGGTAGCGGGAGAGAGAATGAGGATGCCTTCGGCGGCTCCTGCGCGGAGGCCGCCAACTGCGAGTCTGGATCCGTCATGCCGCTTCGCGGCGAGTTCTGGCGAGGCGCGCTACCGGTTTACGATGGCGTTTGGTGGGATGAGAAGGTTTTGTGAACTCAGCCGTCAAATGGAACATCGCCCGGTTGACGGGCGTTCTAATGACAGGGTTTTAGCCCGCGCCGGTCAATGACGTCCGGATAAGGAGTGTGCTATGGAAGCTAATAACAGCGACGAGCTGAGCACGTTTGGGATCGCACAGCAACAGCTCGACAATGTCGCGACGCTGATCAACCTCGACCCCGCTATTCACCAGGTCCTTCGTCAACCGAAACGGGAGCTGACAGTCAACTTTCCCGTCAACATGGACGATGGGTCGGTGCGGGTGTACACAGGTTACCGCGTCCAGCACAACTCGTCGCGCGGCCCGTCGAAGGGCGGCATCCGCTACCATCCGGCGACCGATCTCGACGAGGTGAGAGCGCTGGCAATGTGGATGACGTGGAAGTGCGCTCTTGTCAATATCCCCTACGGCGGCGCCAAGGGCGGGGTGGTCTGCGATCCATCGAAGATGTCGCTGGCGGAGCTTGAAGATCTCACGCGCCGGTACACGACCGAGATCAGCATCCTGATCGGGCCGGATTCGGATATCCCCGCCCCCGATATGGGGACCAACCCGCAGACGATGGCCTGGATGATGGACACGTACTCGATGCACAAAGGGCACACGGTCTCGGCCGTTGTGACTGGCAAGCCGATCGCGATCGGGGGCAGCGAGGGACGGATGGACGCCACGGGCCTTGGGGTCGTGATCGTCGCCGAAGAAGCAGCGAAGCTAGTCGGGGTCGACCTGGTGGGCTCATCGGTCGCCGTGCAGGGATTCGGCAATGTCGGCGCGGCCACGGCCAAGTTCCTCCAGAAGGCAGGGGCGAAGGTGGTCGCGGTCTCCGATGTCACCGGCGGCATCTACAACCCTGGCGGTATCGATATCGCGTCGCTGCTGCGCTACGCGAAGGACACGGGCAGCGTGCAGGGCTTCCTTGGGACGGAACCAGTCACGAACGCCGAATTGCTTTCGCTACCAGTCGATGTGCTGATCCCAGCGGCGATGCAGGGGCAGATCACCAAGCACAACGCCAGCGAAATCCGCGCGAAGATCGTGGTCGAGGGGGCGAACGGGCCGACGTCGCCCGACGCCGACGCGATTCTGCATGATCGCGGGATCATGGTGGTGCCCGATATCCTGGCGAACGCGGGCGGTGTCGTGGTTTCGTACTTCGAATGGGTGCAAGATTTACAGGCGTTCTTCTGGAGCGAGGGCGAGGTGAACCTGAAGATGAAGGGTATCCTAGACAAGGCGTTCGCTCAGGTAACTGAAGCGGCTAAGCGCCACGATACGACGCTGCGTCTGGCAGCGTACTCGGTTGGCGTCGGTCGTGTCGCCGAGGCGACGAGCCTGCGGGGGATCTACCCGTGAGGCGGAGTGGTGGAGCGTGACGAAGTGTCGCCGCTGGTGACTCCAATAATATTAATGAAGGGGAATCGGAATTATTAGACTGGGCACGACCTCCGATTTCTTAACCTCTGTCGCCATCCAACGCTCCTTTTTTCTCAATTTCGCAGAACTGGCGACGCCTCCGCGTGCTGTGCTCGTGGAGGCGTTGACGGAGGGGTCCTTTCGGCGCAACCCCAATCCGTTTGGGCGACCCGCCTTACCCGCGCCGGTACCTGCCATCACACCTCCCGGTACATCCACACCGCCCCAGCACGCGCTGGCAGCGCGATGCTCAGGCCCGCGTTCATCAGCTCGTCGCCGCCGACCTGAGCCGTCTCGCCCGTCTCCGGGTTCGAGAGCGCATAGAGCGCGTCGGACTTCAGCCCGCTCAGGCGGGCTGTGAACGCGCCATCCGGCGCGTCGACGTGGCGGAGGGCCTGGACGACGCCCATACCGAGTTCTGGGCGGTGGAACTGCCACGCGACCCAGCTGTCGGTGGCCTTGCTGAACGGGGTGAGCGGGTAGTAATCTCCGTGCAGCAGGATCGGGGCGGCCTGCCGCCACACGGCGACCATTTGCCGGACGGTCGCGAAGTCGGTCGTCTCCTCGCGGATGTCGAGGGCAGGGGAAAGCATCGAGCCCATGGCGCAATGGAACGAGAAGCTGTCCGTGCCGCCGTTGATGCCGCGCGCCTTGGCGGTTTCGTCCCACGAGACCGTCATCTCGCGGAAGTACGGGATCCAGCCATGGAGCGTGTGGTGGAACGCCAGCTTGGTCCCGTGGTCGCCATAGCCGTGGTCGGTGTAGTGCAGCGGAACGGACCGCCGCAGGGTTTCGAGGTCGTTGCGGCGTCCGCCCGACGCGCACGAGTCGATCCAGAGGCCGGGGTTGCGCCGAAGCAGATCGTCCCAGTACTGAAGGTAGCCCTGGACATACAGGTTCTCGTTCATTCCCTGCCGGTCGGGCGCATCGTTGCACCTCCAGAACTTGAGCGGCGCGAAGTTGTAGTCCTGCCGGTAGATACCGATGCCGTTGTCGCGGATCGTGTCGCAGATATAGTCGGTGAGCCACTCGCGGCACGCCGTATCGCCGAGGTTTAGGAGCGCGTTACGATCAGGTTCGTTGTTCTTGAGGAGCCACTCTGGCCGCTCGTCGAACAAGCGGCTGCCTTCCGTCACACGTTCCGGCTCGAACCAAAGCAAGAGCTTCGCGCCAAGCCGACGAGCGTTTGCGGCGATGGGGCCTAGCCCGTTCGGGAAGCGCTCCGGATCCGGGATCCACGTGCCCGTCCGGGGCCATCGCCGAACGCCGTTTTCGTCCTTGCACGGGTACCAGCCGGCATCGATCCACCAGACATCGAAGTCGAGCCCGCGATCCGACCACATCTGCTGATACCGGATCTGGTTTTCCTCGGTGGCCCCGGTAAACTCCTCGCCCTCGTCGGTCGCGGCGGCTGCCATGACCGGCGCCAGCGGCTGCCCGTCCGGGCGCGGGAGGACGTGCGCCAAGTACCAGCGCCGCCAGAGGTTGACGGCGCGCGTCGTGTCGCCGACCCACGATTGGACGGTGATACGCGGCGTCCGTATGCGCTCGCCCGGCTGGAGTACGAGCGATGTCAGCTCCTGCCCCGCCGTGATCGCGACGCGTTCGCCGGTGCGCGCGAATGACGCGCTCCACTGCGCGGGCCAGCCAACCGAGAGGGTCAGGCCGCAGCCCGCGAACGCAAGGCGGAAGTAGGGGAATGCGCGGTCGCACGGCCGTCCGCCCGACGGAGCAAACGTCAGCGGCTCGCCCTCGACAAGCGCCGAGTCGGTGGGCGTGTATCCGTCGACGTTGCAGTAGTCGCCGTTACAGTGGTTGAGCATCGGCGAGCCGCCGCCAAACGCGGCGTCGAGACCGCGAATGTCCTCGATCAGCGGCGTCGGCCGAGTCCCGGTGTTGGTCAGCCAGACGGTCCATTCGGTCACGGGCGAATCGCTGTATTCGAGGTACTCGACGCGCACGTCAAGTCCCGTGCGGGGATCGGTGCCTTGGAACAATGTCTCGACCATAGTTGCGTCGATACGCCGCGCCGTCGCTGTCGGCGACCAGTCGTCGGGTATACCCGCGACCTTCACGCCGTCGAGCGTGAACGAGAACGGGAGTCGGCTGGGTGAATCCTTGAAGCCATCGCACCAAGACCGGAGCAGGATCATGTCGTCGGGAGTGGGAAACGGATCGGTGTGAGGCATAGTGGCCCTCGCTTGCGGAATGGTTTCGTTGCCCGATTATAGGCGACGACGCGCGCGCCGTCCATGGGAAATACGACGGAAAACCTGGAGTATCTTGCTGTGGATTGGGGCGCGGTGCCATTGGCGATGAAACATGCGCAAGCGACCACGCCAACCGAGTGCCGCCGTTACGGTAACCCGTACCAAGTAGACCGGCCCCCGCCGTGTCGGGCCAAGACGCCTTTCTCCACCAGAGATGCAAATGTTGCCTTGAGCGTATTCGGGCTTGCGCCGTACTCGCGTACCATGTCGCGCGTGGTGACCCGACCCTGGTCGCGCACGTAATCCAGAATTTTGACCGCTAAGTCGGGCAGAATTGCAAGCGCGTTCTTCTCTCGCTCCACTTTCACAGCAAGGCGGCGTTTCTGGTGCTGCAACGCGCGCAAGAAGAACTTAAGCCACGGTTGCCAGTCCGGCGCATCCGTTTGGATCGTGCCTTGCGTCTGACGGAGCGCGAGGTAGTAGCCTTCCTTGCTATTTTCAATGACGCTCTCCATGGAAGAGTACGGAACATAAGCATAACCGGCTTGGAGCAAAAGTAGTGTGGTTAAGATACGGCTCAACCGCCCATTGCCGTCTTGGAATGGATGAATCTCCAGGTAGACCACAACAAACACTGCGATCATCAAAAGAGGATGCAAGCTGCCTGAGTTCCGCGTTTCCTCTAGCCAGCTCAAGAGCTCGCGCATCCGCCTCGGTGTGTCAAAGTGCGTGGTCGTTTCAAACACAACACCGATCATGTTGCCGTCGGCATCGAAAGCACCGACATCATTACGAATGGTTTTATAATGTCCTCGGTGACGTTCGTCCTTTGTGCTATAGCGCAGGAGGTCGCGGTGCAGTTGCTTGACATAGTTCTCGGTGACGGGAATATCTCCCCAAGATTCAAACACCGTCTCCATCACTTCCGCGTAGCCAACCACTTCCTCTTCGTCGCGCGAGCCGAACTTCTTGATCTCCAGGCTGGCAAGCAAACGCTCGATTTCGCGATCCGTGAGTGCGCTTCCTTCGATGCGCGTGGACGATCCTATGCTTTCGATGGTAGCGATCCGGCGTAGGGCTTTCAGGCGCTCCGGTGCCAATGTCCCCAGCGCGCGCCAAGCCCCCTTGAACTCGTCGATTTCGGAGATGTAGGCAAGTAGTTCCTGCGTGATGTGAATGGTGGTTGTGCTCACGATACCTGATAATATACCGGAATACACCCGAATGATATCAAGGACCTACGTCGGTAGCGGCAACGTCGTTTGGGACTTCGGTTGCCTTTGGGCTATCGCATCCACAATAAGGCCGCATGTATGGTCGCGGCGCATAATGGAGTGTACATCGTGTCGGGGTGGGCGAACCACGAAAAAGGCGCGTCCGGGAACCCTGCACCTCGTACCGATCGCAGGAAGAACGGACGACCTGAGCCGCGACTACGAGCAGATGGCGGATGTTCTCCGGCGAATGCCGGGGTTCGAACAAGCTCACTCCATCCCGCAATCAGTTGAAAGTCGGATCAAAGCAAGGCGAAATAAGTTCAGGTTACTTTCGGGTGGCGATGCTACAGGTTCCAGGCATCCGGATTCAAAAAACTTCAAAAAATTTATATCTTCAACGTTATCGGCTAAAAAGAAGATTACGTGCTTAGGACTAACGAAAAGAGGCGAAATTCCGAGGTCTGAGAAAGACTCGCTGTTTTATCCCCGATTGACAAAGATATTGCTTGCATGTCAGTATCTTCCTCGGGACGGTTTGATCCCTGGCCTTCGCGTGCGATGATGCCCGCATCCCCCTCAAGAACGTCTACGAGCGGAACCCCGGCTAAAAGATTGGCGACAGGATGTCGCTACCCCATAGGGCGAATCGCCCTCGACGCGAGACCTTTTAAGCAGCTCTCGCATAATCTTTAACAGCATATGCCCACTCAACCGGGCGTCTAGGGTCACATTTCGCATCACTCAAGCACGATGGAAGCAAGCCGAGGCTTGCTCCGTAAGCTTTATCGAAAATCCACTAGGTTGGTGCGTGGTTCGCCTTTGAATGCGTGAATCACTCGCACGACGCGGCTTATTCAGGATTTTCGACGACAGTAAACAAGGAATTCTCATGTATACTCGGTCATTGAGCGCATCGGCGGTTTGGCAGATCGTAATGTCAGGTACCTATTCCAAGGCATTACAAACCACGCTTCTACTCATTGCAATGATAATTGCGGTGCCTCACACAGCGTTAGCTCAAGCTACGGCCTCTGGAGGAGTTGGTGTCATCGGCATCACGTGGATTCCGTATTCTGGTGCCGTGCCAGCCGCGTCTTATGATCTCTATCGCGGCACAAGCCCTGACCCGACCACGTTTGAGCAATATGTTACGGGAATCACTCAGTTCGATGCGGCCTCAGGGCATTACTACTACAACGACTATTCAGTGGTCCCTGCGGCGACATATTATTACTCTGTGCACGCGATGGATTCGAGCGATAATTTTCTCGCTGCGAGCACAGTAGTCTATGCGTCGGCTTCTGCTCTGCCGATCCAGTTGGCGAGCCTCTCATTCAGCCCAAATCCTGTCGGGGTCGGCAATAATACGACGGGCACGGTGACGTTGACCGGTCCTGCCCCATTTGGCGGCGCAACGGTTTCATTCGGCGAAGACGGGCAGTCCTTAGGATCGTTTCCAACAACGGTTACGGTGCCTTATAACGCAACGAGCGCCTCGTTTACGGTGACGGCCCCGATCTACCCGAACACGCCTAGCGATCAGTTCATAGCCATATATGTGGTATCGCAAACTTCCAGACTTTATTACACGCCGCTCTCGGTAGTAAGCGTGCTGTTTAACCCATTGACAGTTTCTTCAGGGGGCACGACCACAGGGACCGTAACATTGAACGCTCCTTCACATGGCGGTTTGACTGTCTACCTTTCAGGCGACAGTCTTGAAACAATTCCCAGCTATATTGTCATTCCGAACGGTCAGCAGACCGGTACCTTTACCGCAACAGCAAATTATGAACCAGCGTCAGTGACTGCCAACGTAGCTGCCGGGACGTTCAATCAGCCGTCTCCGTGGCCCTACGGCTCAGTAACTATAAAGCCACTCGCTCCAGTCTCCGTGGCGCTTAACCCGGCGTCTACTGTCGGAGGCTCGACGTCGGTGGGCACAGTGACCCTTAGCGCTGTTGCGCCAGCTGGCGGTGTCACAGTTGGTTTGGGGAGCGGAGATTCCACTTTGGTCACTGTGCCCGCATCGGTGGTCGTGCCCCAGAATGCTAGCTCGGCCAACTTCACGATTAGTACATTTGCCGTCAGTTCGGCAAAACAGACTTCTATTAGCGCCACGCTCAACAAGTCAACGGCTTCTAATACGATTACCCTCAAGCCCATTGCCCCGATCGGGATGGCCTTCAATCCGAACCCTGTTACAGCAGGAAAAGCCTGTACGGGAACCGTAACGCTAAATGCGCCCGCACCTACAGCTGGAGTAAATGTTGGCCTGTCAAGCGCCGACACAACAATTGCCAAGGTGCCCGTGTCTGTAACCGTTGTCGCGGGACATACGACAGCCAGTTTTCAGATCACGACCTTGCAAGTAGCCGGAACGAAGACCGTCAACATTGCAGCAAACTTGAACGGCGGTTCGGCTGGCGGTACTCTTACCGTTAATCCGAACCCCGTGGTGACAACGATATCGCCGATATCCGTGCTTGCGGGCGGCCCGCCGCTTACGCTGACTGTGAACGGATCGGGGTTCCTAAGCGGAGCGAAGGTAATGTGGAACGCCGCCGCCTTAACGACGACGTTCGTAAGTTCGGGGCAGGTCAAAGCAACGGTGCCTGCGTCGGACGTGGCGGTCGCTGGTACCGCACTGATCAAGGCCCAGCAGCCCGACGGCACGGACTCCACGACCTCCGCCACGTTCACGATCGTCAAGGACCCCGTCCCCGTGGTGACGACACTATCTCCGACATCCGTACTCGCGGGCGGCCCGGCGCTCACGCTGACTGTGAACGGATCAGGTTTCCTGAGTGGGGCGAAGGTACTGTGGAACACCACCGCTCTCTCGACAACGTTCGTAAGCTCGATGCAGCTAAAGGCAACGGTGCCCGCAACAGCCGTGGCGGTCGCTGGTACCGCACAGATCAAGGCCCAGCAGCCCGACGGCACGGACTCCACGACCTCCGCCACGTTCACGATCGTCAAGGACCCCGTCCCCGTGGTGACGACAATATCGCCAACATCGGTACTCGCGGGCGGCCCGGCGCTCACGCTAACCGTGAACGGATCGGGGTTCCTAAGTGGAGCGAAGGTGCTGTGGAACGCTGCCGCCCTCTCAACGACTTTCGTAAGCTCGGCCCAGCTAAGGGCAACGGTGCCCGCGACGGACGTGGCGGTCGCCAGCACGGCGCAGATTAAGGTGCAGCAGCCCGACGGCACGCCCTCCACAACCTCCGCCACATTCACTGTCAAGAACCCGCTGCCGGTGATCACGTCGATCTCGCCGTTGTCTGTGACGGCGGGGGCAACCGCCTTTACGCTTACCGTCACCGGAACAGGGTTCGTTACGGCATCCTCCGTGCATTTGGCCGCAGCGACACTTGTTACGACGTATTTGTCGAGCACTTCCATCACCGCCTCGGTGCCCGCTTCTGCCATCGCTTTGGCTGGCACTCCGGCCGTGACCGTCGTGAACCCTTCGCCGGGCGGTGGAACGAGCAACGTCAAGAGCCTCACGGTCAACAATCCGCTGCCTTCGCTCACGTCGATTTCCCCTGCGGCGGTTATCGTCGGCGGTCCGGCCTTCACGCTGACGGCCACAGGTACGAACTTCGTCGCATCCTCGACAATATTGGTCGGCAGCACGTCTCTCGTCGCGACGCTGCATACGAACGGTACGCTGACAGCAACGGTTCCGGCAACGCTTATCGCAACGACCGGACCCCGCACGGTCAAGGTCGTCAGCCCGTCGCCGGGCGGTGGCACGACTTCCGGCGTGACGCTGGCGGTCAACAACCCCGTTCCAGTGATCACGTCGATCTCGCCGATATCAGGCGCCGTAGGGACCGCATTCACTGTGAAAGTGACCGGAACCGGGTTCGTGTCGACTTCTAAGGTGTTTGCGGGTACGACGGCCTGCCAGACGGCGTTTGCGTCTTCGGCGAGCCTTACGGCGACGATCCCGGCCTCGCTGGCCAAGACGGGCGGACCGATCGCCGTGACCGCCGTGAACCCGACTCCAGGGGGAGGCACCAGCAACGCCAAGACCCTCACGCTGAACAATCCGCTGCCGGTAATCACCGCGCTCTCGCCGACGTATGTGACGGCTGAAGGACCAGCGTTCACGCTTACCGTGGCGGGCACGGGCTTTGTTACGGCCTCCGCCGTGCATCTGGCTGGAGCGACACTTGTCACGACGTATGTGTCGAGCACTTCCATCACTGCCTCGGTGCCTGCTTCGGCCATCGCGTTGGCTGGCACTCCCGCCGTGACCGTCGTGAACCCTTCGCCGGCCGGAGGCACGAGCAACGCCAAGGCCCTTACCGTCAATAAAATAGCTACCAAAATGACGCTTCTCTCATCATCCAGCGCACCAGAGTATGGAAGCACGGTAACTTTTACTACTTCATTAGTTCCATCAGCCGCTAGCGGTAAAATTACATTTTTTGATGGCACGATATCTATTGGAACGACCACGCTTGCATCTGGATCTGCCAGTCTTTCGTTATCGAGCTTATCGATAGGTAGTCATCTTATCACTGCGGTGTACCCTGGCGACAATAACCATGTGTGGAGTTCTACGACTTTGCGCCAGAACGTTACAGCGCGACGCTCCTTCACGCTGGGTGCATATCCGAATGTCGTCACTTCTGTTGCAGGGGGAGGGCCGTTGAAATCGACTATCAGCATTGCACCGACTGGTGGCTATACTGGTGTTGTCGCGTTAACGGTCGCGTCGGTGGTGGACTCTGTTGGACACCATTACACTCTTCCAGTAACGCTTTCCATTAATTCAGTAACTCTAGGAAGCACGAAATCTGTCAATGCTACGTTTTCAGATACCGGCCTAGCCGATGGTGCCTATACGATCACAATAAACGGTACGGATGGTTCCAGCACGGTCGCAACGACAATAGATCTAGAAGTGCACGCTAATTATAATGTATCGGCTGCGCCTGATAGCCTGATCATCCAGGCAGGCACTACGCAAACATCGAGCGTGATTGTAACGCCTGTCAATTTCGTTGGAGTAGTTAGCCTGACAGCTCAAGTGTATTCGCAAGGGGTGTCATCAAGTGGATTGGCCGTATCCTTTGGAACACCGCACACGTCAACAGGTACTGTGGTAGTTGGCTCGGATGGAAACACTCAATCAATTGGTCTGAACATCTCCGTTCCGTCGACGACTAGCCCCGGCGACTATGTTGTCCAAGTCAACGGCCAGGACGTGCACAACAATACAAGCTATTGTCAAATCACTGTTACAGTTCAAACCGCGAGCTTCTACGTTTCTACCGATACGGATTGGTTACAGGTCAGCGCAGGCGATTTGCATGGAGATTCTACCGGGCTAACCTTAAAGTCAATCAACGGTTTCAGTGGCGGCGTGACGTTGCGCGTGTCTTCAATTACGGACGAAAGCGGAGCGGATGCGGCCAGTTCACTGGTCGCGAATTTCACGTCTTCCAATGGACCTGTGTCCACCGGTCGTAACATACCAAATCAAGCAGCTGATACTCTTACCGTTCAAGCAACTCCGGACGCTTTACAAGGCTACTACACTGTAACGTTGTCTGGCGATGACTTAACTGGACGAGTGACCTCCACACATATTGGAGTGTTCGTAGATTCAGGGTTTGCGATTAATGCCAATCCCGTTGACTTGCTCGTTGCCCCTGGGAGTAAGGCCACGTCGGCTATTACGGCAACGTCGCTCGGGAGCGAGACAGGGCTAGTAAACTTATCCGCTGAGATTTGGGACGCCAAGGGCAATATCATCACTGATCCAACAATTATTAGTATTGTGATTGCAGCCGATACTGTTGGAATCGGCGACAACTCGTCCAGCACTGCAACTGTCGTCGCAGGATCTGGGGTGCCCTCTGGAGCCACGTACACGATCTTCGTTACAGGCTCGGACGCACAAGGCAACCAGTCTATAGCCCAACTC
>FSUB01000276.1_pt1 | contig 12254 bp, 11 predicted proteins | sample 1637331 | NCBI WGS metagenome assembly FSUB01 (sample SAMEA3914816, study PRJEB12502) | metagenome | biome: forest; material: soil | place: USA | collected 2011-09-16 | depth 0.3 m
TACACCTTTGGCGAGCCGGACCCGATCCAGGTACCGGTCGACTACTTGAGCGGCGACTTCTCTTGGAAGTGGAGCCTGCCGTCGGCGATGCTGCAGGGACGGTTCATGGCGGGACGGGGGCTGTCGTGGGACCTGATGGCGTGGGCGTTCACGACCGGCCACGCCGAGATGGGGGCGTGGACGTTCAAGCACACGCCCGCGCTCTGCCAGGAGGCTGCGGTAGTGATCTCGCTTGGCGGATCGTTCCTGCTGTACGATACTCCGCAGCGAAACGGGCACCTCAATGGCTGGCACCAGGACAATATGGCCGATGTGGCGCGCTTCGTGCGCGCTCGGCAGGCGTGGTGCGCCGAGTCCGAGACCGTTCCGCAGGCGGCGATCCTCCATAACCGCGAACATTACTACCGCAACATCGGCGAGCAGCTGATGGTCACCGGAGCCGGGGCTTATGACCCGATCAACGGGGCGTTGCACTCGCTTTTGGAGAACCATGTCTCGGTAGACGTGCTCACGGAGCCTGCGCTTCTTTCGGCTATCGACACGTATCCTATGGTGGTCATACCCGAACAGAGCCACATCTCGGACAGCCTTTTCGACTCGCTCGACCAGTATGTGTACGGCGGCGGGACGCTGCTGGTTTCGGGGGCCGACGCGGCATCGCGATTTGGCGCTATGGCCGGGGTCAAGCTCGCGGGCGAGATTCGCGGGGGCTCCGTGTTCGTGCAGGTTGGCCGCGAGACCACTACGGTGGGTGGCCCTTGGCAGCCTGTCGAAACCGCGACGGCTACGGTGGTGACGCAGGTATTGGAGCAAAACGATCCCGAGTTCAATCCGACCGTGATGCCGGCCCTGACAATTAACACTTACGGAAAAGGGCGTGTCGCCCTCTTGCCCGGCCCGGTCTTCGCGCATTTCGGGCAGACTCACTATCCGCGCACGCGCAAGCTGATCGGGCAGGCAGTCGCAGCGCTTTCGCCGCGACTGACGGTCACTGGCGACGGGCCGACGACGGTCCACATTGTGCTTCGGCGACAGCCGGGGCGACTGGTCGCCCACTTGGTGAACGTCGGATCGTCCAATACCCTCGCGCCGGATGCCAGTCTGGTTGAGGATGTACCGCGCTCGGGACCGCTCACATTGCGATTCGCGCTCGGAGACGAGCCTAAGAGCGTGTCGCTCGCTCCTTCGATGGAGGGGTTGGCTTGGACTTGGCATGAAGGCGTGCTCGCCGTGACCGTGGGGAGCGTAGGGATTATGGACAGCGTCGTGATCGAGCTTTAGAGCCTCTGGAAGGGCTGGATGGCTAAGCGTTCAGAAGCTCGGCAAGCGCCTTCACTACCGTCCAGTTGCGTGTAGTGCTTGCAACCTTGATTTTGGCATCGACGAACGGCTTCGGGGCACCGACATAATCGGTCGGAATGCGGAACACATGGTACACCTCGGTGGAGGTTTGCTTAACCACCTCGACGTCGCCTGCGGGTGAGCGGCTCGCGAGTTCCTGCGCGGGCGCGTCGAGGAAGGTCACGAAACGGTGGCCGGGTTTAACATCGTCGGTTTCGTCGAACGGTTGCGCGTCCACGATCCGGGACATGTGGGAGGCCGAGCGGACGATGGCGCAGGTGGTAATGCCGAGGGTCGCGAGAGCGGCATGTACCATGGCCTTGGCTGAATCCGTGGTCTCGCCGTGGTCGTCGAAAAGGATGTTGCCAGTTTGCAGATAGGTGGTCGCGTCGACGAGACCCGCCGCCTGGAGAGCGACGACAAGGTCGGTCATCTTAACGCGGTTTTTGGTCCCGACGTTGATCGCGCGGAGCAGGGCGACATGTTTCATGGGCGGATGATTCATCATACCGCGTCGGATAGATTTGGATGGACAGGTGTTCACTATGAGATTGCGGTTCCTCTTCTTCGGCGACTCCATCTGTGCAGGGTCGAACATTCCTGGTGACGGTGATCCGTCGCGGGCCTGGCCATGGTTGGTGCCGGATTTGGTACAAGCCCCTATGGATGTCGTCAATTCGAGCCGGGGCGGTCGGCCCACCGCAGCGCTGGATGAGTTTCGGGAGGCGCTAGCGCATGCGGGGGCAGTGGACGCGCTGGTGATAGCTCTTGCCGGGAACGACTCGCGCGACTTCGCAGGACGGTGCGTTGAGAATGCCGTGTCAAATGTGCGGACGATGCTGGCGTTGGCCCGTGAGGCGGAGATCGCGCGCCTGATCGTGGTTGGGCCTTACGATATGAACGCGGCGTGCTGGAACTCCGATGACGCGTCGCGAGCGCAGCGTGTGCGAAATCTGTTGGCGCTGGACCAGGCGTATCGAGAGCTTTGTGCCGACGAAGGCATCGAGTTCGTCCCTATGTACGGCGTGGTGCCGGAAGAGTCGATGACGTTTGACGGCGTCCATCCAGACGCTTGCGGAAACGAGCCGATCGCGAAACGATTCACCGAAATCGTATTCGGGGAGGATTAGGACTGCTCGCCGCAGGGGGCGTGGCGTGCGGCTTGGGTAAGGATAAGGCAGCTCGCTGCAGGGGCGTCCTATGCGGACGGCGTCAACGAGTCGTTGGATCCAATAGTCGCTACGCGACGGTGGCGGGTTGGCGTAGATATGGAAACGCATTCGAAACGCCGTCAGGGTACAACGAGGATATGAAGATTCGCTGGATGAACGGTAGTTTGCGCCTGAGGGTGAGCCCGTCGGAGTTCGCATCGCTTCAGAACGGCGACGCGGTCACCGAGGTGCTTGGCGCGCCGGGACGCGGCCAGTGGGCGGCGACATGCGTCGTCGGGGATGTTACGGCGATCGAGATCGTCGATGGCAACCTGACGTTCACGGTGTCTCACTCAGATATGGAACGGTTCGCCGCGCCAGACGCCGAAGGCGTCTATTTCAGCGACGAGAGCGATCTGCCATTCAAGTACTATGTCGAGAAGAATTTCCCCTGTGCGCATCCGCACGCCCCGGAAGCGTGCGCGATGGACGCGCCGCTAGGCACGTTCGTGCCGCCTGCCGCATTCGAGGCGCGCAAGCAGCGCGCTGGGAAGCGGGATTAGGCGGGGAGCGGGGTGTCGGGAGGCGCCTGCCCCAAGCCCCCCGCGAAGCCCCCGCGCGCTGACACGCGCACCCCCAAGTGGGGGTGATATCCGACCGCCGCTTGACGTCACGGCTACGTTCCGGATTCCGGAAGGTATTAGGTCAGCGTTGAGCGACTGCTTGGCGCTAGGACCCCTCTTCCCAACTTCGTTGGGCCCCTTCTCCCCGTGGGGACGAGAATGGGGTTGGGTTGTTGGCGATGGGAGTTGCTCGCCTGGCGATGGTGCGCTGATTTTACTTGCGTTATGCGCGCGCATCGCGCGAATCGGTTTATGCATGCGCGGTTGAGCGCGGTGCGTTGGATATCACGCATAAAGCGGCGAAAACGGGGCGCATATTGGGCGGATATCATGCGCGGGCATGCGTTTTATACTGGCGTATTCGGTTGTCAAGGTCGGGCTTGGTGGGCCGGACGAGTCGTACTGTGGCGAGTCGTCGCTTTTGTATATCATTATTGTGGCACATAAATGTCAATGTGTCAAGTAAGTATCTAATGCCAAAATGAGATACCTGCAACTTCGCGTTTAGTCATTGGATGAATATGATCCGAACTCCATTTCCCAGAGCACGCTTGGGCGTGTCGGTGTCCATCTTAGGTCGCGTTGGGGCTTGCCGGGGGCGAGGCGGATGTTGGCGGCACCCATGATGGCGGCGACGCCCAGGAATTTGATGGCTTCGTCGACGGGGATGGAGGCGATTGGGGTGTCGATTTTGAGCCCACGCGCGAGGGCTTCGGAGACATTACGCATGAGGACGGGCGCGATGACAGCGGCGTTGTAGAGCGCGCCGAAGGGCGCTTTGTTGAGAGTGAGCAGGTAGAGGTCGGCGAGATCATCGATGTGGAGCATCGACCAGGCATTTTCGCCATCGCCGAGAGTGAACGCGGCTCGCTGGGCCGCGACCGCGTCGCGCAGTCCGGCGAGGGGACCCGCGCCGCGACCGTAGACAAGGCCGGGGCGGAGGACGATGGCGCGGATATTCCTGTTTGCTGCGGCGAGGACGGTTTGCTCGGTGGCGATTCGCTGGCGCATCCAGGCAGCGATGGCGGGGTACGGGCAGCGTTCGGGTTGCGGCGCGATGGATTCGTCGACGATGTCGGTGCCGGTTTCGCCGTAGACACCGGCTCCACTCGTGTATAGGAACGGCTTGCCGCTACCTGCGAGGGCGGCGACGACGGTTTCGGCGAAGGCTTGGTCGAGCGCAGCTCCGTCGGGCGTGAAGCTGTACGCCGCGTGTACCACGGCGTCGGCGGCGTTTGCCGCATCGGCGATGGTTGCGAGGTCCGCGAGGGGAGCCGTGGAGCGGAGTCGCGCCGAGAGCGGTGGCCTTCTCTGCGGCGGGTTCGCTGCGGACGAGGGCCGTGACGCGGTGTCCGGCAGCGATCAAGCGCTCGGCGATGGCAGAGCCGACGTATCCAGTCGCTCCGGTGAGGAAGATGTTCATTTTGGCCTCCTGATTAGTCTGTGTTTAGATAGTCTAATATTAGACTATCTAAAAGGAAATGCTTAGACGAAGGATTAGGTTCCCGTCAAGCATTCCGCGAGTTCGTCGAGGGCGGCGCGGAGCTTAAGTTGGCTATCGTCGGGAAGCGGGCGCATCAGGGCCACGACGGCGTCGGCATGGACTGGGAGCGCGTCGGCGAGTAACCCTCGCGCGGCCGGTGTGAGGAAGAGGCGGTTCGCGCGACGGTCGCGGGGATCGCTGCGTCGTTCGATGAGGCCCCTGTCGGCGAGCCGGTCGAGGATCACGGCGACATTGGCCTTGGTCATGAGGAGGCGTTCAGCGAGCTCTTGCTGCGTGATGTCGTCGCCGCCCGAGAGGGCATAGAGCACATCGAGCTGCGCGAGCGTGACGCCAAAAGGTTCGAGCGCGGCCTGGATTCGGCGTTGAAGGTGATGGTAGACGCGTACCAATTGAAGCCAAGCGTAGAAGCCGTCGGTCTCGCAGCTTTTGGGGTCGTCGGGCATAGGGTTAGTTTAGGCGAATTTCTCCGGGTGTGTCAATGCGAGCGGCGTGGCGATATGCAGGGGTCGCGCTTAATGTGGGCTAACCGGCCCATCTGCCGTCACGCGAGGTCCTGAACGGGCTATGGAATAGGTAATCCCGTCTCGGGACCGTGCACTGAAGTGCTGGCTGGGAAGTACGGGAATGCCTGTCTTCGCAGGCGGTATTGTTGCCGCTGGCGGCGAATTTTGGACGTGTTTGGATGGCATGGACGGTGGTGCCAAGCTGATTTGCGACCGCAGGTTTGGCGCGACGAGGATGGTAGGTCCGCGTATCCTGATGAGTATCTGGTTTTGCAAACAATAAACTGTTGACAATTTACGATTCGTAATTTATACTGTCAACTGTCTCGATACTCCCATCTCGCGAGGATTCCCCTTTGAACACTACTCTGGAAAAGGCGCTGGCGCTGCCTCTGTTTATCGGCAATGAAGCTGTATCGGCAAGCGGCGGACGGAGCTTTGAAACTCGGTGTCCCGCGACGGGCGAATTGGTTGCGGTTGTAGATGAGGCGTCGCCGAGCGATGTCGATTTGGCGGTTTCGGCGGCGAAGAAGGCGTTCGATAGCGGGTGCTGGTCGGAACTCGACGGCGATCAGCGGGCGGAAGTGCTGCTCAAGGCAGCGTCGATCATGCGTCGCCGTTTGCCGGAACTGGCGGCGCTTGAGGCGCGGGATGTCGGGAAGCCGCTCCGCGAGGCAGAACTCGTGGATATTCCATATTCGATCCGGGCGCTGGAGTATTTCGCGCACCAGGGTCGCGAAATCCAGGGGCAGGTGATCCCCTTGCCTGGGAAGCAGGCGTTCGACTGGGTAGAGTACGAGCCGTACGGGGTGGTCGCTGGGATCATTCCGTGGAATTTCCCGTTGCATTTGGCGACACGGTGCGCGGCTCCGGCGCTTGCGACTGGGAACACCGTGGTGCTAAAACCGTCGCCGCTGGCTCCGATGACGCCGACAATTTTGGGAGAGATATTGCGCGAGGCCGGACTGCCGGATGGGGTGTTCAACGTCGTGAACGGCGGTGCTGAGACGGGTGAGGCTCTTGCCGGGCACGCTGATGTCCGCATGGTGACATTCACCGGCTCGGCGCGCACCGGTCGGCGAATCATGGAACTGTCGGCGAGGTCGCCGATCATCAAGAAGGTACTGCTCGAACTCGGCGGCAAAGGTCCGTTCATCGCCGAGGCGGATTGCGATATCGACGGCGCGGTGAACTCGTTGATCGTCGGGTTCTGCCTGGTCGCGGGACAAGTCTGCTGCGCATCGACGCGCCTTTATGTGCACGAAGGCATCTACGACGAGTTCGTCGCGCGGTTGGGGCGTCGCGTCAAGTCTCTGCGCTTCGGAGACATCATGGACCCAGCGACACAGATGAGCGCGATGATCAGCGTCGAGCAGCGCGACAAGGTCGAGTCGGCGATCGCGGAAGCGTTGGCGGCAGGGGCTCGTCTGCTTTGCGGTGGGGAGCGTTATGTGGAGCCGCCGTGCGACAAAGGCATCTTCTACAAGCCGACGGTGCTGGAGATCGATTCCCCTAGCCTCCGTTGCCACCAGGAAGAGATTTTCGGACCGGTGCTTACGGTGATGAAGTACGGTCATATCGACGAGGCGATCGCGCTTGCGAACGACAACCCGTACGCGCTCGGGGCGACGGTCTGGACCGAGGATATCCGCAAGCTATATTGGGCGGCGAAGCGGTTGGATGCGGGGATTGTCTGGCTCAATACGAATGTGATGTCGAAGATCGAGGCGCCATACGGCGGGAACAAGAACAGCGGACTCGGGCGCGAGGACGGGGTAATTGGCCTGAAAGAGTATATGAAGGTGAAGAACAATGTGCTGTTTGTAGGGGCGAAATACGACAACTTCTATGGGTTTGAGGAGTGACATAGGATATAGGACCGCTCAAGCCGCTGGGCAGATTTTGGAACGCGCATCGGGGCGTGCGGTGGGTGACGGGCAGGCGTCGACCCGCGACTGAGGTTGGGGTTGAGGGTTGGGCTCGGGGTCGGGGTGATAGACGGATGTACCACCCCCGAATGAATTCGAGGGTTAGGGTCGAAGGATCGTCCCTCCGGGACAGGGTTGTGTGGACGAGGCGGCGTGCACTGAAGTGCCGGCTGGAGAACGGGAATGCCTGCCTTCGCAGGCGGGCTTGCCGCCTTTGGCGGCAAATTTGGAAGCAAGAGCGGGCGGCATGGGACAGACTTTCGCAGCCCCTGCTGGATAGGATTTAATGCACATGATGGACCATGTTTTTAGCTTAGTGGGGCAGACGGCCCTTGTGACCGGCGGAGGTCGCGGGATCGGGCGAGCGCTCGCGACGGCGCTGGCGCGAGCGGGATCCGACATCGTCGTGCTCGATATGAACGAGGCGACGGTACGTGAGACGGCGACGTTTTTGGAGGGCGAAACCGGCGTGAAGGCGTATCCAGTGGTGGCCGACCTCAGCCGTTCGTCGGAGATCGGCGGTGTCGTCGCAGGTGTCCTTGACACATGCGGCAAGGTGGATATCCTCGTCAACAACGCGGGCAATCAGGTGCGCAAACCGGCGCTCGAGTTCACGATCGACGAGTGGAACTCGGTGCTTGCCATCCACCTCACGGCGTCGTTTGCGATGGCGCAGGCGCTGGTGCCGTCAATGATCGCGCGCGGAAGCGGCACGATCATCAATATCGCATCGCTCAACAGCCTGATGGCGGTTCCGAATATCATCGCGTACACCACCGCGAAAAGCGGGGTCGCGGGACTTACTCGCTCGATGGCGGTCGAATGGTCGGGACAGGGGATTCGCACCAATGCGATCGGACCAGGATGGTGCAAGACCGAGCTGACAGCCAAGCTGTTTCAGGACCCCGAAAAGGAAAAGTGGGTGATGGGGCGAATCCCCATGAAGCGGGTCGCCGACCCCGAAAACGATCTGGGCTATGTCGCGGTGTTTTTGGCGTCGAAAGCGGCCGCCTATATCACCGGGCAGGTGATCTACGTGGATGGCGGTTGGCTGGCAGGTTAGGTACAAGACCGCACATAGGCTGCGGGGTTGGAGGTTGGGATGGGAAAGCATAAAGCGGTGGTCGGGAGGTTTGCGGGCAAGGTGGCCGTCGTAACCGGCGGGACGGCCGGAATCGGGCTCGCGATCGCGCTGGAGCTGGTCAAAGAGGGCGCTACGGTCACGATCACCGGGTTGCCGCGCGATGGCGATGAGGCAGTCGCCATGCTTGGCGATGCCGGCGGCGATGTGCTCTGCATGCTTGGGGACATGGCCGACGACGAGTTCTGCGAGCGCGTTGTCGCGCAAACCGTCGCACGGTTCGGCAGGCTCGACCTGCTGGTGAATAACGCGTTCTCGTTTCTCGCAAAGGCCCTCGATGCTACCCGTGACGATTTCGCGCATTCGATGGCAGTGGGGCCGGTGGCGTTCGCGCGTATGATCCAACTCGCTGCCGTGCCGATGCGCGCCGTTGGCGGCGGCGCGGTGGTCAACGTGTCGAGCATCTCCGGGTTTGTGGCGCAGAAGAGCCGATGGACGTACAACGTCGCCAAGGGTGCTGTCAACCAGCTCACCAAATGCGCCGCCCTTGATCTCGCACCAGACGGGATACGGGTGAATAGTATCAGCCCGGGCTGGATCTGGACGCGCGAGGTGCTCAAAGCCGCCGATGGCGACAAAGCGAAGTATGATCCGATCTGGGGCGAGTATCACATGCTCGGCCGGCTCGGCGAGCCGGTTGAATGCGCGCGCGCGGTGCTGTTCCTGCTGAGCGACGATGCCTCGTTTATCACCGGCACCGACCTGCCTGTCGACGGCGGCTACCAGAGCCTCGGGCCCGAAGGGCTCGGGCGAACGGCGAAGATCGCTGGGACGGAGTACAGGGAAAGAGAATAGAAGATGCCTCCGGCGGCTCCTGCGCGGAGGGCGCCAACTGCGAGTTGGATCCGTTATGTCGCTTCGCGACGGGTGGTGGTGAGTGGGGTTGGCGAGAGGGTGTGAAGATGAAGATTGTTGATACGCATTTGCATATATGGGACGTGGATCGGTTGCAATATCCGTGGTTGAAGAATGTGCCGTTCTTGAATCGGACGTTCGACCTTTCGGATTACGCCGAAGCGACCCAGGGGGTTGGGATAGAGAAGATGGTTTTCGTGCAATGCGAAGCCGATTTCTCGCAGTTTCAGGACGAGGCGGATTGGGTGACCGAGCAGGCGTCGGTCGATCCCCGGATCGAGGGGATCGTGCCATGGGCACCGCTCGAGCTCGGCGACGGCGCTCGACCGGCGCTGGAGCGGCTGGCGGCGAATAAGCTGATCAAGGGTATTCGGCGCATTATCGAGTTCGAGGCGGATGTCGAGTTTTGTCGGCAGCCGGGGTTCGTTCAGGGCGTGCGGTTGCTCGCCGATTACGACCTCCACTTCGAGATCAACATCAAGGGTGCGGCGCAGTTCGAACGGGTCTTGTCGCTGGTTGGGGATTGCCCGAAGGTGCGGTTTATCCTCGACCATATCGCCAAACCCGATATCGCGCAAGGGATGCTCGATCCGTGGCGCGGCCAAATGGCCGAGCTTGCGCGGTTCCCGAACACGTGGTGCAAGATGTCGGGGCTCGCGACCGAGGCGGATTTCGTGTCGTGGAAGCCAGCGGATTTTCAGCCGTACATCGAGTGGACATTGGAGCGGTTCGGATGGGATCGCACGATGTTCGGCGGGGACTGGCCCGTCGCGGCGCAAGCGACGACGTTTCCGCGCTGGGTGAACACGCTGAGCGAAGTGGTCGCGGGCGCGTCGGAGTCGGAGCGACAACAGTTGTTCTATGACAACGCGGTAGCGTTCTATCGGTTGGCGTAAGCAGATTTCGAATGGGAGATAGGTAGATGAAAGAAATCGATATCGACAAGCATGTTAGCGAATTCAAGGAGCAAGGCTTTGCGGTCTTGCCTGAGCACTTCAATGCCGCGAAAGTGGCGCTGCTGAAGGGCACGTTTGATCGCCTCTCCGCAAGTGGGGTAGGGTCGGCGCATGTTAGCTGGTGGCTGTCGAACTTGGTGGAGTACGAGCCCCAGGTGATGATGCCGTTCGTGAGCGATCCGGCGATCTTGGAGTTCGCGGAGAACGTGATGGGGCCCTGTGTCCAGTTGGACAATCTCACGCTGAGTGGGTTTCCGTCGGTGACGAAGGAAGAGGCGGTCGGGAGAGCGTCGGGCTGGCACCGCGACCGCTGGGCCCAGGTGCCGCTTGGCGATCAGTACAGCGCGCCGCTTGCGATCAACGCGATCAGCTACCTTCAGGATCTCACCGACGAGTACGGGCCGCTCCGGGTGGTGCCGGGCTCCCATCGGCGGCAGTACAATATTCCGGACGGCGGAAGGCCGGTCGAGGGCGAGGTTATTCTGCACGCGAAAGCGGGGGATGTGGTGATCATCCATAACTGCCTGTTACACTCCGGCACGCCGAACTGGTCTGGGAAGACGCGGTACTTCTACAGCATCTTTTACAACCGGACCTGGTTGAAGCCCACCGACGATCACTCGGGGCCGAATGTCCAGAGGATCGTCGCCGACGCGCGAGAGGGCGGCGACAAGCGTACGATGCGCCTGTTCGGTGTCGACGAGGATCTTAAGGGGCGGTGTAACTGGGGCTTCCAGCGCGACGAGGAGGGCCAGTGGGCTCGGTGGCGTGCGGAAGAGGCGGCAGGCGCGGGATCGGGCGGAGGATAGCTGTGGCGTAAGAATAGCGTAAATCGTGATAGGAATCGCATGTCTAAGCATCGAAATGGGGAGCACCGCCCATGAATACCATTGATCGATTTAGGCCGGAATATCACTTCACGCCGCCGACCAACTGGATGAACGACCCTAACGGGCTCGTTTATTTTGAAGGGGAGTGGCACCTCTTCTACCAGTACTCGCCGGATAACGGACCCGGATCTCACTGGGGCCACGCGGTTAGCACCGATCTCGTCAGATGGGAGCACCTTCCGATCGCCCTTGAGCCTAACGATCTGGGGATCATCGCGTCGGGAAGCGCTGTCGTCGATTGGCACGATACCAGCGGATTCTTCAATGGCGGGAGCGGACTCGTCGCGGTGTTTTCGCAGTGGATTCGCGTCGGGACCGATGAAGGCGATCAGGCGCAGTGTATCGCGTACAGCACGGATCGGGGACGGACTTGGACTATATACGAAGGCAATCCGGTGCTGCCAAATCAGGGAGTGCACGATTTTCGCGATCCCAAAGTGCGTTGGCACGCCCCGACGAATCGGTGGGTCATGGTGGTGGCAACGTTCGATCGGGTGACGTTCTACATGTCGTCGAATCTGCGCGACTGGTCGTTCGCAAGCGATTTCGGAAACTGTCGTAGCTGCTGGGAATGCCCCGACCTTTTCGAACTGCCGGTCGACGGCGACCCGCAAAACAAGGCGTGGGTTCTCAACGCGAGCCTTTGGGCTCCGAACATGCTGCACTTTGTCGGCGGGTTCGATGGTGTCACGTTCCAGAACCACAATCCGCCCGATGTCGTTTTGAGCTCGACGGCGGGTCCTGACGATTACGCGGCGATTAGCTGGGCGGATATTCCCGCGTCCGATGGGCGAACGATTTGGATCGGCTGGATGTCCACGTGGCGATATGCTAGAGTGGTGCCGACTGCTCTGTGGAAAGGCGTTATGACGGTTCCACGGTCGTTGGAACTGCGTGCCACCTCGGAAGGCGTACGGCTCTTTCAGATGCCCGTTGTCGAACTGCAAAGCCTGCGCGGTCCGTCGCAGACGTGGTCGGAACTGGTTGTTGAGCGGGGGCAAGCGTTCAGGCTGCCGGAGCCGTCGGATTCGTTCGAGTTGATCATCGAGGCGGATCGCGAGGACGCGACGGGACTGGAAGTGCATGTTCGCAAGGGCGAAGCCGAGTATACGGCGATACGTTTCGATAACGCGGGCGATTCGCTTACGATTGATCGGAGCCAATCCGGTATCGTCGATTTCGACGATAGGTTCGGCGGTGCGATGAAGATACCGGTTGGTAAGGTTGAAGAGACATTGCGCCTCCATATTTTCGTCGATAAGTGTTCGGTGGAGTTGTTTATTAATGACGGCGCGACATACGGTGCGGCGCTAGTGTTTCCGTCCGAGGCCAGTCGAGGCATCGAATTGTTGGCTGACGGGA
>FSUB01000289.1_pt1 | contig 11903 bp, 12 predicted proteins | sample 1637331 | NCBI WGS metagenome assembly FSUB01 (sample SAMEA3914816, study PRJEB12502) | metagenome | biome: forest; material: soil | place: USA | collected 2011-09-16 | depth 0.3 m
CTCTTGGCGTTCGAACTTTCACAAGCGCCTCGTGACGCGGGAAAGCCACGGCATTTATGCCGTCGTGCTTTACTCGCAAAGGGTGGCCCCTGCTGCGCTCGCTTTCCGCGTACGGCTACTCTTTCGATGCTCAATCCTCTTAAGCGCCGTACGTGTCGACGCCGTCAAGCCACACACCGCAGCCCGGCAGCGCGCGCGATCCTAACATCCTAACACTTGCGGCGCAGTCGTCCCCGCGACCCACTCGCCGTCGAAACGTCGCGATGGCCCTGCCTCGCCTCCTGTGAGACCAAGAGCCATCTCTGCTGCCGCCTCCCCCATCTCGACGCGGGGGAAGTTCACCCGGCTGAGCGCGTCCCACGCGCCCGGCGTATCGTCGAGCGCCGCCAGTGCGAAATCGCGTCCGGGGCGGCAGCCGATCGCAACGGCGATATGCTCGATCACTTGGGCGAGGTAGCCGTCAACGGCCAGGATCACCGTGAAAGGATCGGTCGTCGCGATAAGGTCGGCGATGGCGCGATCGCGTTCGGCAACCGGTAACTCGATATCGCTGACTGCGAGGCCCATCTTCCCCGCTAACGCGGTTACGGCCCCGTGCCGCTCGTGATGGCTGAAGTGGTCGCCGATGGCGACGCGCAGGTAGGCGATGCGGCGGTAGCCGAGAGCGACAAGGTTGCGAAGCGCGGTTTCGACGGCGCGGCCCTCGTCGCGCTGCAGGCAGCGATCATCGGCCCAGATATCGGTGTTGAGCCAGACGCAGTTCGGCACAAGGGATTCGATGCGGGGTTGCAGAGCCGTCGGGACATTGACGACGCCGATCAGGCCGTCGAGCATATGGCCCTGGAACGCGCGCGACGCCAGCCCGCCGTCCTGTTCGACATCGGTTAGCCGGATCAGCGACATCGCGAATCCGCGATCAATGAGGCCTTTGTTGATTCCTTCGACATAGTGCCATCCGAGCGGGTGGATAAACGGGAGTGCGGCAAGCACCCCTATCTGGTAGAACCGCTTCTCGCGGACGCTCTTCGCTGCGAAATTGGGGCGATAGCCCATTTCGAGCGCGGTGCGCGCGATGAGGTCGCGAGTCTCGTCGCTGACCCGGACGCTCTCCGGGTTCGCGAGAACGCGCGTCACGAAACTGCGCGAGAGACCGAGCCGCTCTGCGATGTCTTTTTGGGTAATGGTCACGGTATCGCCTTTGCTACACACGAGTTCGCACATTGTAGCAAAGAAAAACCGCCCTGTCAAGAGCGGTTTTGCGATTCGTGGACTAGCTGCGGCTCTGCGCGTATTCGTCGTAAAGCGCCGCCGTCTCGTCGACGGTCAAGTCGCCATCGAAGATGACGACGCGGTAAGCGAGCTTGAGGTGCTCGTCGATTGCGACGGCGAGGGGCTCGTGGAAAAGCAACGCGGCGTTGAGGTAGTGACCGATCCCCGTCCCGCCGTACCAAGGACTCGGGTGGCGCACATTGCTCGGCGCATCGAAGATCGCGGCACCGCCACGCAGGCCGACGCCGCCGTCGAACGGCCCGGCAAGGCTGGCCCAGTTTCCGGTGACACCCGTCGGGCGGTCGGTAGACGAGCCTTCGGCGAGAGTGATCTTGGTGTCGACCCAGTTGCGGTTGCCTCGCAGGACGAGGCCGCCGTAGCCGCCCCACGTGGTAAACGGTGTCCGGTCGAGCGTCAGGTCCGTGATGGCGGTCAGGTCGGTCGAGAAATCGAGATGATAGGCGCTTTCACTCACGACGCGGATCGCGATTTCGCGCTGCTCGGAGAGATACTCGGTCCCATCGGGTCCGCGCCAAACCAACTCCTGCCGAAGCGCCGTATGGCTCGGCCCCTCGTGCGAGATTTCGGGAACGCCTACCGTAACCTGCCGCCCGAACCCATCGTACTCTTCCCAGAAGTTGACGCCGTTCACGAATTTGAACGTGAACCACAGCCCCCGGTGCCAAACATGGTCCGTCGGCTCGTAGTTGGTGAGCAAGTTGCCGCCGAGGGTATGCAGCGGGTGAAAGTAAGGGCGCGGCTTGTTGCCGTAGTCGTACGTGAAGAGCGGCCGCGACCGGTCAACGTCCAGCGCGATCGTCTTGCCGATCTCGTGGGTGATAATCATGGAATCCTCAAGTTAGCTACCGGTTGTCGGCAACTTGCCGTTATTGTTCGACACGATTGCGGGGATGACCTGTCAAAATAACGGTGGGAACCGTAAACCATGAGCTTATTCAACGAACTTCACGCTAATGTCGATTGCGCGCATTGTCACTGTCCCTCGGATTTCGATATCCAGTTCAAATACGGCATGACACGGCAACTGCACTATCATTTGGGTGATTCCTGGGGGGCAAACAATGGCGGCGTACCGGGTCGGTCGAAGGTTCGCGTCTACGGCATCGGAGGGGCCATGCCCGTCTTGCTGCGAAGAGTACGTCTATTTTATCATAACGCTGGAGTATGACAAGGTCGCCGCCGTCGTCTCCGTGCCCGATGATCCTGAAAACGACCCGGAAGTTGAGTAGGCCATGACAATGTCAATCTTCGAAGATAACGTCCATAAGTTCTTTGCTCCCGTCGCGGAGCGCTTTGGCCTGCAATGTACCGAGACGTCTCGGAACTGTGTCAAATTCTCGGGCGACGAAGTGTATTTTTCGGTGGTTTATGATGATCGTCGGTCCTCTGAAATCATCGTTTATTTTGGGCTGGTGCGCTGTGACTTACGCTATGGATTTCGCACGTTCGACTTGTCCGATCTCGTCAGGATCGCAAAATCTACCGACATTGGTTTCGCCATGGTCGCCGATCCTGAAGTCCTCGTTCGGGTTCTTGAGCGGTTAGAGAGGTCTGTTGAAGTCCACGGCAGCGAATTCCTTAGAGGGAATATCGAAGTTTATGCAGCCACTTTGCAGAATATTGACCAACGCGCCCGTGAAATCGAAGAACATAAGCAGAAAGAGCGGCACCGGCAAATTGCTCGAAATGCTTGGTCAGTAGGCGATTACGGGACGGTAGTTAACGCATATGAGGCACTTGGAGACGTCATTCGACCGTCCGAACAAAAGCGCATGGAAATTGCGCGAAAGCGACTGCACCCGCATGGTGCCCTGTAGCAGATTGGGATTGACACATGGCTTATATGCGTGGCGATTATTATGTATGGGACGATACCGAAAACGTCTTCCACATCTGGTCAAAGGACGGCTACGATGGGTGGGACGACACGATGTGGGCTACAGGCGAAGAATCGGATAACCGTCGTGCGGGATTCGAAGAAGCAAGCGGAGTATCGATTCCAACTACCGTTCTCGATCAAATCGCTATGATGCGACTGGCGCATATCCTCGAAGAGGGGCGCGCGGGAACATTAATCGACGATGCGGCGTCGATTGGCAATTTTGGAGGCGTAGCACTGCAACGAAACGCTACTGTTATCAAAGCCGTACTTCGTTTCCTTGAGTGCCTTTTATGGCTTAAGCGAAAGATCGGAAAGTAGCATGTAGTATGATACGATTGTAGCGGTCAAACGGCTTGTAGGCCATCAGATCACAGCTGTGACTTACCGGGTCTTGTCGTCCGACGCCGAAAGCTTCGACTTAGAAAATCCAAACCAGTGCGGCGGTGTTCAGGAAATCGATATTTTTGCGGGACGCATTGCGCTTCGGATAAGTTGGTTTCCATATTCACGAACTCCAGACACCTCAACAGCCTATCAAATTGGCGTTGAGTGTTTTAGCTCAGCCGAACTCGAACCCTTCGACGATCTCGTGCCTTTCAATGCGGCGATCTCTGAGCAGTGGCGTCACCTTTTAGTGGCTCCCGTCACATTGGTTCAGGTGATGTGCTTTGACTTGGTGCCTTATGCAGTACGCTTGGGGTCTGGTGCGCGCGACTTAGCAATCGCGATTGGTTACACGCGAGCCGATGGCTATGATATTGGGGACGGCGACGAGTTAATTATCGTAACAAGCGCCGAAGTCCATGGGCCGCGATGGACTGTGGCCAGTTGATCGTCCTACAACGGGCGGTACCAGCCCGATGGGCGGGGTTTGCGGTGGGCGGGATCTTCGTCGCCTTCGTCGTTGTACAGGACCGAGTCGGCGCGCGTGACGTCGCGGGCGGCGGCTTTGAAGAGCGTGATGTCCGCGTAGCCCTGGCGGGCGAGGTCTTCGAGCTTCAGCGCCGCGATCTGCTCGCGCGCGCCAGCGGCGGTATCGGCTTCGACGGTGAGAGCGGCGGTGCCGGAAAACGTGATCGTTACCTTATACTGCTTCTTGACCATGACGCCTAGTGTACCCGACACCATCAACGCTGCGGCGTAACGTTTACCAATCACAATCGGCCGAACGCTTGCCGTAGCGACGCAGCCTTTGAATCCAGGCGTGCGTCCGTGTTGGGTGCAATTGGATTCGTGAGTATGCCCGGATCTCCTTCCTAGCCAGCTTCGGCGATCGCGCTCCTTGCGCCGTCTCCTGCCGGTAGGACTCTAGGGCGATGGATGCGGACCTGCTATGCGGCCTTACGATTCGGGCGGGCGTATGTTGCTATGAACACAGATCGCATGCGTTCAGCCGTCAGCGTAGACAAATCGCCAAAAACAGACCGCGCATGGATAACTTCTATCCCGCGGAGGTTGCCTTCGCTGTCGTAATCGTAGTTAACGCCCGGCTCCAGTACCTTCGACTTCGCAACTTCTCCATCGGTAAGATACAGGTAGACTGCATTTGCACGTTCGTCAATGTCCAGTTTCATATTCGTTTCGATCTCTATGGATCATTAACCATGATGGTGATGATATGGTTTGGGTTAACTTGGTCATCTATAGCTAGTAATACGAGGCGAAGCATCCCGCGACGATCAATGACCTTCTCATAAATGACACCATCGCCTGAAGGGTCCGGATATATTACATCCGGATCGCCAAAAACGTTAGCAACGTCGCCGAGCGTAAGATGCCTTTCTATCCGTCACTTTTCAGCAAGGTTGCTAAGCGTAAACTGCACTAAAACATTATACTACGTATCCCGCATGCGATAACGTCCGGATGTAGCGGTGGCTCCCACTACCTTGAGTTCGATGACGGCCACAGCTTCGACAGTGTCCGCAGCTGGCATCAATCGGGGGCATAAGGTATAGCGAACCCATGGCCATACCCGCCGCGAAGCGGCCTATGGATCCACCGACCCGTTGGCGCTGTCCGCGTAGGACGCCCCTGCGGCGAGCAGTCTTCTCTCATTACAAACGCCCCGCCCCTAGATCGGGCTGTACGTCGCAGCGAACGGCGGGGAGTCGGTGCCTTCGGTGCCGGCGGCTTTGCTGCCGTAGGCGTAGTTCGCGGCGGCGCTCCCGACGGGGTCTTGCTTGTCGGTGGAGCTGAGGGCGATCAGGCCCGACGAGACCTGGTCGCCGGCGAGCCACTTGACGTGGCCGTCGATGAACGCGTAGTTTGCGCCGCTCGTGTGGATACCTGTGGCGGAAGGGAAACAAGCCGACGGCGGAGCGGCGGACCCGCACGCGCCATCGACGCCGCTACCGGGGTAGCGGTTGCCGGTGGAGCGACCGAGGTAGCCGGTCGCGAAGATCGGCTGGCCGACGCTGGCGAGGTACACGGGGCTGCCGAAGCCGAGCATGTTGTTGGCGCTGCCGTTCATGCAGTTGAACAGGGTGACGCCGTTGGCGGTGGGCGAGTAGGTGTATGAGCCCGGCGCGGCGGAGATGGAGTTGATGGGGTCGAACGTTCCCCCGTTGGCCTGTACGGGGCAACGCTGGACTTCGGTGAAGAGCACGGTCTTTGCGGGGGCGGTCATGGTCGAAACCTGCGGATGCGGCACCTGGTAGCCGACGCCGGACGGGATTCCGAAGCCGCCCGCCTTGCTGCCGACGGCGTTGACGTTAATCGCGTAGGAGATTTCCTGATAGTTCGCGTTCGGCATCAAGGTGGGATCCGACGGGCAGGTGTAGACGCCTTTCGCTTTGACGTACGGATAGAGAATGCCCGCCCAGCCCATGCCGCATGTCCAATAGCCAGACGCACTATAGGCCGTCGTTGTGACGACCGACGGGTTCGGCATGGTTTCGTCGTAGTCCTGGGTGTACTGGACGATGGCGAGGCCGAGCTGTTTGAGGTTCGACGCGCATGATGTCTGCCGCGCCTTTTCGCGAGCAGTCGCGAAGACAGGGAAGAGTATAGCTGCGAGAATCGCTATGATAGCTATAACTACGAGAAGCTCGATTAAAGTAAAACCTGATCGTTTCATAACATCTCCTCCGTCAGTCGCGCGCCTTGCCGGCTGCCCCGCCCGTGAGCGTGAAATTCGCTCCCGAACTCGATGGGCGCACCACCAGCCGGGTCGGTCCCAGGACGGATTTCCGGGGCGCGTTGGGCAGTTCGTTGCGATCCAAAAGCCGCCGCACCGCAAGGCGGCCGAGTTCTTCCGGCTCTTGGTCCACCGACGTGAACCCGCCGAAGCAGGCGATGTCCGAATCGCCGTAGCCGACGACTGCGAGGTCGCCGGGGACATGGATCCGCATCTCGCGGGCCACCTCGCGGGCGATCGATGCCGACACATCGTTCGGGCAGAATAGCGCCGTGGGGCGGTTGGGCATCGAAAGCAGCGCGCGTATCGCGTCGAGCTGATCGGCAGGCACGTAAGAGACGCCCTTGATCAGGCCGTCGTCGATCGGTATCCCCGCGAGCCTGAGGCTCGCGCAGTAACCTTCGCGCCGCGCTCTCGCGGTACTGGTATCGTTGCCCGCGCTAACATGGCCGATGCGGCGGTGTCCCATCGAAATGAGGTGGTTGACGGCGGCGATCGAACCCGCGATATCGTCGCTGATCACGCAGTCGAAATGCTCGCTGTGGGTCGCATCGTCGATCAGCACGCATGGGATTTCGTGGCGTACCTGGGCGGCGTTGAGCCGATCCAGTTCGACCTCGGTCATGCCGCCGATGACGATACGGATGATGCCAGTGACGTTGTAGTCCAGCATCCGCTGTAGGCTCTCCTCTTCGATACACTCGGTTGTACCGAGGTAGGCGATGAGCACGTTGTAACCTTCGTCGTAGCAGATATCGTAGATGCCATGCACGACGCGCTCGTGGAAGCTGTCTTCTCGCACACGGCAGTAGACGCCTATCAGCGCCGTGCGCCCCGACTTGAGGCCCTTGGCGAGCGAGTTGACCCGGTAGCCGAGCTGTCGCGCGGTTTGCAGGACCCGCTCGCGGGTCGCGTTCGGGATATTCGTCTCGGCGACTCCGTTGAGCACGTACGAGACGGTCGTCCTCGAAACCCCCGCCGCTTTTGCGACGTCTGCGCTGCTCACTTTGGCTATTCGGCCCATCTTATCTCCGGTCGAAGCGGCGTGACACCTTGCTTACTGCTGTCACTAAACTTTTCATATCATAGTCGAAGTCGCGCTCCCTGTCAAGGGGAATTTCAAAAAAACTCCACGCGAGCACCCTCAAACCCAACTATTGACACGCTGGGAGGTGTATGCTATGATAATTTAAGTGACACATGTCACTAATATTTCGTCAATGGAGGCGCGCCATGAACGCACGCACACTCGCACTTGCCCTGATAGCAACGCTCCCGGCAATCGCTCTCGCCGACACGCCTGGAACGCTGCTCGCCAAGTTCGCATTTGACAAGCCGGACACGCTCGGCCCGTGGCACGAAGAGCTCAAGCCTGCCCAGGAGCCGTCGGATCTGGCCATCGATACCGCAAACCCGCATTCGGGCCCGTCTGCGCTCAAGTATCGCGTCAAGGCCGACGTCGATAGCCAGCGCGACATCTATACTGGTGTCGCCCTCGCGCCCAACGATGCGCCTTCCGGTCGCCGGCTCCGGTTCCGGTTCTGGGCGCGCACCGACGGTGCCGCGAAGGGCGATGCTAGCCTTCGGGTGCTCGAACGCGGCCCATCGGGCGTGATCGGCTGGCTAGACAACAAGGTCGACGCCGTGGTGATCGACAAGGGCGCGACGTGGTCCGAATACAGCGTCGACGCGCCGCTCAAGGACGCCACCAGTATGCTGACCTTACAGGTGGCGATCGCCCACGCCTCCGCTGGCAAGGCCGTCTGGATCGACGATCTCAGCGTCGAGCAGATCCCGGGAGCCGCCAAGTGAAGCCCTTCGCCGTCCTGCTTGCCCTCGCCGCCGCCTGCCAGGCGGCGGCTGCCGACGCGCCGTTCACGTCCACGGCGAAGAACAATGTCTTTCTGGCCGATACGGGTATCGTCACTGTTCACGCGCCGAGCTCTAGCGTGTCCAGCGGCACCGTCAACGTGACCGACGAGCACGGGGCGATCGTCGAGACGCTCCGCATTGCCGCTGGGAGCACGGCGCTGGACGTGCCGTTGCCCCATAAGGGCTACTACAAGATCGATGTCGATTTAGTCGGCGACGGCGGCGCGAAGAGTAGCCAGACGACAACAGCCGCCGTAATCGGGGCCCCGATCCCGGACGCCGCCCGGTTATCGTCGCCGTTTGGCCTCGAAGCCGTCGCGGGCGACCGCTCGATGGTTGCGGCGGCAGGCGGCGGGTTCGACCGCGGCTTCACGCCGCAGAACGGGATCAACAAGGATGGCGACAGGGTCGCCTGGTGGCCCGGCTACCACGAGAAGGGGCCTGATCCGACCACGATCAACTACGTCAGCGCCGTGATGTCGCCGCCGGGCTGGGTGGTCGCGCCGGAGAACCGCGCCAGGCAGAGCATCAACACGACGTACCCTCCCGCAGACTATGAGTCGTACCGCAAGGTCGTCAAGCTGTTCGCAACGTCGCAGACGTGGGTCAAGTACTTCGAGGCGCTCAACGAGCCGGACGCGTACCACTGGAAGGGCACCGACGCCGAGTTGGTCCAGTACCACAGGGCGATCCGAAACGGGCTGATCGACGCCGGACGACGGCAGAAACTGCTCGGGCCGTGCTTCTGGTCTATCGACATCCAGCACCTCGACAAGCTGGTCAAGCTCGGTCTGCTCGACGCCGTCGACGGCGTCTCGGTGCATAGCTACGCCAACGCTCCGCCCGAGGGCAAGTGGATCGAAGGTTTCGGCGACCTGCGGCGCTATCTGGTGTCGGTCGGCAAGTCTAACGAGCCTATCTACCTGACCGAATACGGCTGGGACATCGGCAACGGCGACAAGGTGACGCCCGAAAAAGAGCTCCAGCAGGCGAGGTACGCGTCGCGCGGTATCGCCCTGCTCGCCCGCGAGCACCTCGCGGCGGCGATCTACTTCGCTCTGCGCTGGACCGATGGCGTCACCGGCCCCAACTGGTCGGTCCTGCGACCCGACAACACGCCCCGTCCAGGCTACGCGGCGATCGCGAACACCTACCGATGGCTGACGGGCTGTACTGGCGGCACGTTGCTCCACCCGACGCCGTCGTCGTACCTCGTGCTGTACGCCAAGGCGGGCAAGACGATCGGGGTCGCATGGGACACGGACGCCGAGTCGCGCTTCCAGCTTCCCGGCAAGCCCACGCGAGTCGAAGGCATGACGGGCGAGCCGGTCTCGCCGGATGCGACGGAGCACGTCACGCTCTCGCAAAGCCCGCTCTACTTCGAGGTCGCCGACCCGAGCCTTGCCGCTCCTGGCATCGGCAAGGCCCTCCGGTTCGTGCGTGGGCAGTCCGCCGCCATGCCTCCCGGCTGGTCGACAACTGCCCTGCCAGGGCCGCTGGCGCGTTCCGGTCAGGCTGTCACGGCTGCCGCCGATGCGCAGCCGGGCGACTATGTCGCCCTTGCCAAAACCAGTATCGGCTGGCAATCGGTGCCGGTGCGCGTGGACCCTTTGTGGTCGATCACATCGGCGCGGGTCGTTTGGCCCCGAGGCGATGCCGACCCTACTGTCGCCGTGACCATCCACACTCTTGCGGCGACTGCGACGGTGAAGCCGCTGTTGCGCCTTAGTGGCCGGCCCGACGAGTTCGGCGCGCCCGTTACGGTGACATCGAAGCGGGATGTCGATGCGCTGATCCCCGTCCGCGGCTACGCCGCAGGCTCGCCGATCTCCGGCGACGCGGTCCTGGAGGGCCGTCTCGCCGGGCGGCTCGATACCGCATCGCTGGCCTTCCGCGCTCAGCCGGTCCCCTGCAACGTCACCGATTCCGAACACGTCGATTGGGATGCGGTTCCAGCGGTATCGTCGGCGCTTTGGCGCGGCTTTACCGGCGCGGGCAACGCCGCTATTGCTCCGGGCGACTGCTCGGCGCAGGTACGAGCTGTGGCGACGTCAAGCGCCCTCAACCTTCGCGTCGATGTCCGCGACGATGTCTGGTACAGCGGCGAGGCGGGCGCACCGCTGTGGGCGACGGATAGCGTCCAGGTGGCGTTCGACGCCACCGTACCCGGCAGCCGCGACCGCCGCGAGGTCGAATACGCCGTCGCTGGCCGCGACGGCAAAGGGCTGGTTGCCCGCGACCGATCGACCGTCGCCGCCCTCTCCGCCGACACTCCCGAGCCGCGTATCGCGGCAGACGTTTCCCGGGTCGGCGATATGACGCGCTACGATATCTCGTTCCCGTGGCCGACTCTCGGCCTCGCCGCTCGACCCAAGCCGACGGACCGCCTGGCGTTCGATATCGCGATCAACGACTCGGACGGTAAAGGCACGGCTCGGCATGGACTGGAGATGACCGACGGGATCGTCGCCACCAAAGATACCGCCGGGTTCGCGACGCTCCTCTGGCGCTAGCCGACGCCTTGGCATTGTGGGCAATAATAAGTCGTGCGGCCATCCAGTCCCTGCCGCCGTACCAAAATGCTCGTCCCGCACACGCGGCACGGCTGGCCCGCACGGCCGTAGACCCAGCCGCGCTCGCGCTCGTCGAGCGCGAACCGTGTCCGGCGGGCGTTGCTGTGCTCGTTCAGCCGCAACAGCCTGTGCGACTCGGAAACGAGCGCGTCGAGGGTCGGATCGTCGATCTCCCCAACCGCCACGAACGGGTTCACGCGTCGGATGAAGAAGATCTCGGACTTGAATTCGTTGCCCACTCCCGCCATCGCCGACTGGCTCATGATCGCGACGCCGATCGCCACGTCGGGCCGCCGCCTCAGGCGGTCACGCGCCTCCGCCGGGTTGAACGCGACTGTCATCGCGTCCGGCCCCAGCGCCGTCAGTTGACGGTGCCGAGCCGCTTCGCGGGCGGTCATCAGCTCCACATGCGGGGCCGAAAAGCAGATGGCCACGAAATCGTCGGTCTCGACAACCACTTTCGCCAGCCGATACGGCTTCTGCCACATCTCGCCGTGGCGATAGATGTGCCACGAGCCCGTCATGCGCAAGTGCGTGTGCAGCACCAGATCGGTGTCGATCAGCGCGAGGTCGAGCGCGCCCGGCACCGTAATTCTTGCCCCTTCGCCGCTCGCAAGGCGAAACACCATCAGCAGGTTCTTCCCCCTGGCCTCGACCGCCCAGACCACCCGGCCCTCGACCGGCTTTCGCGAGTCCATGATCGCAAGGTGCGGCTCGACCGGGTCGAACTTGGTGACGGCCTTGTTAAGCAGCGCCTTCCGCAGCGTCGCCGCCGCCCGAAACAGTGTGTCGCCTTCTGGCATGGTGCGTGTGTACGATAAAGGAGCGCTCGCCGCGCGGGCAGCCTGCCCGGCTGGGGGCAACGTGACGTTGCATCCATTGGTCGCTTCGCGACGGTCGGGTCGCGATACGTTTCGTTGGCTAGGCGATGTTGTGTTCCAAACTTGAGGCAGCCGGTGCGGAAGTCAACTTCACATTCCGACCTGCCGCTTTGCGGCTTGTTCTTCTATGGACAAAGAACCCTGTCCGCAGAAGACATTGTCACTCTTACTTCCGGAGGATGCGCCCTCTGCCGAGTCTTCGAGGCATCCTATTCTTGGCGCATCCGGAGGATATTGACAATGTCTTCGAGGACGATGGCATGAAA
>FSUB01000304.1_pt1 | contig 11833 bp, 10 predicted proteins | sample 1637331 | NCBI WGS metagenome assembly FSUB01 (sample SAMEA3914816, study PRJEB12502) | metagenome | biome: forest; material: soil | place: USA | collected 2011-09-16 | depth 0.3 m
GGGCAAGGTGGTCGCGATCACTGTCTCGGCGATCCCGATCACGGATCGGCCAGGTCGGCAGAACCTCTGGTACGTCGGCGCCGATTCGGCGCATCCGCCGCGACAGCTGTCGCTGTCGCCCTGGACCGATGTCGCCGGGAAGTGGTCCGGCACCGACTCCGCGCGGACCGGTACCGGCCTGTCACTTTCAGGGAACCCCATCGAGCAAAGCGACATCTCGCTGAGCGCGTCCGTGACGCCTAAGAACGCGGGCGAAGGCGCGTGGGCAGGGGTTTTCGCGCACGCGAACGCGGCCGGAGACACTGGCTACAGGCTAGTCGTCGGCAAAGCCGACGGCCAGTCGGAATGGCGCCTGGAGAAGCTTATCGAGGGCAAAGCGACCGTACTCGACCATGGCCCGGTATCGTTCGAGAACGGCAAGGCGCATACCGTTCGCCTCGATATCGTGGGCGAATACCACATCGCCTACATCGACGGGAAGCTCGTTGCCGAGGTGAGCGATTGGCCGGACTGGAAGGACGAGCGCCAGCGCGCGTACGGCCTTTCCGGGGTATGGGCGACGGGAACGGAAGCGACATTCAAGGGGATCGACGTTCGGTCTTACGATCCGTGACGGATGGCCCTTCTCCAGGCGACTGGAGAGGGGTTTCGCGTTTCGTTTACTTGCTGTCGGACGAGTGGCCGGGGAAGACTTTGGCCGAGGGGTCGACGAGCGCTTTGACGTGGTTCACGGCAGTGGCGGCATCGCCGAAACCGGTCACGATCAGCTTGAGCTTACCGGGGTAGGTGACGATATCGCCGGCGCCGTAGACGCGCGGAATACTTGTCTCCATACGCGAGTTGACCACGATCGAGTTGCCTTGGACCTCAAGCCCCCAGTTCTTGATCGGGCCGAGGCTGCTCAGGAAGCCCATGGTTACGAGGAGATCGTCGACCTTGACGTGCTTCTCTTCCTTCGTGCGGTTGTCGAAGATCGTGACGCCGGTCAGGTGATCGTCGCCGTGGAGCACTTTCAGCTCGTGGAACGTCTTCACGTCGCAGAACCCCCCTTCGAGCACTTTGACGATGCTGTCCTCGTGGGCGCGGAACTTGTCCGACCGGTGGATCAGCGTGATGCTCTTCGCGACATCGGCGAGGTTCTGGACCCAGTCGAACGCCGAATCGCCGCCGCCTGCGATCAGCAGGTCGCGGCCGGCAAGCTTCGCCTTCTCCTTCACCGCATACTGCACGCCCTTGCCTTCGAAATCCGCAATGCGGTCGAGGTTGGGCTTGCGGGGCGAAAACGCGCCGACACCGGCAGTGATGATAACCGACTTGGTGTAATGAACCTCGTTCTGGTCGCAGGTGAGCACCAGGAAGTCTTCGTAGCGCTCTAGGGTGTTGATCTTGATGTCGAGCATCACCGTGGGGTTGTACTGCATCGCCTGCTCGGTAAGGTTCGTGACGAGGTCCTTCGCGAGCACCTTCGGGAATCCGGCGACGTCGTAGATAAACTTTTCCGGGTAGAGGGCCGTGAGCTGTCCGCCAAGATCGGGTAGGCTGTCGACAATCTTCGTCTTCAGCTGCCGGAGACCGGCGTAGTAAGCGGCGAAAAGGCCAGCTGGTCCGCCACCGATGATGGTGACGTCGTAAAGCTCGTCGGGATTGATGTCTTTGATGTCCACGTTAAAAGCGCCTTTGTATCTAAGATGGGCGGCTATGGGCGCTTTGTCAGCCGCGACGCCGTCAGCTCGTGCCAGAGGTGCCTTTATTATGCGCTACCGTGCCGTCGAAGTCAAGAAGAGCCATTATCAGACGCGAGATGGCAGTTAGGACGTGAACCACGTTAGGGACGCCTCTTTATAGGGTATAATCTTTATATAAAATTATATTTCGATTAGCAAGTGGAGTCACTGGCCTGTGGAAAGCCAGTAATTCTACCGATATTCGTAATGACAGCGAAACGTTTGAAACCGACTTCAATCTGGAACAACATCTACTATCCTGATGTTGGACTATATGAGGGCGCACGGAGTGACAATCTCGACACTGTGGCGCAACGAAGGTGTGCTGACAATGAGCTACACGGAAAGACAATTTGGGAACGGCGATGCCGCCTGCACGGACCGCTTTGGAGCGGATCAGATCAATACCCGTACAGGAAAGGGCAGTGACATGACTAAGGATAAGACCGCAGTTCAATCGCCGTTTCGTCATAACTTGACAAGCCTGCTGATTACCGTCGGGGTAGTTGGCTCGCTCGCGACTTGTGTATTCCCGACCGTTTGCGGTAACTCGGGCCGTGGAGACGGACCCGCGATGTCGGACGGCTTCGACTCGCAGCCAGTGCCTGCGACGAAGCCTGCCCACCAGGCACCCCGGCCCCAGCCGCCGGATCGCTCTCGCCAGCAGATGGCGAACGTCGCTTAGGGTAGCAACGCGCCGCCGAGATATCTCGGCGGCGTTTTTCTCGTGTTGCGACGCGCTAGGCGGGTACACTCTCCATGTGACCCAAGAACAACCCCTCGACCTTACCGAATTGCTACGGAGCCGTCTTGAGCCTGGCGAGTCGGTCGTCTGGCACGGATCGCCCGACGCGGGCGCCATTGCGCAACGCGCATTTCCCATGGCTATCGCCGGTATCGTCGGCGTTACGGTGATCTTCCTGTGGGTCGCTGCGGTGGCCAATGCGCTCCACAACCATGCTGACAACGCCGGCAGCATGGCGTTGACCCTCCTGTTTGCCGGCTTCCCCGCGACGATCTTTTCCATTGTGCTGGTATTCGCTCCTACATCCGCCCGAACGCGCGCCGCGCGAACGCTCTACGCCGTCACGGATCGCCGCGCGATCGTGATGCGGGGACCGGGCGAGATGGGCATGGAGTCGTTTGAAGCCGCTGACATCGCCGATGTCTCCGTGAAATCGCCCAACCGCCCCGTCAGCGACGTCGCCTTCGGCGTCGCGCCGCACTCGGCGAAAGGCGAAGGCCGCGTGGTCGTGCTCCAAGCCCTCGCCGACCCGTCGGCGGTCGCCGACCGGCTGGCGGCGCTTGGGCGCGCGGAGTAGGAGGCGCCTCTTGACTTCTCGTCTCTCCACCTCGGAGAGAAGGGCACCACAAGTGGGTAGTGAGGTCCGCCAACGCCGTCGGCCATCGTACATTCCTGATTCCGTAACGTAGTCGTGGCGCTAAGCGGTAGTCGGATATCAAACCCATTTGGGGGTGCGCGTGTCAGCGCGCGGGGGCTTCGCGGGGGCAGGCGCGTCACGACGGGACGGCGCCGGGGGTTTACTTCACAGGAAGCGCCCGATCCATTCCCTGCTCGAACGACAACGGGTCGATGCCGAATGTCGACTTCATCAGCGAGTTATCGCAAACATTGTCCCGGCTGAGGTTCTTCAACTGGTCAACAGTCACTGGCGGGTTCGGCAGAACGCCCATCAGCGGCGCGACTAGCATCAGGATTGGTACGGGCGCATAGAGCCTCGGCTTCCTTGCTGCCCCGACACGCTCGGCGAAGTTACCGATCAGCGTGTTGAATGTCACCCGCGACGCGCCCCCGATCTCGACGATCCCGTTCGTGGCGATCTTAGGCTCGACCGACTTGACCACGGCGGTCATGAGGTCGTCGACGAAGATCGGCTGGAACTGGTTGTTGCCGCTGCCCGGGATCGGGATGAACGGGAAGGGGAAGGGGATCGGCAGACCGCCGTGAAGCACGAGGTCCTTTATCTGCGCGACGAACTCGCCGTCAGCGCCGAGGATGATCGACGGGCGTAGGATGGTGTACGTCAGCCCGCTCGCCTTAACGGCGTCCTCAGCCGCCGCCTTCGTCTGCGAATACCGCGCCGGAGCGTCGTGCGCCGCGCCGATCGCGCTCATGTAGACGAACTTGGCGACCGTCCCCGCCTTCTTGGCGGCGGCGACGACGTTCTTCGTACCCTCGACATGGATGCGCTGGAAAGTCTGCGTCCCGCCCTTCTCCTGGATGATGCCCACGAGGTGGACCACCGCCTCGACCCCCGCGAAGTAGCTGTCCTTAAGCGTCGCCGCGTCCCCGACATCGACCCCGTCGTAGTAGACCGCCCCCGCCTTCTTGCGCGTGCCGGTCGGCATCTTGCGCGAAAGCCCGACGACCTCGTGGCCCGCCGCGAGTAGCGATTCGACGACATGGTTTCCAACAAATCCGGACGCGCCGGTGACGAGGACCTTCATTATGAGTGTCTCCTACAATCGGTAATGCTTGGAGAACAAATCGACAAGGCGGCGGGTTCCCTGCGGGAGCGTGGAAGAGTGCCGGGTGACCAACGGTGCGCCTCCGCCAAACGCGGTCGGTCATCATAGCCCCCGTTCCCACGGGGGCAGACGCGTCCCGACGGGACGGCGACGGGGGGCTGCAACGGGGGTTGCTACGGCAGCCAAGAAAGCCGCATCGAAGGCGGAGTCAGCACGGCGGCGCGGCCGTAGTCGATATTCGAAAAATCGCGGGGCACCCAACGCAGCACGTTCTCGCCGTCCCGTTTCACAAGGCCGCTGATATCGAGCGTCTTCATCCACGTTGGCGTGGAAACGATCTGCCCGTTGAGCATAATGCAACCCAGCGGCGACGGCGACGATAAGAAAAGTCGTTTCGACGGCCACGTCGATGGCAACGCGAACTTCGTCTCCAAATAGACGGCCTTGGCGTCGCTCTTGCCCGAAGTCGGCACGAGCAAGTTGAGGTCGCTAGCCGCCTGCCAGGGATTGGGTAGCGGGGTCTCCTGCACAGGGCGAGGCGTCGCCTGCAAATAGAACGCTCCCAAGACACCGCCGGGCCGCTGGCGGCCATTGGCGCCTGGTGCGAGATGTCCGTCGATCGATAGCGCCAGCGTGATCGATGGCGAGCCCTTCACGATATCCGTGATGTCGACCGTGACCGCGCTCGTGGCCGCAGCCTGTCCGGACTGTGACAGGCTCACTGGCAACCCGTTTACCCATAGCTTGCCGTTGCTAATCCCCCAAGACCACTCGGCGTCGAACGCCAGCGTGATCGCGCAGCCCTGCCACGAGGCGGGCACGGCGATGGTCTTTCGAAACTGTGCGACGGCCTGGTCCGGCAGGCCGAGTGCAGGGAAACTGCCAAGCTTGACCGATTTCCACGGCGAGTCGTCGAATTTCGGCGCCGCCCAAGCCTCGCCCGACTGCGTCGTGCTCATCCGCCATCCGTCGATGGCCGGGATAACGTCCTCAGGAACCGAAACTGCTGCGGGGCGCTCCGACGCGGCAATCGGTGGCAGCGCGCGCCAAAGCGCGGCCTGGATGCCCAGCCAGTTGATTGCCGCGTTAGCGATGTCCTTGCGTGGAGCGGCGTACATGCGAAACTGCATCGGGCTGTAAGCCGCTGGCGGCAGGTCGAAGCGACCGTTCCTAATCGCTGCCGCCACGGCAGGGTGACCCTTCGCGCTGATTTCCACCAGCGAGTCCGGCGCGGAGTCCCGCCGCAGCGACACTTTGGCGGGGACTGGCCCGTCGGCTTTTCGCAACATGCACGCCGTCGGGTACAGATCGTAGACGCCGTTCTTGCTCAGCCAGTGTTCCGCCCACACATCCGGTGAGGTCGTGCAGCTGTCGCGAGGCGCGCCCAAGCCCGTGAGCATCTCGTCTAGCAGAGCTGACAGGTCCTGACGGTTGACCCACTTGCCTTGATCGTCCTGCATGCGAACGTAAAACGGGGAACCGAGATACAGCAGACGGCCCTTTCCGAGATGGACATCCGCCACCGCCATCGTCCCGTCCTGCCAGTTGGCGACGGGCTGAATATCGCGGCCCTCGCCTGTCAGGCCAATCGCGCCAACGGTAGCGTTCTTCGCGTAATCGATGGACACGCCGATGCCTTCGCACGATTTGCCGTGCAGGCTCGGTACCACCGATTCCGTATCCGTAAACTTGATATTCCCTAACGGCCACGACGTGTAGTTGTCTGACGTGACCCGCTTCGGATCGACCTTGAGGCCGAGCGCGGCGGCGAGGGGCCATGTGTCCGCTCGGTCTTCGCTGTTACGCCCCGTGTCGTGCTGAGCGATAAAAATGCCGCCCGCACGAACGTATCGTAGCAAACCTCGAACGTCCTCGTCGGTGAACAGCACCGTCCCGTCGTCGATGACGATGGGGAACTTGTCGATCTCGCCGCTAGCGACATCGGGGATGTCGACATACTCGAAGTTCCGGCCGATGGCCTGTAGCGCGCCGCGTCCCAAATCCCAATTCCACGGGTCGGAGTACCCCAATCGAGTCGTGCGTGCCGAACGGAGAATGCCGACCGACGGCTGCGGCATCGTCATCTTACCGATACAGTGCATCAGGTCGAGGTTGTCGTCGACCCAAGCCGAAACGCTGGGGTTGTCCCGGTAGTGAGAGACATTGAACACGAGATCGACCGCATCGCATCCGTACATCAGGTAGAACGTCATATTCGCCTGTATGGTGGCGGCGTCGGTCGGCGGTCCGCCCTGCTCGCAACTCCACGGCAAGCCATGCATGTGTGAAAGACGAGCCCCGCTCATGGGATTCCAGAAACCGCCGGCACCACCGGTGTCATGCTGGTAAGCCCCGTATTTCGCGCACAGGTCTTGCGAGATATCGAGCATATTGCCTGTAGCCATGACCTTGAGCGGCCTGTCGGGATCGCCCGCCCGCATCGCCTTGAGGTTATCCTCAAGGTTGCGCATCCGCAACCAAGCCGAAAAGTTGACGGTGTCGTACCAGAGCCGATTTTCGGCCACGGTCATGTAAGGGTAGCGACGCGACGGCATCTCGCCGAGGGCGATCAAGCCTGCCGGAGGAACGCCGTGCAGGCAGAGGGTAAGGGTATTCTCACCGAAATGTAGTATGTTTGCGACATCGAACGAAACGGCGATATCCCGAGGCTGCGGCTTGGGGTACATCGCGACCGAGCTGCCGTTCACGTACGCTTCGCAGTACGTCGCGTACGACCGCCCTTGCCAGACGCCGCAAAGGACCTGCAGGTACTTGAGGTGTGGCAGCTGGTCCGCTGAGAGCGTTACCTTGCGCCGAATCCAGTAGAGTGGCGACGAATCTCGGTGCCGGAAATCGGCCCCGCCGTACATCATCAGCATCGGATCGTTGCAATCGACCGGCGCCCAACCGTCCTTTGGCGCGCCTATCTCCGTGAACCATTTGCCGTCGACTCCCGCTTTGTCGCAATCCGGATGGCCGTCCCACGTGCATTTAGCCGAACCGTGTGCGAGTCGAGCCCCAGAAACGTTTCCGGCCCAGCGATTGGAACATCGCTCCATGTCTTATAAGAATCCGGCTTGCCGGTATGGCGCAAGCTAACAGACTGCAAGTCGAAGCCGAGCGACTTCGACAGATAGCTATGCCAGAGCTCCTTGACCCCCGGGGAATTCCCCACCGCCGCGAGTTCGGCGACACCGGCGTCGGGGACTTCGCCGAGAGCGTGTCCGCCGATATAGTTCGGGTCGCTTGCAACGCTCTCCGAGAAGCGTCGCCTGAAATCGCCGCTGTACCTCGCCGTCACCGCAACCGGCTCGGGAGAATCGTAAACGCTCCACCTCGCGAAATAGGGACGCGACTGCGGCGCCGCGTAGTCGACGGGCTTGAGGTAGGGAAGGGGGGTGCGGTTCCAGGCCCACTCGGGCTTATGGCCCCAAAGCAGCGACCGGTAAGCCAGGTCGTATTTCGCCGCCATCGTGCCGAACCAATCTGTGATCGACGTGTCGATCACTCCTGGCGCGATGTAGCGCCCCTCGGTGGGCGGGAATTCGGTCAGCGTGAAATTACGCGCCCTCGCCCACTCGAAGTCCTGCGGGATCTGCGCGCCCGAACCGCCGCCGCTCCACCAGACTCCCGTCCCGGCATTGTCGAAACAGTCGAGCCAGCGAGGATACGCCCGGTCAGGGACCGGCTGCCACCCTGTGCCGCCCGCCGTCGCAACCAGCTTAGCGAGTTCGACGTCCGATTTCGCGAACAGGACCTGGCAGTTCCGGCCATCGACCGCGATGAGCCACTCGCCCGTAGCGGCGAGGGCGACGATGCTGCCCGGAAGCTTTGTGTTCGCGACCGATTTCAAATCGCCGAATCCCAGCAGATCGGCCTTGAACTTCGACCCGATCGCCTTCGCGCGTGCATCGTTCTGAGCGGCAAACGTCACCCACGAAGCGCCGTTCGGAACGTTATGGCGCTGAACGGCGACATCCCGAAACCACGCATCGAAACCTTCGCCGGGACCTCTCCCTCAGCGGCGAAGCAAGAAGAAGTCGAAGCCAACGCAATGGACAATACGCCCGTTAACCGCATCCGCTTTGAGACGATCATGCAGCACTACCTTCTGCGGGAACGCGGTTCTTAGATGTACGAAAACGTGACCTCGCCATTTTTCTGGGCGACGCTCGTGCCATCGGCGAGATTGTTTCCGTTCACATGCGCCGTATTCGGGTCGCTCTGATACTTGCCGCAACTGACCTTCGAACCGGGCAGCCATTTCGCATGGCCATCGATAAACGCGAAATTCGATCCGCCGTAGTGCCGACCAGTAGGGTAGGCCGGGTCCCAGAGGGTTGAGCCGTTGTTCACGGCGCTAAAATTGCCCGGGTGGCTGATGCAGCGGTCGTTTTGCGGGACATCGGCACAGACGCCGCCCATGGGACCTGTTTCGATCCAGTTTGCGAACGCCACCGTGTCATAAGCGCAGCCGGAGTTGCTCTGGTTGAAGTTGCACGTTTGTGCCGCTTTCATTGGATACCCGGGATTGGTGACGTAGCTTGGGCTTGTCGGGTCGCCGCCGCGCCCCGTGAATTCGAAATACATCACGGTCAGCGCAGGCGCCGTATAGAGCCGTGCGTTGGTGTTTCCGACATTCGCGTTTACCGCATACGACATCGGCACGGTCCCGGCGACGGAGGCGATAAACGGGTCCGACGGGCACGTGAAAACTCCCTTCGCCTTAACATAGGGATACAGCCAGCCCGGATACATTGTCATTTCACTACCCGGCCACCCGAATATGACCTCGTCGTAGTCCTGCTGGTACTGCACGGTCGCCAGACCGATCTGCTTGAGATTGCTCAGGCAGGCGGAAGCGCGCGCCTTATCGCGTGCCGTGTTGAACACGGGATAGAGTATAGCTGAGAGAATCGCTATGATTGCAATAACGACGAGAAGCTCGATCAAAGTGAACCCACGCTTCGAGGGAAGTCGGTCAATTCGTACCATTTTGTCCTCCGTCCGGACCCCGTCCGGATTTTCGCTATTGGCCGCTAACATACGCGGCGGTGATAAGATCAGTGACTCTGATTTGCGTCGACAAACCGCGACGACATACGGGCAACCAATTGGGCCGGCAGGCACACGCGCGACGTGGTTCGGCGACGAGCCGTCATCGCATTCACCAGCAGTCGTCCCGCCTCGCGGCCCATCTGGTCCCAAGGAGGCTTCAACGTGGACAACTGGCTGAACTTCGAGCGAGGCTCGTCATCGAACGCGATAATCGCGTAGTCGCGCCCTGCAGCCAGTCCACGTTCCGAGGCGGCGTCCATGAACGCGATCGCGCATCTGTCATTGGCGGCGACTATGCCGCAGGCGGGCAATCCGTCCGCGAGATACAGCTTCGCACGCTCGTACGCAACCTTCGCGTGATCCGGAGGTTGCGCCACTTCCCCATCATTCGACGGGCCGCGTTCAAACAGGTCGAGCGGATAGGTCGCAAACGACACCTTGTCCGCGCGCGCTCCGGCTATCGCTTGCTGCGCGCCTTTGGCGCGATCATAGACCCACCAGTCCACATAGTGCGCGAAGAACGCGACGCTCTCGACGCCTGCCTGGACGAGGTGCTCGGCCGCCTGATATCCGGCGCCGACATTGTCGTAGTAGATCGAAACGGCAGGTTCTCGCAACGGCTCCGAGCCAGCAAAGACGACCGGGATACCGGCGTTCTCGGCCATCACGATCAGCGGCTCGGCCGACCAGCGATTGTAACTCAACGCGACTAGGATCGCGTCGCAACCGGCCGAGATCGCGCGCTGAGTCGCTTCGATCGGCATGACCGCGCGACCAGCCACTTCGTCGTGACCGAATATCTGCGTGACTCCCTCGAACTCGCTGACATAGCGTTCGAACGCCGCAACCACCTCGTACGCGTCGTGGCGCCCCAAAAAAGCCACCGTTTCGCTATCCGAGACGGGAGTGACGACGCCGACGACGGCCCCCCGTGGAAATCTAGCAAGTCGATCCGGCGCATCCGCTAGCGGTACCGGATCTGCGGTGTCGCTACCGGGTAACGTGTCCGCGACAAACGTTCCCCGCCGATCGACCGCTCGCAAGTAGCCCTCCGCAATCAACGTCTTCATCGCCGCTTCGACCGTGAGAGGCCCGCAACTGTAGTCGCGGCCAAGCGAACGTCGACCGGGCAACAGGCTCCCAGGCAGAAACGCGCCGCTAGCGATCCGCTTGCGCAAGTCCGCCGCTACCCGCCCAGACGCCGTCGTCGCCAATTCCGTTGTCTCTCCGCGTGTCGCCAAATCCTGGTACCACCTGTATATCAGCAGCGATTACAGCTGTAATTCTATCACGCATGCAGCAGTCTGTCAAGAGAAAATATTTGGACACGCAGCCCGCTGACACGCGCACCCCAAGTGGGGGGTGATATCCGACCACCGCTTAAAATCACGACTACTTTTCGGAATCCGGAAAGTACCTGCAATCCGCCAAGACGTGGTCGGATATCATGTCCCCGATTTGGGGACCGGGGCCACGGGCCCCGAGGGGCTACCCAAGAACTCCAGCACCGACGAATCGAACACGCCCGGCCGCTGTAGCGGCGCGAAGTGGCTGACGCCCTCCATGATGCGCAATTCAGCCCCGGGAATGCTTGCCGCGAGATACTCCGCATGCTCGCGCTTGATAAACTCGTCGCGCTCGGCGAGCACGATCCAAACCGGCACGGCCACCTTGGCTAAATCGGCTGCCGTGTAGTTCGGCTCCGTCTGCTGCATGAGGCCGACGGCGTCGCCAAACGACTCGAAATCGTCGGGCGTTGCCGACAGCGCGGCGTAATCCGCCTGGTGTCTTGCGAAGCACCGCTGCAGAACAGAGGCGAACTCGATCTCCTTCGTGCCATTCGGGTCCATGTTGCACCCGAAGAAGTAGACTCCCGCGACGCGTTCCGGCACCTGCATTCCGACGACCATCGCCGTGCAAGCGCCGTCGCTCCATCCGACGAGCGCGGCGCGGCCGACGCCGAGTACATCCATGACCGCGATCACGTCCGACGCCATCAACTCGTACGAATACGGCCGCGCATCGCGCGTGCTCCGTCCATGCCCCCGGCTGTCGATCACGACTGCGCGGTAACCCGCCGCGACGAGCGACGGAACCTGATAGCCCCAGTTGCCGCTATGCCCGAGTCCGCCGTGCAGAAGGATAACCGCCGGTCCGTCGCCGAACGACGCGTACCAAATCGACGCCCCCTCGTTCTCGACTCTGCCCTCGACCCCGTCGGTCGGAAGCGGCAACGCGCCATCTTCCACAAACTTCACCAATTCGTCGTCAACCATGGCAAGCACTCCCCTTGTTTTCACGTGCTACATTGTCGCTTGGGGACCGACCGAATTCGACAATTCGGTGTGTAGCTCGTAAAAATGTTCCGCCACGTCGAAGCCTATCACGTGTAAAAGCTGGCAAACCGTATCGCTCGGTCCTGGGAACGCGGAATGCACCTAAAGGCCTGATCCTTGCGCCGGTTTAGTTCGATGCAGATATTGACATTTTGTCCGTAATATGATACAATGTCGGTATAGGCAACTGCCCGTGATCGGAAGATCGCGAACTTGCTCATTGAC
>FSUB01000197.1_pt1 | contig 11782 bp, 9 predicted proteins | sample 1637331 | NCBI WGS metagenome assembly FSUB01 (sample SAMEA3914816, study PRJEB12502) | metagenome | biome: forest; material: soil | place: USA | collected 2011-09-16 | depth 0.3 m
TTACATCGTAGTTGACGCCCATCGAGAACGCCATCCACGCCGCCGTGATCGCGTTCTCCTTGTTATGCTCGCCTGGGATCAGCAGGTGGTTTACCCAATCGGGCCGACCCAACCGGTCAAAGTAGACAATCCCGAACAGTCCCTTAGGAGGCCAAGACACCAAGTTAGGAATATGTCCCCACTTGAAGTCCAAAATGATCCCGTTTTCAGTCACGCGCATCGCGATCCCTTTGGACGGCGGATCTTCCACCGGAGGCGGCGGCAAGGTTTCGTGAGCCGGACGAGGCACATCGCTTCGTAATAATACGGTATCACCCGAACCACGGTTAGCGATCAAGTTCCACTTCGCGGCAACGTATTCATCCCAAGTTTGGCGATCATAATGGTCAACTGTTATATTGAGGATGGCCGCGACCTTCGGCTTGAATGTCGGCGTCCACTCTAGCTGGAACGACGAAATCTCTGCGACGATCACCGCGTCGTATCCCGCCTTGTGGGCGGCGCGGATCAGCGGCATCGCGAGGTCTCCGGCGGCGATATTCCCGGCGACGTATGTCGGATACCCCGCGGCTTGCATGATCTCGCCGAGCATCGCCGTGGTGGTCGTTTTACCGTTCGTGCCTGTGATCGCCATGATCGGCGCGCGCGCGATGCGGTACGCCGCTTCGATCTCGCCCCAGACCGGGATCCCGCGCTCGACGGCGTCGACGAGAACCGCCGCCGTCTTGCGGACACCAGGGCTCGTCACCACGACATCGCAATCGTCGACGCGCTCCGTCGCCGGACGTGTGCCGATCCCGCGCTCCGCCGCCCAGGCGAGCGGTTCCGCGAGCTTTTCGGCGCTCCCGGCATCGTAGAGCGTCACCTGCGCGCCGCGCTCTGTGAGCACGTCGGCCGCCGCCAGCCCGCTGCGGGCCATGCCGATTACCGCTATGCGTTTGTTGGTAAAGTCGTACATAAAACTTTCGGAGCCTCACCCCTAGCCCCTCTCCATATCCTTGGAGAGGGGCTAGGGGTGAGGCCCTACAGCCGCTGTTCCAGCAGCATGCCGAGCCACAGCGCGATCGCGCCGGCGATCCAGAATCGGAGCACGATTTGGCTCTCTTTCCAGCCGAGTTTTTCGAAATGGTGGTGCAAGGGCGACATTAGGAACACGCGCTTGCCGGTTGTTTTGAACGAGATCACCTGGATCACGACGCTCATGCCTTCGGCGATGAAGACGAGCGCGAAGACCAGGAAGACGATCTCGGAGTGCGCGAGGACCGCCATCGCGGTCATAGACGAGCCTAGAGCGAGCGAGCCAGTGTCGCCCATAAAGATTTTGGCCGGGTTGCCGTTATGGATCAAGAACCCGAGCAGCGATCCCGCGAGCGCCCAGCCGAACAGCGAGATGTCCGGGTGCATCCAGGACGCGTACGTCGACAAGCCCGCGACGACGATCAGCGCGAGGCCGCTCGCGAGGCCGTCGAGGCCGTCGGCGAGGTTTGTGAAGTTCGACATGGCGACCATCAAGAACGCGACCAGGAACGCGTAGACGAGCTCCGGGACGCGGAGCATATGCTCAGGGCCGACCATCACATCGTGCGGGCCGTTGGCGGGGCTGTTCGCGAAGACGTAGAACGCGAACCCAAACGCGATCGCGACCTGTGCGGCGAGCTTCTGCCTGGCCTTGAGGCCGAGGTTCTTGCCTCGCTTGATGCTCAGGTAATCGTCGGCGAACCCGATCGCCATGTGCAAGGCGAAGACCAGGAAGACAACCAGCGTGTCGCGCAGTGGGAGCGAACGTGCCGCAGGCACGAACGCGATAGTCGCGATCAGCGAGACGACGACCCCGACCAGGAAGAGAACCCCGCCCATGGTAGGCGTGCCCTGCTTGGCCTGATGGTTCTCAAGGTGCTCGTTGATCGTCTGGCCGTACTTGAGCGAGCGCATGAAAGCGATCACCTTCGGACCGGCCAGCAGGACGGTAAAAAATGAGAGCAGGAATGCAAGCGACGCGACTGGCAGATCTTTGATCATCGACCTTGCGGGTCTCCGTTTTGGCGGAGCGCTTCGACGACCCGCTCCATCTTCATGGAGCGTGAACCCTTGACGAGCACGATATCGTTACGGCCCAAGTTGAGGCCCGATTTGGCGTACTCGGCCGCGTCCTGCGAGGACGCGAACTGGACACGCGCGGACTTTGCTTGCCGCGCAAACTCTTCCCCTACAACATAAATCTCGTTCACTCCAAGTTCCTCCGCATGGGCGATGACGCCTGCATGCATTGCCGGGGCGTGATCGCCCAGCTCTTTCATGTCTCCCAAGAACGCGATCTTGCGACCGCCCAAATCCGTTGCTGCGAGCGTATCGAGCGCGGCGCGCATCGATGTCGGCGCGGCGTTGTAGCAGTCGCTCAGAATGGTCGAGCCGTTCGGCCCCGCGAGCGTCTCCATCCTCATGCCGCTCGGCTGGTACTTCGCGATAGCAGCGGCGGCATAGGCGGGCGACACACCCGCCGCGCAAGCGACGGCAATCGCCGCGAGCGCGTTGAGCACATCGTGCCTCGCCGGGGAGTTGACGGTATAGGTGAGCACCTGCCCCGATGGCGCCGTCGCCGTCCCGCGCCACCCATCGCCTGCCCGCTCGGCGGCGGTGAGAGTGAACACGGTCCCCTCGTCGCCGGTATCCGGGAGGCTAGTGCGCTCGCCGGAGCGGTCGCGAAAGGTGATGATAGCTCCCTCGACAGTCGCCCTTAAGAACTTCGCGTAAACATCGTCAGCATTGTAAATGGCGACTCCGCCTTCGGCTAATGACTCAAAAAGTTCAGCCTTAGCCTTTGCAATCATCTCGCGCGAGCCGAGTAGCTCAATGTGACTTTCACCGATGACAGTAATAAGTCCGACTGTTGGTAATGCGATCTCCGCTAAATACCGGATCTGATCGATCCCTCTCATGCCCATTTCGACGACGACCGCCGCATGCTCGTCAGTCAGCCGAAGCAAGGTCTTGGGTAGCCCAATTTCGTTATTCTCATTCTTCTCGGTCTTCAAAATTGGGCCGAGTGGACTGAGCGCACAAGCGACCAGATCCTTTGTTGTTGTCTTGCCAACGCTTCCGGTCACTGCGACCACCGGCACTGCATATTTCTTGCGCCATTCGCGGGCTAAGAATCCAAGCCATCGTGTTGTGTCGCTAGTGCCGACGAGTTGCCGATTAGGCTGAACGAACTGGTCGAGCTTCTTTGTACTGACAACCGCAGCAACAGCGCCCTTCTCGAAAGCATCCTCCACAAAGTCGTGGCCGTCAAAATTTTCGCCTACCAACGCAACGTACAGATTGCCCCGCTCGATAGTCCTGGTATCCGTTGACACTCCGGCAATGTCAATGTCGTTACTCGGACGATACGTCCGAAATCCCAAGAACGGCGTTGGGTCCATTCCAAGGATGAATCCCGGCCTACCGAGTGCTTCCAAATCGACGAGTTTCATCCGCATCGCTCGATCTCCTCGCGGGCGACCTTGCGGTCGTCGAAATCGAGCACCTGGTCGCCGACCAGTTGGTATGTCTCGTGGCCCTTGCCGGCGATCACGATCAGGTCGCCGGGGCGCGCTTCTTCGGCGATGGCGATGTGGATGGCTTCGTGGCGGTCGACGGCGACGCGTACCTTCTCGGCCTGCAACTCCGGCGCGATGCCCGCCATGATCTCACTGATGATGAAGTCCGGGGCCTCTTTGCGCGGGTTGTCGCTGGTCACGATCACGCGGTCGGCAAGCTCCGCCGCGAGCCTCCCCATGATCGGGCGCTTGGTCCGGTCGCGGTTGCCGCCGCAACCGAAGACGCAGATCAGGCGCGCCGGGTTGAGCGCGCGGGCGCTTCGCAGAACATTGTCTATTCCGTCGGGGGTGTGTGCGTAGTCGACCAACACGTGGAAGCCCCGCTCGCCCGTCGGGACGAGCTCGAAGCGGCCCGGGACATTCGGCAACGTTGCCAGTCCCTGCTGTACCGCTGCCACGCTCACTCCGCGCGAGCGGGTCGCGCCGATGGCGGCGAGGGCGTTTTGGACGTTGAACAGACCTCCGATATTCAGCTTGACGGGATACGTCTCGCCGCCGCGTTCGGTCACCCTGAATTCTGTGCCAGCCGGGCTGACCTTGAGGCCCGACGCCTTTAGGCGCGCCCCGGTGGCGTTGACGGCGTAGGTCCAGACATCGAAGCCTTCGGTCACGCCAATGTCGCCGAAGTCGCGGCCGGTCTCGTCGTCGACGTTGACCACCACGCGGTACGGCTTCTTGGCGTAGTGATTGCCGTATTCAGCAAAAAGGCGCTGTTTCGCGCCACGGTACGCGTCCATCGTCTTGTGGTAGTCGAGGTGGTCCTGGGTGAGGTTGGTAAACACCGCCGTATTGAAATCGCAACGCGCCGTGCGCTCCTGGTCGATAGCGTGGGAACTGACCTCGATCACCACCTCGCTCACCGACTGTTTGCGCATCTGCGCGAACAGCGCTTGAAGCTCGGTCGCCTCTGGGGTGGTCGAAACGGTCCAGTGGGTTTCGACTTCGATGCCGTCGATCTTGACGCCAGTCGTGCCGATCACGCCCGTCTTCTTCCCAGTAGCGGCGAAGATGCTCGCAACCATATACGTCACGGTGGTTTTGCCGTTGGTACCGGTCACGCCCGTCAGGCCGAACTGAGAGGACGGACGGTGATAGTATGCTGCCGCCAGATAGGCCATCGCGAGCCTCGCATCGGTAACCGCGATCACCGGAACCGCCAACCGTTCGGTAGGTAGGTCGCTGACCACGAGCGCCACGGCGCCGGCCGCGAGTGCCTGGGGAATGTACGCGTGCCCGTCGGACTTCTCGCCCTTTAGGCAGAGGAAGAGCGCACCGGGAATCACCGCACGTGAGTCGTGCGTGAGCGCTTCGATCTCCACAAGGGGGTCGCCGATCACACGCGCCTGCAACGGGGCCGGTAAATCCGAGGCTAGCTCTTTTAGGTTCATATGACTTACGTGATGCCTCACCCCTAGCCCCTCTCCAAGGATATGGAGAGGGGAACAAGATATGGCATAAACTCTGGCTCCCTCTCCATATCCTTGGAGAGGGCCGGGGTGAGGCCGTCCTTAATCCGTCTTCTTCGCCTTCGCCGCCACTCCCTCAGCCGATGCGACCTTTAGCCGGTCGGCGTAGTCGGGCTTCGAGGGCGCATCGCGGACGACGTTCATGTACCACATCGACTGTTGCGCCACATCGTGTACCACGGGAGCCGCGACCACGGCGCCCCAGTGGACGCCTTGCGGGCGATTCACGGCGCAGAGGACCACCAGCTTCGGGTCGGTGAGCGGGACGATGCCGCAGAACGAACCGATATACTGGTCGCCGTAGTGGCCGTTATCGGCTACTTGCGCGCTACCGGTCTTCCCGCCAATGTTGTACCCTTCAATCTGAGCCGGCTTACCGGTGCCGCCTTCGACGACGGTCTGTAGCATCGAGAGCATCACTTTGGCCACTTCGGGCTTGATTACGCGAGCCGGTTTCGCAACGGACTGTTGTCCCTTGACGATATGCGGATAGACGCGGATGCCGTTGTTTGCGAAGACGCAGTATGCTGACGCGAGTTGGACGGGGGTCACCGAGACGCCTTGTCCGAAGCCGACGTTCGCAAGCTGGATTTGCGACCAGTTCTTCTCATCTGGCGACCGCAGATGGCTGCGCTGCGCGCCGGGCAGCCCGATATCGGGTCGGTCAAGGAAACCGAAAGCTTGCTCGTAGGCGAAGAGCTTGTCGGCTCCGAGATGCATCGCATACTCGGCGGCACCGATGTTGCATGAGTTCATGAGCACGTCGCGCATGTCTTCGTCGCCGTGCACGCCGTAAGTCGGCGGGTCCTTGGCGCAGTGGACGACATGGTTGCCGATCTGAATCTGACCGCCGCAGTGGACATGGTGGAACTGCATGTCGAGCCCGTCGGCGTCCATCGTGGCGGCGAGGGTGACGGACTTGAGCGTCGATCCCGGCTCATAGAGATCGCAGACCGCGCGATTGTCCCATTGCGTGTAGTTCGTGCCCTTCAGGTTATTCGGATCGAACACCGGATAGTTCGCCATGGCGAGGATTTCGCCGGTCTTCGGGTCCATCACTACACAGCTACCGCTTGCGGCGTGGTGGGCGACGCAGGACTTCGCGAGCGCCTCCTCGGCGAAGCGCTGGATGTTGACATCGATGGTAAGCTCGACGTTCGCGCCGTCTACCGGGTCCTCGCGCTCGATCTCGGTGCCGGGGATCTCGCGCATTTGCGCGTCGGTTTCGCGAAGCAGGTAGCCGTCCTTGCCGGTGAGGGCGCGGTTGAGCGACTTCTCGACGCCGTATTCGCCTTCATCGACCCCGTTCTTGGTCACCATGAAGCCAAGCACATGGCAAGCAAGCGTCCCCTTCGGGTAGCTTCGCACCCAGCGGGTATTCACGCTGTAGCCCGTCAGGGTGAGCGGAACCTTGCTGTCCTTGACATGCGCTTTCTTCTCGACGTTGAATTGGTTTTGGAGCGCCTGGACATGCTCGTATGCGACGCCCTTGGCAAGCATCAGGTAGCGCACCTTGTGGCCTGCGGCCGTTACGCGCGCCTGCGCGCCGGCGATTTGCGCGGTGATGCCTTCGGGGGTCTGACCGGGCAGGAAGCGGGCGATGTCGGCGCCGAACGCGACTGGGTCGGCGATCACGAGCGGATCGGCGATGACGTCGCCGACGGAGACGTTGATCGCAAGCGGGACGCCATGGCGGTCGAGGATCATGCCACGCTGGCTGAGGAGTACTTTGCCATGGCGGCGGATTTTCTCCGCTTCGGCCATGTAGTAGCCATGCTGGAACAGCTGGATGTAGGACATCCGGACCGCCAGCGCGATAAACAGGCTGGCCACCAATAAAAAGCCGAACCGGACACGCTCTCGGATAATATTCCGATGCAAGCGCATCCGGTCTGACGCATACTCTGTTCGCACACTCATTTTCGGTACCCGCCAGCGATGCTGGCTTTCATGTCTACACTCGGTTAAGTCATGCGGCGGCTCGCGCGAACCGTAGGACAGTAGATTTGGGATGCGCTCCAGGGCCGCGCGGCGATTTTCCATTCGCTTCGCGGCACGGAACGTAACGATCGTGCGTTAAGCGGCAGGCCTCAGTTATCGCCCATGCTGTTTCCCAGCATACCGGTAGGTCCTAGCGACGTCGGGCGCGAGCTCGCCATCTTGTTGGATGGATGGACGGTCACGTAGTCCGCCTTGTCACCCATCACCATGCCCATCTTAGTCGCCTCAACCGCGATGCGGCTCGGACTCTCCAACTGGCCGATCTCGTTGATCAGGGCGTGCTGGCGCGCGGTCTGCGCGGTCAATTCGACCTGCATGTTGTGGATATGGCGGCCCTGGTATGCGACGTTCATGTACGCTCCCAGGTAGACCACCCCGAGAATGCAAACGAGCGCGAAGCAGGCGACGAGAGTCGGGATGAACGACGCTTCCGCATCGACCCAGCCACGGCGGAGGAACGGCGCCTTTTCGGTCGCCTTGCGGCGAACCGGGGCCACGCCTATCTGATCGTCGACGGCTATCTCATCGTCGAATCGCAGGGAGACGCGCTCGTTGACACGATCGCGGACGGTGTTGTCATTGGCGGCGTAGTGAAACGCCGTGCGTTCGTACATTGGCGCGGCGCTGTGGCGGCCCGAGGTCCGGCCAGCCGCATGGCTGGCGCGGGTACGCGTGCGTGTGTGCGTTGTCTTTACTGCGATCATGCTGCGTCTCTCCTTCTACAAGATTAGCCCTCTAAAGGGGCTTAAATTCGTTCCGCGATACGGAGCTTGGCGCTTCTCGCTCGCGGATTGGTTGCGATCTCCGAACTCTGTGGCACGATAGGCTTTTTGGTTAAAATCTTCAGCTTTGGCGACCTGGCGTCGCAAACGCAAACTGGCATATTGGGCGGGCAGACACATTTGCCGGACAATAGCGCGAAGCTGTTTTTCACGATGCGATCCTCACCGCTATGGTATGAAATCGCCACTATCCGACTACCCGGTTGCAGCAAATCTACCATCCCGCGAAGAGCGCTCTCTAGCGCTTCGAATTCGCGGTTTACGGCTATTCTCAAGGCTTGATAAACTCGAGTCGCTGGGTGGATATCCTTGGGCCTCGCCGCCGCAGGTATTGCCGCCATAACCGTCTCGATCAACTGGCCCGCCGTTTCGTACGACGCCTTCCGCCTTCGCTCAACAACGAACTGCGCGATCCTCGCCGCCCATTTCTCGTCCGCGTAATCGCGGAAGATGCGGGTGAGCTCCGCTGCAGGCAATTCGTTCAGCAGATCCGCCGCCGTCGGCTCGTCGGAGCCCTGGTTCATTCTCATGTCGAGCGGCGCTGCCGGGTCCTTGAATGAAAACCCTCGCTCCGTAGCGTCCAATTGGTGCGAACTCACGCCTAGATCGAAAAGCACGCCGTCTACGACTTCGATTCCTCGCTCGCGGATCATCGCTGGGGCGAGATCGTATCGGGCATGTACGAACTCGATCTTCGATCTTTCGCCTTCTGGTAAGCGATTGAATCGTTCAGTTGCCTCAGTAAGTGCCTCGGTGTCGCGATCAACGCCAACTATCGTTCCAGTTAGGCCGATAAGAGACACGATCAGGGCGCTGTGGCCGCCACCCCCGAGGGTGCAATCGACCATCACGTCGCCAGGCTCCGGCTGCAAAGCATCAATAACTTCGGCAGCTAACACCGGAACATGGTAAATCATAGGTTACAATGCAATGAGATTGCGTACACTTGCGAAGTCGCGAAAGAGAACGGGCACGCCATCTTACCGGTGGACCGCCACGGGACCCGCAGCATCGATGCGCGTGTCGTACCGCTCGGTCAGGCGGCGCGTCGAGTGCGCGCCTCACTGGCTCTGGCAGGAGACCTCGGGTTGCGTCTGCGATCGCCATTGACCGGAGAAAGCGCAAACCAGGCTTTTCGAGAGCGTAAAAAGATTCGTTACTAACCGATCACGTTCTGACCGACGCCAATCGAGTTGGCGCACAGGATCAGATCGTCGTCCGTCAAACCGGAGTTATACTCGTCCCAACGAGCCTTGCTCCACATTTCAAGATGGTTGGAAACCCCAACGATCATGACCGGCTTTTGCGGCTCGATGCCGGCATAGTCTCTAAGGAGCTCGCTGATAGGAGCTCGACCCTGATTGTCTATCGCCGTCGTTACTGCGCTACCGCAGAAGAAGCGTGAAAGCTTAATGGTATTTGCGTCGAGGATCGGCCTGGCTTTGAACTTTTCGACGAAATCGGTCCGCCACTCATGCTCTGGGATGACAAAGAGACAACCACCCATGCCTTTGGTAATAACAAACTTGTCCGTGAGGTCGTCCCTAAACTTCGGAGGGATGATGACGCGCCCTTTTTCATCGCAGTTATATTCGTATCCCCCTATGAACACTAGTTAGCCCCACATCTTTATCCAGACGACCCACTGTCTACCACAATATTACCATCATATACCACGAAAAGCCCAAAGTCAATGGTAGATTTCGCATTTTATCCGATTAATTTCTAATGCGAATATCTGTTCGTCTTTCTGCGCGCGACTCCCCGCTCGCAATGAAAGCAACGCCTACAACTTCGATCACGTCCTCTCACAATGCTATGAATTATCGCATATAATGGCGAAATCATTCAATATCTGTGATCGACATTACAGGGAATCCTATGATTCCCGAGCGATTCGCGGTGGCTCGTTGCGATTCCCTCGTAACTTAATGTTAGCCTGCTTCAAGCGAGCAGGCTCTCGCTTACAGTGTTGCGGTGGGAACGTGGGAAAAATGGGCGGTCGGGGCCGTTATCGGGCAAGTCGCGGGGGCGGGAACGGCAAAAACGGCAGGCCGATCCGGGGATTGGATCGGCCTGCCGTTCAAATGTGGGCATCTGGGGTAATTCGGTGGGGCAAAGAACGTCGCGCCCCTGGCGAGTGCCCCGCTTAGTGAGTGGCGACCGCGTGCTCGGCGGCTTCTATCTCCCGGCGGCGCTGTCGCATCACCTGGACAGGCTGCTGGTCGACGCATCGCACCTTCGGCGCGAGGCCGTTGCCCTGAGCCAATTCGACCAATCGCGGCGCTAGCTTGTATTCGAGGAAGTCGGCGTACAGTTCGCTGTATCGGCTCGTCGGAACCGAGACTTTCCAGGTCACCGCATACGAGCGGTCGCCAGACGGGAAAGCGACGACGGTCGGACCGGAACCGGTGCTCCAATCGAAGTTCACATTCGACGCGCCCTCGGACTTCCAAGTGCTGAGCGTCGCGCGAATGGCTTCCATGTCGAAGTCCGGATCCTGTAGGAGCTTATGTTCCATGTGTAGGCGATTCCCCTGGCCGATGCGCGGCGAAAGCCGCTCGGCGCGTGTCAAAAGTGAAGTTTGCGAGTCATTATAGCCCGTGAAGGCAACTTCATGCAAGGGGGCGAGAGAGCCGCCGATCAGTCGCCGTCTCGCTCGGCTTTCAGCTTCACGATCGCGGCGTACAGGTCCTTGCGATCGACCCCAACCTCTTTGGCGAGCAGCTTGATCAGCTCTTTCCATCCGGTACCTTCGGCTATGCCGCTATCGAGCGGCGCGGCGGCATCGTTCTCGTCGCGGCCCTCGACGACGATGACGCACTCGCCGCGCGGCGGCGTGGCTCTGTAGTGGGCGGTTACCTCGGCGACCGATCCGCGTCGGAACTCTTCGTGGATCTTGGTCAGTTCCCGAGCGACGCAGACGCGGCGGCTGGTGCCAAATACCTCCCCGATTTCAGTGAGCGTGTCCACCAGGCGCGGCGGCGACTCGAAGAACATCACCGTACGGATTTCCCCGGCGAGCGCCTTGAGCTTTTCGATGCGCGTGCTGCGGGTGCGCGGTAGAAAGCCTTCGAAGAGAAACCTGGCCGTCGGCAATCCCGACGCGATCAGAGCCGTGATCGGTGCCGCTGGTCCCGGGATTGGGCAAACCGTGAGGCCCGCCGCGATAGCGGCGGCGACGAGGTCGAAGCCAGGGTCGGAGATACCGGGCGTGCCCGCGTCGGTGACCAGTGCCACGTTGTGCGCATCGTCGCGCATACGGCGAACGAGCGCGTCGGTAGCGATTTGCCCGCTGTGCTCGTGGTACGAGATCAGCGACGTGCCGATTTCGAAATGCGACAGCAGTTTGCGCGTCATCCGCGTGTCTTCGGCGGCAACGACATGCACCTCCCGCAACGTGCGCAAAGCGCGAAGCGTGATGTCCTCAAGGTTTCCGATCGGGGTAGCAACGAGATAGAGTGTGCCTGGCATTAGTAGGTAAACTTGTACGTGAGGTCGAGTTCGCGAATCCGCAGCCTCTGGCCGGGATCGGCTTGGCTGAAGGGTATGAACGGGTTGGTTGCGGGATAACCGGGGTCGCCTGGCTGGAAGGGAAACGGGTCCTGACGGTAGTCGCGGTAGCCGAGCCCGGCCGCCTGGCGACGATCTAGGTCGTAATTACCCGTCAGACTAATCGTGCGCGACGTGGGCGCAGGGAATGAGTTGTCGTACCGCTTTCGATTACGGTATTCGGCGGCGAGGGTCAGTTTCGGCCCGAACTTTTGCGAAACCCGCCCGGAAATCTCCGACGTGTTCGGCCCGTTCGGCATACCGATAAAATCGTAGTGGGCTCGCTCCCAAGTGGCGTTGTCGTTCTTAAAGATATTGCTTGTCGGGTCGGCGAACGCATACTCGATCGTAACTGCCGTTCCCCCCGCCTGATGCGTCCCGCCAA